>Ga0115011_10003449_pt1 | contig 10773 bp, 24 predicted proteins | sample TroAtlMetagenome_2_FD_88705 | JGI IMG/M metagenome (GOLD analysis project Ga0115011, IMG submission 88705) | Marine eukaryotic phytoplankton communities from Atlantic Ocean - Tropical Atlantic ANT8 Metagenome | ecosystem: Environmental > Aquatic > Marine > Oceanic | place: Tropical Atlantic... | reverse complement strand
GCAGCACCATCTGCGGTTAGTCCCGCTGCTTTGGCTACCTCTGCGGCACGCTCTGCGGCTTCTTCCGCCATGGCCTTGCGGATTTCTTTTTCACGCTTGGTACTTTCAGTAGCGGCTTTCTCAAGTTTCTCTACTCCAACGGCTAGGTCTTTAATGAACTTAGGTTCAACAATTTCCCCTGACTCAGACATTTTTAACACTTGGTCGAAAGCAAGGGTGCGAACCATCTCAATGAGCACTTTCGAGACTTCACCTGTTGGCTTACCGCCCAGCTGGTCTACCCATTGTTTAGACACTTCACGGGCTTCCTGAATGCGACTGCCCACTGTGGCCATGCGCGTGGCATAGCGGTTAAGGCCGCTACGTGAGATATGTTCTTCTTCAGGTAAGCCAGCCTCACGGATAAGAGTGTTAACCCGTTCAAGCACTTCGGTTTGTGTAACGGATTTATCGCGCAATAGCTCAATCAGCTCAGACTTTATGTCGTCGGGAAGCTGGTCTATTTTGCTGGGCTTGCCACGGGTGCGTTTATCGCTCATGCGTTTGGACCTTCACTTCTTTTTCAAACTCTTTCAACATCTGTTTGCGCACCCTAGGAATTGCTTTTTGCAACTCATCTAAAAGTCGATAGAACTCAGGACATGTCTTACGCATGTGAGCCTTATAGCTTTCTTCTAAATCTGGATAATGCGTTCTGATGACATGTTTGGCGATTTCTTCACAAGCAAAGGCATGTGCAAGGCGATCAATTACGTCCTTTTCTGCTTTAGTTGCTACTTTGCGTTTAGCCATTTTGAATCCTTACTTTCAGCCTAGTAGCAGCACTGTTACTAAGATTAAGGCAAATAAAACCCAACATGCTGCGATCCCGTGAGCGAATCCCCACTGATATTGCTCGGTTTGACGCCAGATTTTAATTGTAAATTTCATTAGCGTTTTTACCTCGGCCCAGGGCGCTTCACACCTGGTGTGGTGGCAAGGCCTCGTTCAACGTCTAAGCCGCGCTGTGTAATGCGGGCTATGGTGTAACTCTCATGATGATCCAAGGTAACTAAGCCTTGCTCTTTCAGCCAATGAAGCTGTGTACCTAGCTTATCGATGGTCATTGTGTTGCCGTAGCTGGCGCACACACCCTGTATAATGCTGTTGTTTGCGGCATAGTCATCCATTGCTGCTAGGCAGTGCAAAATGCTTAAGCGCTCGTGTTCGTTTACTATAATTGCGATTGCCATTAGTTCTTGTCTCCGCGCAACTCGTTTTCAAAAAGTATGTTTACGTTGTTTAACACCTGTTTAAACAAAGGTTCCATGCCTTCTAATCGTCCATTTAAACGGGCTATTTCTTCTCGAAGGGCGGCGCTTTCTCCGGCACTTGGAAGGTGCTTAACGTGGCTGTCAATTTCATGCACCTTATCGCGTAGCTTGTAGTGCTCAATCTGATGGTCTTTGAACTTCAGTTCGTTTAGTTTGAAGCGCTCTTCCTGGCTGTTAACGTGCGCTGCTAACTCTGTCTTTGTCGCGAAATACTTGCTCAGCCAATAAAGTCCAGCCATCAGCATTACTGATACAAAGAACGAATAAATTTTCCAGTTGTCGTTAAGGTGGCTTACTACATGTTCCATGCTATCGATTCCCGTTCTCTACATCTTGTTGGCAATCGGCGCAGCGCTGAGCATCGACTATTATTCTGCGGCGTTGAGTTATATCGGCATCACAGCGCACGCATAAAGGTGCGCCATGCTCATCAGTTTTAATGGGTGGTGTAGGTGTTACTTGGTTAGGCCTAAAGCGCGTGGCCATTCGTTTAAAAGGGGCGCTGGCTTTATCTGCCATATCCGCTGCATCCATCAACTGGCTCCCTGCTTGCTGAACTTATCCCATGTTCTAAAGCCAAACCAAGCAAGCACTGGCGAAGCGATAAGTAGCGCTATCTCCCAATTGGCACCACTGCCATAGTCGAAGGCATTGAGCAACTCCATTACAAAAATATACGCCACTGTGAACCAGCTGTGCCGCCGCGCAATTTCAGGGCGAAATGTTTTAATTTCTTTACCCGAACGCAAGGTTTCTTGCTGTTCGGCGTGCATTCCCAAATCATGAGTAAGCCTGGCTTTCTCTCGCTCGGCTTCAATTTGTGCTAGCCCTAGCTCAATTTCGCCGACAACCTCTGGCGGTAAGCTGTCTACGGTGGCCTTTACCTTGGCTACGCTACTAGGCGATGTGTCGCCGTTAACTGCCTCTACGACATCGGCAATGGTGTGTGCCACCTTTTCCGTCGCACCACCTTTACGCTCACCAAAGAGGCGAATCAGTGACGGACCATATTTAATGAGGGCTGAAATTCCTGCAGTGGCTAATAAAGACATTAAGCATGTGCTCCAAGTTGTTTACGTATTTTAGTGATGTGTTGCTCGGCATTCAGTCGCTGAGGCGTCTCACCATTATTTAGGTAAGCTTCCAGCTCATGGCGCGTCACACTGTTCCAGCCATGCCGCCAATACCAATGTGCAGTGGCGCGATAGCTGCTTTCAGGCAGTAGCGTAAGGGTTCCCGACATTCTCGCTACTTTTTCGGCTTTAAAACGAGCACGGCGACCCGTGTTAAACCATTCTTGGTTAAATTTGCTTACGGGCATGGTGGTGTGCTCAAGTCTGATGGCGTTAGGCAGTACAGATATGTATTAGCGTTGTCTAAGTAGTGTTGAACTGTTCCTTTACCTGCCATTGAGTTGTAAAACCGTTTCCAGTACTCAGCGCGCCCTCGCAATGACGAAGGGATTAGCTCTGGCCGTAAGCGATAATGCAGACGACAGAATATGAAGCTAAGAAGCGCGTCATTGGCCAAGTCGGTATGCACTAGCTTTCGAATGTCGTAGCCGAATTCCATGTGAATGGTTTTCACTATTCGCATGGGGGTGCGCTGAATAATGTCTTGAAATGCAATGAGGTCGTGCTGACAAAGCCCCATACCTGCGCCGCCAGGCGTCGGGTCTTCATAAAGGCCAAGACACGTTTCAGCTGCTGCAGTTTCAAGCAGCAGGTTCGTAGCACAGCCAGTCGAGCCATGGCCCAACACATCACATACTTGACGCGCTAGTGTAATGGCTTTGATTTTCGACGTTAGGCCGTAGTGGTAAGTGGGATTTTCTTGGTTCATGCCGCCATCGTAGCGACGGCGGTGAGGGGGGTGGGATTAGTCTGGGTTTGGGTTAAAGGTTAATTCCACATTCCGTTAAAGCGTTCTGAAATGACATGTCTAACTTGTACTCTCCAGTGGAAGAGGCCGCTTGGTTGAACCCTACACGCCGATAAATTAGTTTAGTGCCTGAAACCATTTCAGATAATATCTTCTTAGCCTTTTCGCCAGACACAGCAGTGTAAGGTGACATTATCTTGGTCGCGTTCTCCATGGAGTTCTCAAACGTAGCTTGATATTGCGCCTTTTGTTCTGAGGTTAATGACGACATATATGGTGTCATATCCACTGTGCTAGATGAAGGCACATAATCAACGGGCGTTTCTTGAGTTTCTATCGTCCACGAATCATTATTATCAATTCGAAGTTGCACATTTCCAACAGGCACCTGTACTTTACCACCGCTTAAAACACCGACCCTAAGATCGCCTTCTACAGTTTCTACGAAAGGGTAAAATTGATTGGTATACGTAAGCACTGTGCCATTCGCGTAATAAAGGCCACCAACCGTTACTCTGCATGAACTGGTGTCATCAAATTGGTCTACATTCTTTTGGGTAAACCACCTTATTTCTGGCGGTGCAGTAGAGCTACATGCTCCCAAAAGCAATGTTGAAGTGATAATTAGCGCCTTAATTTTCAAAATGCCTATCCTTTTCTTTTTATCCTTGGGTTCGACAATTTAGTGCAATAGCGATTTTTGTTAAATTTAAAAACAAAAAAGCCCGCACATGGCGGGCTGGCGTTTATCGTTTTAATGTTTCTATCAGCTTTCCTTGCTGCGACTGAAGGTAGTCGAGTAAAACAGCGAGTTTACGCGTAGAACATATTCCCTCGGGTACTGCACCCAACAATTCGGCGAGCGCCTCTTGGCATGTGGTAAGCGTGTTTAGCTCTTCTAAAAAGTCTGTGTTGTCCATTTGCATTACTCCTTGCAAAAATAAGCGTGAGAGATACCGATAATTTCGCTCTCCCAGTGGATGCCTTCATAATCTGCCAGCCATTTGCGGGCTGTTTTATCATCCTTTTTGAAACCAGCAGCCGCCATTACATTTGTTTTATTCGCCCCCGGGTGTTGACGAAGGTACTGGACAACGTGTTGTATGAACTGGTGCTTTTTATGCTCGAAATACTTATTGCTAGTGGGTTTACTGGTGTTGGCTTTTTTGGTTTGCGACAGCTGCTGTTCTAACAGCTGGGCTTTGTCGCGGTAGAGTTGCAACAACTCGCCTTGCAAGTCTTGATTGGTAGCCTGTAATGCTTGTACTGCACTGTTGTCGTGCTGACTGCTTTGTAATGTATCGGCCATTTGATTGAACGCATTGATGTACGCTTCTTTTATAGCGGCGGCTTGTTTGCCTGTAAAACCCATCACCAAGAACATGAAACCGTCTTTAGTGACATTATACATAGGTAGCTTACGGCCAGTTGTATCGGTGAATTCACTCAGCTCAAAATTGAGCGCAGTAAAATAGCTAGAGCATTCGATTGATCTAATGGCACGCAAAACGTTGCGATGCTCTTTTTCAAACACTTCTGCAATGCGCGTTGAAGGAGTATAGAGTTGATTCTCTTTCACAGAGATGTAGTGGCGCAAGTCCACGTCAGGGAGTTGATTGACCATAATGGTCTCCTATGTGATTGTAGTTAACGTCTACCAGTTAGTAGCTGGTAGCCGGGTGTCAACTGAAGCCACATAGAGCTCCGGGCCTATTCCCCTTGCGGGTTTTGTATTAACGCCTCTCCACCCGGCCATTGAAAATGGACGGATCTATGCCTAACTTACAGGCATAAAAAGGCCGCAAGGCTTTCGGGTGCGGTTTTCCGCTATGTGGTATCAGTGCGGCAACCTTAATCCCGTGCGTGCGGCGTGTCAATGTTTCCTTATGCAAATGATTGGGTATTTGTGCAAAACGTGTAGAAGGTCTACAACAGCTACAACTACAACAATTGGTAAAATATACGAGTGTGGCGTCTAGAGCTTTTCCAGTAAATACCGTCGTATTTTTCTAGTCTAGCGCGAGCGGTCTTATCATCTTTGGCATATCCAGCGGCGTTAAGAAGGTCGCCTTTTCCAACTTGGCCTTCTCGAACTAACACGTGCTTAATCTGGTTTACGAACTCAAGGTCTTGCTCTGAGGCTTGCGCTTCAATTAAGTCTACCTCTTCTAGCTCTAGCGTATTCGGGTCGATATCAAATGCTTTGTCGACGATGGCTGCACGCTCTTTTCTTACCTCAAGAATTACACCTACGCCTTCAGCAAGCTCTCGCTTCTTAAGCTGATACATATTGTCTAGGCTATTTCTAATTGCATTACTACCCTGGTAATTGCGCCCGTCTTTATTGCTGTGACCGAGTATAAGAATGGTACCGCCCGCTTCTCGAATATCTTTTAGCAGGTTCATTACCAGTCCAATTTTGGCTTCGTTGTTTACATCGGCAAAGTCTCGAAGACTGTCCACAAAGAAGATCATGTTTTCAAATTGATTAGCAGTAGCGTTTTCTGCCAACGTTCTTAAAAGTTCGAACGGGGGCAGGGGGCTTTTGCTACGTTGCACATAGTGCAAGTTTGCATGAGGTGCGATAAGCAGTTCGTGTACCTTGCGCTCTTTCAATACACTTAGTGGGTTGTCAAAATCTAAGTAGAACACTTGTTTCATACGGGGAGCACAGTACTTTGCCAGCGCAAATGCTAACCAGCTTTTGCCGTTCCCGCCATCGGCATACACCATGGTCATCATGCGCTTAGTGATGAAGCCTTCAATAACGAAATCTATCTTTTGATTAAAATCAGCTTCGCACAGGCTTGCTTGTGTGAGTATTTGGAGCATTTATTCGTTGCCTTATTTTGTTTCAATTAACTTGCATATCATTGCGCCTATCGAACATTGCATCATCGCAAGCCATATACACAGTGTTTCTTGTTCGATAGTTACCGCAGAAATCATAAGAATGATTGACCCTACCCCCAAAACTTTACTGTACTTCATTAAACCTCTCCCAATGCTTGGTATTTGATGGTGTGATACACGCCACCAAAATGTTCAATGTCTTCATCTGTAAAGCCAGCAGCAATCAAATGGTCTTTGGTTAAACTTTCAAACAGTTTGAATAAAAGCTTTGAGCCGCGTTTAGAAAGCTCCACACAGCCAAACAATTCATCCATCGGAATGTCTTCAGATTCGGTTTCTTTTTCTATCACTGGTATTTCTCCTGATAATTTGTTGTTACCGCCGTAAAGCAGTTTGTTTAATACTGGCGTTACTCTTAAGCCCTCCACCTGAACACGTCGCACCACTTCTTTGACGACAGTTGCGGGTAACTTGCTTCTAATCGCCAACTCGCGAGTGCTTTCAATTCCTCTGCCATCTAAAATGGCATTGAGCTGTAATTGTGTAATGGTGTGGTCGAGTATGATAAGGCTCATAGCATTCCCCTTAGTGCATTCTTCCATTTTCACCTGGACTACGAGGGCGCTTCCAAATTTCAGTTTTCCAAATAGGCTTTGCTCGTGCTATTGGTATCCAAACCGCGCGTGTGAGGACTGTTGCACAAAACAGAAGGGAGGCTATTAAATTGATAGCTATTGTTAAGCAAATAGTGAAAGGATAGAAAAGCGAACATAGTGAACGTCTTAGATAGTTGTTTTTTATGAATCCTATCCACGCTGGTCGCACTGAATATCCACCTTCATTATTTTTGAATATTACAAACATGTTGCCTCCTACTGCATATTTAATAGACGGTCAATTTCTGCGGCAAGCAGGGCTCCAGCTTTTGTGAGCTCGCGCACTCTTGATTCAACAGAGTGGTCCTGTCCAGGCTTCCAAGATTCAACACTCCAAGGCCAACCATTAGGTTTCAAGCCCATTGACGCTTGAACATTCACCGACTCTCTAATTCTTGGTGAGCTTCCACCAACTATGGCGTAGCAGATAGCAGCGCTGGTTAACTCACCTGGCTTATAAAGGGAGTCCAGTGCCAAGGTGTAACCTTCTTCATTAATCTGTCTTGCTCTTTCTGTTGAAATTAGTTCGATACCTGTTTTCATATACAAGATTCCTCTTAATGTTTGGTTTTAACGACTTGTCGAACAATCGGTAATGGGCCTTTTTCGTTTAAAGCACCTTGGCAAAACTCTGCGGCATACTTGTGTCCTTCATTTGCTATAAGCGTTCCTAAAGTAAGTGCGCAAACAGCTTCTATGTAATTTCGGTAGTCATCGTTTGTAAGATTTTTGACTAACTCAGAGTTGAATGTATTTGTTAAAGCATCCTTTACAGACGGGCTGTAATCTTTCATGGTCATCACCTTAAATAAGCTGTGGTTGGATTTTGTTGCGATACTCTTCGCGTTTGGTGCGCAGAATCTCGTAAACACGAATTTGATTGAGTTCAGGACAGTATTCTTTTCGTATCTTTTCTACTGGCCAGTTGTGGTTGTGCCACAAACGAAACATTTGAATGTCTCGTAGTTCTTGTTGAAGGCGCTCACCGCGTGGTAAGTATCTACACTCACCACCTTGGTAATGCGCTATTTCTGCGATAAGTTGACAGCTAAGCTTGTACGCCTTGTCATCTTCGACATTTGCCTTTTTAAGACGTCGCTCACAAATTAGAACCAATGCCCACAAGTGCTCTTTGTATCTGGCCATGGCTAGCGCTTTGTCGTCAGCTAAATCAGGTAGGTTCTCCAATAGCGAGTCAAAGTCATCGTCAAAGTCGAACTGCTCTTGATTGCTCACGGCATCAGCTCCTCAAAAGCGCTTTTTACATACTCGTAAGGCGCTTTTTCTGTACTCCATACCTTTCTATGACCTTTCAACACGGTGTACCCTTCAGCATTGAGCTTTACTGCCATCTCGCGTCGGTGCCAGTTCTTTAGTGACTCTAGTACCTGTGCCAAGTTCCCATCTTTCAGCCAGCCCACGTGCGACACGTTAACAATGCGAGACACATAGGCGTCTAATGCACTCTCAGAACCGTCTCGCACAAAACCTTGCTGATACATGGTTATCCAAATAGCACGTATTTTGTCTATTCCCGTACCTTTAGACTTGGGTGACAGTCTGCGTCCAGAAGATGCTTTTCTGACTTTGAACCCTTTATCTTTCATTTCGTCCATGACGCGCTCAAGCTGTTCTACGTTCATGCCTGCGCATGAATTCGTCCCTGTAACGCGTTGAAGCAAGTTGCGGTAACTGTCCTCATCCATTTTGAGCTGCGCTTTTGCGACATGAATTTTGGTAATTAACCCGCGCTTGATAGACATTTATTCGTCTCCGATTGGCAAGCTGTCAGCCGCGCCTTGAAAAAACGCTTGAGCAAACAGCAACGCTGCAACTAAAAGAGAAAACGCACCTCCCCAGTTGTATCCGAAGTAAAAGCAATACGCCGTGGCGTAAAGAAACATCATAAATAAACAAAGACGTAGCATGGTTTTCTCCTTTCCCTAAACAAAGCCCTGAACGTTCAAGGCTTTGGTTAAGGGCCCCGAAGGGCCGCTCGTTAGTTAGCTGGCATTATTTCTAGCCACTTTTCGTTGTTGCTTTCGTCGTGATACACGTTCATCACGTAAGTTTCTTCTACGCCATCAACGTCTGGCGGCAGCTGCGCAACGGCTTCGGCTAGCTCTCGTTTCGAGCCAATGTGGGTTCGGCTAAGCACTTTCGGTTGGTTGCTCATTTTTCAACTCCTTGCTGTCAGTAGTAATGTCTGAGATATCCAGTGCAAGCTGGCGATACGTGCCATCTTCAAGACGGAAATAAATGCGGAAGTACTCAGCACTGCTATCAACCTCAATGGCGTCAGCCAGTGCGGTCATGGCCAGTTGCCATTGCTCGTCTTGAATGTTGTGTTGGCGAAGGCTTAGTACCTTGGCAGCGCTAAAGCGCCCGTGCTTATCGGTTTTAAATGCGCCTTGCACAATGGCTTGGAGGTTCTTGTTGCTGCCTTTCGACCAGCGTTTGATGCACTCGTCAATCATTGCTTTTGCGGCTACAAGGTTTTCGTTGAAACACAATCTGTCTTGACGGCTGCGCTCAATCTTTATTCGACGGTCAAAACTATAAAGCGTGACATTGCCCTTGGTGCCGCCCAGGCGTTTGTCATAATTCTTCATTGCGTGACTTACAAACTCAGCAACGTCTCGTTTCAACTTTTTGGTGAACGCTTGTAGTTCGTCATGCACCAAAATTGCGTTAAGAAATAACTCTCTTGTTAATTTGTCCCGCTCAATCTCAAGCGGCTTGATACGGTCTTTGCGGCGTAGGTTGCCCTCACCATCTTCCATAAAACCTTGCGGGGCTTCTGGTTGGGCAATTTGATAAAGCTTGTCGATAGATGTCATGCGTTTAATTCCTGTTGTGGTTCTTCATTGGTTAAGTGCCATTGCACCGTGCAGCCGTATAGTCGTGTAGCCATCATGTGACAGCGGCCAGTGTGCGTTCCCGTAATTGAAATCAGTGTTCCTTTAACCCGCTTATCTCTCGGCGGGAGGATATTGATAACGGTGGATGTGTCTTGGATAGACAGGCCAGTGATGGCACACCCTTGTTTGATTAGGTGCGTCATCGCCAGGCTCGCCTTATCCACTCTTTTCTTAAAAGCAGTGTTATAAGCGTTCATTGCTTGCTCCTGTGTATGCAGTTTTGGCACGCTCTAAAAAGCCTGACGCGCTGCGGGTTACTTGCCGAAAACGGTCTTATCTGTTCGTTTAAACAGCGTTTAACCGCTATTGAACCAAGCACTGGACAGGTCACTGTTAAATTTGCGTACGCTGCCAGTACTTTCTTTTCAATATTGCTAATGCTTCCTGGATACTTTTCATTGAGTACCTGCGAAAGCGTGGTCTTACTCATGCCCGTGTCTAACTCAACTTGACGACGACCCAATTCCTTGACCTTGTTCGCTAATAATTCATACCAATCCATGTTTCCTCACTTAGCCGCCGTGGTTGCCATCACCATCTTTTTAAGGTTTTGGTCAAACAAACCATCTTGCCGTGCAATCGGATACATATGCCCCGTATTGCTTAACAGTCTGTAACGGTTATGCCAGCCTCGGCGTCTTGCCATTGGTGCTCGTTTGTTAAATGAGCTGATTTTTACAACATATTGAAAGCGGCACAGGTCTGTGAGGTAGCGCTCCACACTGCTTTTGCTGCACTGTGCTAAAGCCATAATTTCAGGAATGGTGAACACTTCTAGGTACCGCATCGCCTGCCAAATTTTCTGACGCTTCGAACGTGGCTGAGGACTAGTTGTGTTTTTTCCTGGCAAATGTGGCTTAGCACGAGCAACCTTGGCGTAAACGACCGGGTTAGCTTTTCGATTTACCGTTGTTACTGCACCTAGCTGTTTAAGGTGGTCTATAACCATCTGTGCCTGGTGCAATGAAACTTCCATTTCTTTAGCCAGCTCTGTCGAATGAAAGTCTGGCTGTGCTTTTATCCACTCCCAGCTACGCTGGCTGAGGGTTTGTGACATATTTACAGCTCCGCGACAGGGAAGAATTGACGGCCCGCCCATTGATCAGCATCAATGGTGTTTAAGCTGTTCGACTTGGCGAACTTCTCAAT
>Ga0115011_10003448_pt1 | contig 10773 bp, 5 predicted proteins | sample TroAtlMetagenome_2_FD_88705 | JGI IMG/M metagenome (GOLD analysis project Ga0115011, IMG submission 88705) | Marine eukaryotic phytoplankton communities from Atlantic Ocean - Tropical Atlantic ANT8 Metagenome | ecosystem: Environmental > Aquatic > Marine > Oceanic | place: Tropical Atlantic... | reverse complement strand
TGTTTGTGGAGTTGCCCCAGTTCCTCCATTGTGACCAGAAATTAAAATAATATCTGCTTTAGCTTTAGCTACTCCAGCAGCAATAGTGCCAATGCCAGATGAGGCAACTAATTTGACACCAACTCTTGCTTTTGGATTAATCTGTTTTAAATCATAAATTAATTGAGCCAGATCTTCTATTGAGTAGATATCGTGATGCGGTGGTGGAGAAATTAAAGTTACTCCTGGTGTAGAATGTCTTAATTTAGCAATTTCTTCTGTTACTTTAAAACCTGGCAACTGACCACCTTCCCCTGGTTTTGCTCCTTGTGCCATTTTAATTTCTATTTCATTACAATTATTTAAATAATTTACTGTTACACCAAATCTAGCTGATGCAATTTGTTTAACTCTAGAATTTGCGCTATCTCCACTATCCATAATCTTAAATCTGTTAGCATCTTCACCACCTTCACCACTACAAGACGCTCCTTTAATTCTATTCATTCCTATAGCCAATGTTTCGTGTGCTTCTTTTGATAAAGCTCCATGAGACATGCTTCCACTACCAAATCTTTTTAATATTTTTTCTATAGGTTCAACATCAGATATCTCAATAGATGGACCTAATTTCTTTTTTCTAAAATTAATTAAATCTCTTAAATTAATCGGTGGTAAATTATATATTCCTTCTGCATATTTTTTATAAGTTGAATATGAGTTTGAACCTACTGCGCTTTGTAATAAATGAATTAATCTTCCTTGGTATTGATGTGTTTCACCATTTTTTCTATATCTATAAATTCCTCCAATAGGTAAAACTGTGTCTGTACTTTCAAATGCTTCTTTATGAATCTGACGTATTTTTTTTTCAATGCCAGTTAATCCAATCCCTGAAATTTTAGAAACTACTCCTGGAAAATAATCATCTACAATAGTTCTACTTAATCCAACAGTTTCAAAATTACATCCTCCTCTATAAGAACTTAATACTGAAATGCCCATTTTAGACATTATTTTTAAAAGACCAGCATTTACTGATTTTATATATCTCTGAATACAATCATCAAAACTATACTGACCAAATAATTTTTTTTCATATCTTTGATATAAGCTATCAAAAGCTAAGTATGGGTTAACTGTTGTAGCACCAACTCCTATTAAAGTAGCAAATGAATGGGTATCTAAAGCCTCACCTGATTGAACATTAATTGAAACATATCCTCTTAATTTTTTATCTATTAAAAAAGTATTAATAGCTCCAACACACAATAACATTGGCATTGGTAACTTTTCAGATGAAAGTTCTTTATCACTTAATATTAACTGTGTTATTCCTTGTCTTGCTGCTATTTCAGACTCTTTTTGAATTCTTTCAATAGCAGTTGATAAATTTTCTTCTCTTAAAAATGTGCAATCAATAGCAAAAGAATTACTTCCAAAAAAATTTATAAATTTATTAAATTGTGAATTAGACAATATAGGGCTATTTAAAACATAAATGTTTTCTTTGGTTAAAGTATCAAAATCTAGAATATTTCCTAAATTTCCAAACCGGGTTTTTAAACTCATAACTTTATTCTCTCTTAAAGAATCGATTGGAGGATTAGTTACTTGGCTAAAGTTTTGCCTAAAAAAATGATAAAGTGGTCTATATCTATCTGATAATACAGCTAAGGGCGTATCATCTCCCATTGAGCCTGTTGCTTCTTTAGCTTCTTCAGCCATTGGATGTAAAATTAATTCTAAATCTTCCAAACTTATTCCAAAGGAGTGTTGTCTTCTTCTTAAGTCTTCTCCATCAAAATTATGTTGTTCTTTAGAAATAAAGAATTTTTCATCCAAATCAATTATTTGTGATTTAAAATGTTTAAATTCCTTTGCTAAATAATCTTTAATTTGATCATTTGAAAAAACTTTTCCTTTTTCAATTCTTACGCCTATAATCTCACCTGGGCCTAGTCTACCTTTAGATAAAATTTTCTTTTCATTTAACTCTATCATTCCTGTTTCTGAGCCAGCAAAAAGAAGTTTATCTTTAGTAATTGCATATCTAAGAGGCCTCAAACCATTACGATCATTCGCAGCAATAACCCACTCATTATCTGTAGCTGCTATCGCGGCAGGTCCATCCCAAGGTTCCATTGTGCTATTTAAAAAATTAAATAAGTGTTGATGACTTTTTGGGAGTGTTTTATTTTTTTTTGACCATGCATCAGGAATTAACATTAATTTAGCTAAAGGAGCTGGTTGACCTGATTTGTTCAGTAATTCAAAAACATTATCTAATGCCGCTGAATCAGAAACGCCTTTTAAAATTACAGGTTTTAAATTTTCTACATTTTCAAAAAGTGGACTGCTCATTTCTTGTTCATGAACTTTCATCCAATTTTTGTTTCCTTTATAGGTGTTAATTTCACCATTATGAGCAACTGCTCTGAATGGTTGAGCTAAACTCCAGCTGGGTGCAGTATTAGTTGAGAATCTTTGATGAAAAATTGCATATCTTGATATAAATCTTTTATCTTTTAAGTCTAAGAAAAAATCAGATATTGCCTCAGCTAAAAACATTCCTTTGTAAATAATTGATTTAGAGCTAATGGAGCATACATAAAAGTTATTTAAAGATAAATTATGAGCTTTAATTTCTATTTTCTTTCTTGTTTCATAAATTTTTCTTTCAAGTTCTTTATCTAGCAAATTTGGATCATTTGATTTGAATAAAACCTGGATAATTTCAGGCATAGTCTGAAATGCTTTTTCCCCTAAAACTTTAGGATTTACAGGGACCTGTCTCCAACCATAAATGCTGAAGTTGCTTTTGGTTAGTTCGCTTTCAACAATTGTTTTACAACTTTCTTGTGAGGAATAGTCATTTCTTGGTAAAAAAATCATTCCAACACAAATTTCGGAATTGTCATAATCATGTCCGGTAACTTGAATTTTTTCTATGAAAAAATCTTTTGGTATCTCTAAATGTATCCCTGCTCCATCTCCTGTTTTTCCGTCTGCATCCACTGCTCCTCGATGCCAAACAGCTTTTAAAGCTTCTATCCCGTACTCAACAACTGCTCTTGATTTCTTTCCCTCAGTAGAAGCAATTAATCCTACTCCACATGCATCATGCTCCATTTCATTAGAGTAAACATGATTTTTTGAGAGTAATTCCAAATTTTTTTTATATTTTTTCATTATGCTACTTTTGTTTTTTTTAATTCAATATTTTCAAGATAAGTTTTGATTGAAGAGGCGGCATCTCTCCCATCTTTAATAGCCCATACAACTAGTGATGCTCCTCTTACAATATCTCCAGCTGCGAATACACCTTTTAAATTTGTTTCCATCGAATCAAAGTCTGTTTTAATTGTTCCCCACTTAGTTATTTGTAATTCTTGAGTATCAAACAATAATGGTAAATTTTCTGGATCAAAACCAAGTGCTTTGATCACCATATCTGCTTTTATTTGAAATTCTGAATCTTCTTTAATTTCTGGTTTTCTTCTACCTGAATCATCCGGTTCACCTAATTTTATTTGATCAACTATCAAATTTTCAATTTTATTTTTGCCTTTAAATTCTTTAGGACTCGATAACCATACAAATTCAACACCTTCTTCTTCTGCATTAGCTACTTCTCTAGCCGATCCTGGCATATTTTCTTTATCTCTTCTATAAAGACACTTAACAGACTTAGCTTTTTGTCTTATTGATGTTCTCACGCAATCCATGGCTGTATCTCCACCGCCTATAACCACTACATCTTTACCTTCGGCATTTAATGTTCCTTTATCAAATAATTCTACTTTATCACCTAAGCCTTTTTTATTTGAAGCAGTTAAAAATTCCATTGCAGGAAAAATATTATCTAAGTCATTTCCAGGTAACTTAACTTCTCTTGGTTTATAAACTCCTGTCGCAATTAAAATTGCATCATGTTTTTTTCTTAATTGATTTAAGGTAGCATTTTTACCTATTTCAAAATTTTGAATAAATTCTATTCCACCATCTTTTAAAAGCTTTGTTCTTCTTTCAACAACATGTTTTTCTAATTTAAAATTTGGAATTCCATAAATTAATAATCCTCCTGCACGATCATATCGATCATACACAGTAATTTTATAACCATTTTTTCTTAATTGTTCAGCAGCAGCTAGTCCGGCTGGTCCGGCTCCAATTATTCCAACACTTTGGTTTTTTTCAAATTTTACCTCAATAGGTTTAACCCATCCTTGGTCCCAAGCATTATCTGTAATATATTTTTCAATTGAACCTATGGTTACTGTTCCATGGCCTGATTGTTCTATCACACAGTTTCCTTCACATAATCTATCTTGTGGACATATCCTTCCACATACTTCTGGCATATTATTTGTGCTTTGAGATAATTCATAAGCCTCTTTTAATCTTCCCTCAGCAGTTAATTTTAACCAATCTGGTATATTATTACTTAATGGACAGTGAACTTGACAAAAAGGTACTCCACACTGTGAACATCTGCTCGATTGTTCTTGGGCTTTTTGAGTAATAAATTCATCATAAATCTCATTAAAATCTTTTTTTCTTGTACCAACCTCTCTTTTAGGTGGAGTTTGTTGACCTATTTTTACAAATTTGAGCATTTTATCAGTCATATTTATTTAAAAATTTATAGTAAATTATACCTTGTTTTTACTAGTAAAAGAACAATTTAGGTCAGTATTTATGACCTTTTTTAATCAATAACTTGCTCTAAATATAGAAATTTTAATTTATGCATACCTATTATGTATAAATCGAATTGTTTAAAATGAATATTTTTTAAGTTACGACACTTATATGTTTCAAGAAATAATAGAAATTATAATACTTTCTGCCGTTCAAGGAATATCAGAATTTTTGCCAATAAGTTCTTCTGCACATTTAATTCTAATTTCAAATATCTATGATTTTAAGACAAGCTCATTATTAATTGATATCAGCTTACATTTAGGTTCTTTATTTGCGATACTATTTTATTTTAAAAAAGATTTATTAAACATACAAAGTAATCGAAAACTTTTAAAATTAATTATAATTGGTTCATTGCCACTTATTATTTTTGGATATATTTTATATTCTACAGAAATTATTTATCTTTTAAGAAATATAAAACTTATTGCATGGACAACACTTTTTTTTGGAATAATTTTATTTTTCGCTGATCAAAGAAAATTTGAACAAAATATAGAAAATAATCTAAATATTAAATCAATAATATTTATTGGTTTATTTCAAATACTTGCATTAATACCTGGTGTTAGTAGAGCGGGCATAACAATGACTGCTGCAAGATTTTTAAACTTTAATAGAGTTGATTCAAGTAAAATTTCTTTTTTATTATCTATTCCAGCTTTAACTGGTGCAAGTTTTCTTGGTCTTAAAGATGCCTTTGAACAATCGATTGAGATAAATTTTTTATTAGTAATTGCAATTATTTTATCTTTTTTATTTTCTTATATAACTGTCAAATTTTTTTTGATTTATATAAATAAATTTTCTTTAAATATTTTTATAGTTTATAGATTGCTTATTGCATTGATCTTATTTCTAATAATCTATATTTAAATAGTTTTTTTCATTAAGGGCAATAACTGAGATAGTAGAACGCCACATAAGATAAAAAAACATCCCAATAAATTATTTATACCTAGTATTTGATCTAATAAAAACCATGCAGCAATAGTTGCAAAAACACCTTCAAGGGAGAAAATTATAGCCGCGGGTGCTGGGGTAATATTTTTTTGAGCATAAATTTGTAATACAAAAGCAAAACCTCCTGATAAAATTCCTGCATATAAAATAGAATCTATTTCTTTTAAAATTTTCTCAAAAATAAATTCTTCATAAATCAATCCAATTACAAAAGAAAATATTGCAACAAGTAATGTTTGAATAGCGCCTAGTGTTAATGGAAGATTATATTTTTTAACAATAATACCGGTAAATATAATATGAGTGCTCCAAAACAAAGCTCCTAGTATTACAAGGCTATCTCCAAGTCTTACTGTTGCATCATAAAAATTTGTTAATAAATATCCTCCAATTAAACATAAAATGACTGAAGGCCATACACTCCAGTGTATTGATTTTTTTTTAAATAAAAAAATTATTATTGGCACCATAGGAACATAAAAAATCGTAAAGAAAGCTGCATTAGCTACATCAGTATAAAGTAATGCAACTTGTTGCAAAGCTGAACCTAAAAAAAGTGATAATCCAATTAACAATGAAAGAATAACAAAAGTTTTAAAATCTAATTTAAATTCTGATTTGAATTTTTTTATTTCAAATAAAACTACCAAGGGAATTATAGCTATAAAACCAACAAAAAATCTTACAGCATTAAAAGTAAAAGGTCCTATATCATCCATGCCTGTGTCTTGAGCAATGAATGTGGTGCCCCAAATAAATGTACACAATAAGGCACTTAATAATGAAATAGTTTTTGACATAAGTTTAATTAAACAGCTAATTTATAAGCAAAATTTTTGCCTAAATTTTCCTTTAAATCATTATTAAAACGAGCAGCTTCAGCACCATCAATTATTCTGTGATCATAAGATAAAGATAGAGGCAATATTGTTCGCGTAACAAATTTACCATCCATATAAATTTGTTTTTTTTCAGATTTACCTACTCCTAAAATAGCAACCTCAGGATAATTAATAATAGGTGTAAAAAATGACCCTCCTATTCCACCTAGACTAGTAATTGTCATTGAGCCTCCAAATAATTCTTTTTTATCGATTTTAAGATTTCTACATTGATCGCTTAATTTTTTTAGTTCTTTACTTATTAAAGAAATATTTTTATTTTCTACATTTCTAAGTTTTGGAACCATTAAACCATGAGGAGTATCTACGGCTATTCCTACATGATAGTATTTTTTTATTGTCATTTTTCCATCTTCAATTTCATCTATTGAAGAGTTAAAATTTGGAAATTTTTTTAATGATGCTGTTAATGCTTTTACTATAAAAGCCAATGGCGTAATTTTTTTCTTTTCTCCTGTATATATATCTGTGAGAGAAGTCCTAAATTCTTCTAACTCAGTAATATCTGCTTCATCATGATTAGTGACATGAGGAATATTTATCCATGAGTTCATCAAATATTTTGATGAAAGTTTTTTAATTCTTGGAATATCTTTTGTTTCTATTTTACCAAACTCTGAATGGGAATATTCTAATTTAATCTTATCTTCTATTTTTGTTTCATATTCTGCATTTTGATTTGATTTATTGGAAACAAACAATTTAATATCACTCTCTGTAATTCTTCCTTTTCTTTCAGTTCCTAAAACTTTATTAATATCTACTCCAAGCTCCCTTGCAAATTTTCTTGCTTTTGGTGATGCTGATACCAACTTTGGAAAGTATTTTTGTGACATTTTATAATTTTGTTGGCATTGGTTTGTCTGAATCAATTTTATACTTTTTAATTGCTTCAGATGCGTATTTTGATGGTAATAACTGTTCCTTGGCCAATACACTTAGTCCATAAGTAACTATATGTTCTTTATCAACTTCAAAAAATTTTCTTAATTTAGTTCTAGTATCGCTTCTTCCAAATCCATCAGTTCCTAAAGAATAAAAACTCTTATTTATATATGGTCTTATTTGATCAGAATTCATCCTCATATAATCTGAAGCTGCTAATATAGGTCCTTCAGTATCACTTAAACATTTTTCAACATATGATTTTTTTTGTTCTTTATTTGGATTTAGAAGATTATATCTTTCAACTTCCAAGCCATTTCTTCTTAATTCATTAAAACTTGTAACGCTCCAAACTTCACTGTCTATTTTATATTCTTTCTGTAATATTTCTGCACCAGCTATCATTTCTCTTAAGATTGTTCCGGATCCAAGAAATTGAATTTTAGTTTTTTTATGTTTATTAAATTCTTTTATTTTATACATTCCTTTTAAGATTCCCTCTTCACATCTTTTATCTTTTGGCATTTCAGGATGCGGATAATTTTCATTCATAGTAGTAATGTAATAAAAAATATTTTCTTTTTTTTCATGCATTCTTCTTAGTCCTTCTCTAAAAATTACAGCTAATTCATAATGAAAAGTTGGGTCATATGAAACACAATTTGGAATTGTTGATGCTATTAAATGACTATGGCCATCTTGATGTTGAAGCCCTTCTCCAGCTAAAGTGGTCCTGCCTGCAGTAGCTCCAATTAAAAATCCTCGAGATTGACTATCAGCCCCAGCCCATGCAAAATCTCCAATTCTTTGAAAACCAAACATTGAATAAAATAAATAAATTGGAATCATTTCTATATCATGATTTGTGTAAGATGTTCCTGCGGCAATCCATGAAGACATAGCTCCTGCCTCTGTTATTCCTTCCTCCAATACTTGACCACTTTTTTCTTCTCTATATGAACTCAGTTGAGCAGAATCTTCAGGCTCATATTTTTGACCCTCATGTGCATAAATTCCTATTTTTTGAAAAAATCCCTCCATACCAAATGTTCTTGCCTCATCTGGAATAATTGGAACTAGTCTTTGTGTAACATTTTTATCTCTAAGAAGGCTTGTCAACATTCTAACTAAAGCCATTGTTGTAGACATTTCTTTCTTACCTGTGGACTTTTTCATATTGTCAAAAATATCTTTTGGAGGTGTTTTAATGGGTTTTGCATAAGTTGTTCTTTCTGGAATAAAACCACCAAGTTTTAACCGTCTTTCTTTAATATATTTTATTTCAGCTGAATTTTGATCAGGTTTATAGTATTCAATATTTCTCACTTGATTGTCAGTTAATGGAACATCAAATCTGTCTCTATAATACATCAAATCATCTATATCTAATTTTTTAGTTTGATGCGTTGTATTAACACTTTCTCCACTCTTACCCATTCCATAACCTTTAATAGTTTTAGCAATTATAACTGTTGGACTTCCAATATTTTTTGAAGCCTTGTCGTAAGCTGCAAAAACTTTATGAGGATCATGACCACCTCTATTTAATCTCCAAATGTCTTTATCAGATAAACTTGATACTAATTTTTTTGTTTCTGAATATTTACCAAAAAACTTTTCTCTTACGTAAGCACCATCTCTCGCTTTCATTGCTTGATATTCACCATCGACTGTTTCATTCATAGTTTTAACTAGATGTCCTGTTTTGTCATTAGCTAATAATGAATCCCAATAAGATCCCCATACTACTTTAATTACATTCCATCCTGCACCTCTAAAAATTCCTTCTAACTCTTGAATTATTTTTCCATTTCCTCTAACTGGACCATCAAGTCTTTGTAAATTACAGTTAACTACAAAAATTAAATTATCTAATTTTTCTCTTGCTGCTAAACCAATAGCACCTAAAGACTCTGGTTCGTCCATTTCACCATCCCCTAAAAATGCCCAAACTTTTCTTCCTTCATCCTTTATCAAACCTCTATTAATTAAATACTTCATGAATCTTGCTTGATAGATTGCTAGCATTGGACCTAATCCCATCGATACTGTTGGGAACTGCCAAAAATTTGGCATTAACCATGGATGAGGATAAGAAGATAGTCCACCAGGGTTAACTTCTTGCCTAAAACTATCTAATTGTTTTTCGTTTAATCTTCCTTCAAGAAATGCTCTTGCATACATGCCTGGTGCACTGTGACCTTGAAAATAAACTAAATCACCTCCAAATTTATTGTTTTTTGCTCTCCAAAAATGATTCATTCCAACATCATAAAGAGTTGCCGCCGATGCAAATGTTCCTATATGACCACCAAGTTCTGGGAATTTTTTATTGACTCTAACTACCATTGCGGCTGCATTCCATCTTATGAGTGATCTAATTCTTCTTTCTATATTTTGATCGCCACTAGATTTTTTTTCTTCAGTGACAGGAATTGTATTAATGTAAGGAGTATTTTGTGTATATGGAATGTTTGCTCCTTCCATGTATGCTTTATTGATTAATTCCTTGATTAAATAATGTGCTCTTTTATTTCCATCTTTTTCTATCACTGCTGATAAAGACTCTAGCCATTCTTTAGTTTCCAAAGGATCAATATCACCCTTATTTACAACCTGAATTATTTCATTTTTTTTTTCTTTAACTTTTGTAGTTTCATTTTTTTGTCGTTTAGATTGAGTTGAAGAAACTTCAGGTATTTTTTCTTCAAGTTTTTTTAAAGAAGTTTCAGCTTCTTGTATTAAATTTTCAGTATTTTTTGGAACATTTTCCGACTCTGAAGAAAAACTTTTTGCTCCAGCTACAATTAATAATAAATCACCTTTTGACACTTTATCACCAATTTTTACCTCTATTTTTTCTATTTTACCTCCAATAGTAGATGGAATTTCAACACTCGACTTATCACTTTCGATTGTTACTATTGGATCATTCTTTTTAATTTCTTGTCCTTCTTTAACCAGAAGTTCAATTACTTCTACGTTTTCAAAATCTCCAATGTCAGGAACTAATAATTTTTCTGTCATTTATTTATGTCTTATACACTATAAAAGTATAGTAAATTGCAAATTTCAACACATTCTGTTCAATATTTTGACATTCTTTAAGTGTAACTTATAGAAATGATTAAAAAGTTATTAAAAGCACTTATTCAACCAAAAGTTAGTAATTACATAGATGCTAAAACTTGGATACAAAAAATTCTATTAGTAGAGAAATACGGAAAAATTAATTCTTAATTTCTTTCAACACATAAAGCTATACCCATCCCTCCACCAATACAAAGTGTTGCACAGCCTTTTTTTTTGTTTTGTTTTTTCATTTCATGTACAAGCG
>Ga0115011_10003445_pt1 | contig 10774 bp, 7 predicted proteins | sample TroAtlMetagenome_2_FD_88705 | JGI IMG/M metagenome (GOLD analysis project Ga0115011, IMG submission 88705) | Marine eukaryotic phytoplankton communities from Atlantic Ocean - Tropical Atlantic ANT8 Metagenome | ecosystem: Environmental > Aquatic > Marine > Oceanic | place: Tropical Atlantic... | reverse complement strand
CGCTTCTCCCAAAGCTTGGGTGCGGGCCGACCAGGAATGAGCGCCGTGGTGATGACGATGTCCACTTCCTTGGCCTGCTCGTGGAATAGATCCATCTCGGCCTTGATGAACTCCTCGCTCATCACCTTGGCGTACCCGCCACCACCGTCTCCGGATTCCTCGATCTCCACTTGGAGGAACTCGGCTCCCAAGCTGGTCACCTGGTCACGGGTGGCTTCGCGGACGTCAAAAGCCCGCACGATCGCCCCCATTCCACGGGCGGCGCCGATGGCAGCCAAGCCCGCGACACCTGCGCCGATGATGAGGACCTTTGCCGGCGGTACTTTGCCGGCCGCGGTGATCTGACCCGTAAAGAAGCTTCCGAACTCATTGGCCGCCTCGACGACAGCGCGATAGCCGGAGATATTGGACATGGAACTCAGGGCATCCATCTTCTGGGCCCGCGAGATCCGAGGGATCTTGTCCATGGCGATGGTGGTGAGCTTGCGTGCACCCAGCTTCTCGACCAGATCTTTGTTGATCCCCGGCCACAAGTAGCTGATCAGATGCGCACCTTCCTTGAGTCGCTCCACCTCTTGGGTGGTCGGCTCGACCACCTTCAAAACGATGTCACTCTCACCCCAGGCTGCGTCCCCGGAGACGATTTCAGCGCCGGCTTCGGCGTACGCATCGTCGAGATAATTGGCCAAGACGCCGGCGCCGGTCTCGATCTGAACAGAAAAGCCCATCTTGATGAGCTTCTGGACACTATCGGGAGTCGCGGCAACCCGCTTCTCACCAGCGCCACTCTCCTTCGGAATACCGATTTTCATGTGTTGTCTACCACCCCAGTCTACGGGGCCCGTATTAACATGGGAGCCCTCCTGATCGGAAGAAAAGTGCGCGACCGGAGGCCAGACGGTACGGTCAAAGGCAACGACGGGAAACGAGGTTCACCCTGAGCACCTGGCTCACCTTCTCCGAATTGGCTGAACAAGCCGACGCCTTTGATAGCGTGGTGGGTGCCACCCCCGACATCGATCACTTTTGCAGTTCAAGCGCTTGGGCGCTGCCGGCGCAGCGCGCTTTCAGCCCCGAAGCAACCCCTTGGATCTACGCTCATGGAGAAGCCGTCATCGCTCTGATGGCACTGCCTATGGGGCCGGAACGGGTGGAGGCAATGCCCCTCGAAGCGGGGTGGGGGCTGGCCGCCCCTTTTGCAGGACAAGCACCGGACCAGATGGCGGAATTGCTCCATCGAATGTGGTCAGAAAGCCCCATTCAAATAGATGCGGTCCATTTATCGGGCCTGCGCCTACGGGGGGTTTGGATGGATGCCGTCGCCCGCCGCTTTCACAGCAGTCACCATCTCGCCGTTTGGGGTGGCTGTGAACGGCGAATCGCGCAGCTCAACGGTGGTGTCGAAGGCTATCTAGGACGTCGTTCAGCCAAGTTCCGGGCCTCGCTTCGGCGAGCTGTACGGCGGGCCGACTCGGTGGGTGTGCAGTACGACTATCTGACGCACGGCGACCCCGAGCAAATCTATGATCGCATCCAAGCCATCGAAGCCCAAGGCTGGAAGAGCGCAGAGGGCGCAGGGATCGACGAGGGCCTTACCCGGACTTTTTATCGGGAGATCATCGAACGCCTACTGGAAAGAGGGGCGTTTCGCGGCCTCTTCGTCCGCCAAGGGGACGAGGATATCGCCTACGTCTTTGGCGGCCTCTGGCGGTCGCTCTATCGCGGACTCCAACTCAGTCATCGAAGAGACGCTGCCGAGCTTTCCCCGGGCAACCTGGCCCAATGGTCGTTGATCCAACATTTGATGGCCGAAGGAATCACCGTCTACGACCTGGGCACTGACATGCCCTATAAACGCCGCTGGGCAGAACTCGAATTCAACACGGTCTCGCTCTCCCTCTTCCCTCGCAGCGGCGACTTCGATCCCTTCGCAGTCAACGAGTCCGAGTAATCTGCCGCACTGCTCAAGAATGCAGGGAGAGAATCTCGTGCCCGGGCCGTAGATCGCGGACCGAACGATAGCGTTCGCTCAAATCTAAGCGAAGATAGGTCTTGTTTTCGTCTTGGAGCCCATAGGACGTGGACACACAGATTTGTTCATCGCCCAAGACCTCGTATCCCTCATGAACCACGTCGTGCCCAAAGGCGACAAACGCGTTGGGGTCCCCATCGAGACGGGTCGCTGCCAAGAGTGCCTGCGCCTGATGAGGTCGCGCGCTGCGGGCCCAAAGCAGACCCCCCACCACGTCCGAGGAATACATCTGTTGAATCGAGTAATCCTCGTAGCCTGCGTAGTCCAAGCGCTCGAAAGCATCCAAGGACTCCGCTGTCGCATAGGGGGCGCCATGAGTCAGCACGGCGCCGCACGGGGCCACCGCAACGAGTGGAAAGGTCGACATGAAGCGACAGAGTCGACTTCGGTCATGCCCCAAAGCCGCATCGAACACCGCCGCTTCGTCGTCATGGAACTTTGCGACGACCGGCCCCCCCACATGGGCATGGTCATGATTCCCCATCAGGGCGATTGCCCGAGCCGTACGCGTAAAGACTTCGAAGTGGGTCAACAAGGCCCGGGATTCATCCACATAAGGCGTCCCTAAATAATGGGGCCAGGCACCCGGCATATTGAGGTCGGGGTGGGGTCCGTGGACGAGGTCGCCCGTGAGCACCAAGATGGGCTGATTCCCCATCGCCTCTTCGTGTTCATAGAGATCGATGAGCCGTAGATAATCTCTCAGATTGCCGTGCAGGTCCGTAGAGACCAGCAGCACGCCGAAATTGGGCAATATGGCCACTTTGCGGCCCCAAGAACGGGCCAGTGCGCGCTTCACCAAAACGTCTATTTTCCCCGCTGCGCGGATCCGGCGAAGAGACGATATCTGGCAAGCGTACAGGGGATGGGCCCGTTGTGGAGCCGTGTCTTGCGGGCGGTCTTGAGGCCAATGTTCTTGATGGGCGCACTTTGTCCCACCAAAACATGGGCCGTATACCCGGAGAATTGGCGTTTGAACGTATGGCCCAGGTCTGCGTAGAGCGTTTCCAGGTCACCCGTGAGTCGTTCGCCGTACGGCGGATTGACCACGATACACCCCGGAGAACGACCCTGGGGTGCCAAGCGAGATGTGATGTCTGCCACCTGAAAGTCGATCTCGTCGGCAAACCCGGCGCGGGCTGCGTTGGCGCGCGCAATCTCGATCACCTCCGGGTCGCAATCGCTCCCATGGAGGAGGTTGGAGGGGACAGGGCGGACACGAGCCCGAAGCTTTTCCAGGTATCGGTCGAATTGATCGGGTCGGTGTCCGAACCAGACCATGAACCCGTATCCGCCTTCGACCCGGCGCACCAGACCCGGCGCAGTTCGCGAAGCGATGAGGGCCGCCTCGATGAGGAACGTCCCGCTACCGCACATTGGGTCCACCAACGTCTGGCCTTCGCGCCAATTGGCGAGGTTCAAAATACCTGCAGCCAAAGTCTCTTTGAGGGGCGCCTCACCGGCTTCCATACGATAGCCGCGTCGATGTAGGCGTTCACCGCTGGAGTCGATGCTCACGGTGCACGCATCACCGTCGACCCGAAGGTTGATGCGTACGTCCGGATGTTTTCTATCGACAGACGGCCGTCGGTCGAGCTCGGCGCGGAAGCGATCACAGATGCCATCCTTGACCACCTGTGCAGCAAACCCCGAATGCTGAAAGGCGCTTTCGTGCACACTGGCATCCACGGCGATGGTGCGACCCGGATGGAACCAAGCATGCCACTTGATCCGCTTGACTGCGTCATAGAGCCCTTGGCGGTCCCGCGCTGGGAATTCGGCGATCGGCACCAAGATCCGATTGGCGACCCGGGACTCCACATTGGCGCGCCATAGGGCCAAGCGGTCGCCAACGAATCGAACCCCACGATGCCCCGGCTCGACGTTTTGGGCGTACACGCTCAATTCATCAGCGAGAATCTGTTCGAGACCCGAATCACAGGTTGCATAGAGGGGCCGAGCCCGCCCAAAGGGATCTTTCTTGGACTGAGTACGCGTCATCGTTTGGTCAAATACCAGCTTCGGTGTGGTCTGCGCGGAAAATCGGGCGGCACCGTCTCGTCGGTGATCTCCTCGACAATCATATTGGATCGCTTGGGCAAGCCCAGCTTGAACCGGCGCGCATTGGTGGAAAAAAGAAGCCCGCCGCCACGCTCCAAAAGAGCGAATGCCTCTGCAATCAACTTGGGGTGATCGCGAAGCACATCGAAGACGCCGTGCATCATTTTGCTATTGGAGAAGGTGGGCGGGTCGACAACGATGAGGTCATAGCGTTCGCGAGCATCGATGGCCTCCGTCAACCATCGACCGACATCGGCTCGAACAGTTTCGTGAGTCGAACTGTCGAACCCATTGAGCGCCAGATTGTCCTCTGCCCACTTGAGGTACGTGTTGGACAAATCGACGGTGGTGGTCGCGTGTGCGCCACCGCCCGCAGCGTAGACCGTGAAGGCACCCGTGTACCCAAAGAGATTGAGGACTCGTTTGCCTTCGGACAAAGCCCCTATGCGAGCGCGCGCGAGTCGATGATCCAAAAAGAGGCCGGTATCCAGGTACCCGTCCAAGTCGACCCAGAATTGATGCCCGCCTTCCTTCACCGCGAACCGGTTACGCACGGTGTCGCGCTTCTCGTATTGTTCGCGACCCCGTTGCCGTTTGCGCGTCTTTACGTAGACCTCATCGTCGTCGACGCCCAGGGCCGTGGCCGCCCCCAATGCCATGGAGATGAGCCAAATATCCGCTTCGTCATCGTCGAGGTCCGTTGGTTTCCGGTACTCCGCGACGTGAAGCCGCCCTTCGTACCAATCGACTACGACCGGCACTTCGGGAATGTCTCGGTCATAGAGCCTAAAGCAAGAAACGCCCTCGCGCTTAGCCCACTTCCGACGGTGGCGAAGTACCTTGCGCAGTCGATTGCCGAGCATCTCGGCCTGCTGATTGGTCTTGGAATCGGTCACCGATGGCCTCGTTACAGGGGTTCGCCGCGAATGAGTCGCACCATGGCCCCTTCGATGGTGGGATGTCCAGGAAGCGCCTTTCGACCCCGCTGTAAAACGGCTCGGGCCTTACCGAAATCTTGCGTCATGAGCTCGAGCCGCGCCAATTCGAGGTAGCCATTTGGGTTTTGCGGAGCGTGACGAATCATCTCCTCGAAGTCCGTCCGAGCGGCTACGAGATTCTTTGAGAGCAGATAGATACGCCCCCTCAACCAGCGGGCGTTGACGAAGGTCGGGTCCCGGCTGAGCACCGTGTCGAAATGAGCGCGCGCGGTGTCGATCTTTCGTCTCTTGAGCGCCAATGTCCCAAGATTGAAGTACCCCACGGGCGTGGTGGCATCTCGTCGAATGCCCTCCTCGAACCATCGAATCGCGGCGGCATCATCGCCCTGGGCCATGGCGTTGTACCCGCGGTTGTGAGCAGTCAACGCCAAATGAGGGGCGAGAGTATCGGCTTTTGCGTACGCGGCCTCCGCCTCGACGTGGCGTTGTTGCTTTTGGAGGACATTGGCCAAATTGCCCCACGCAATACGGTAATCGGGTCGCAGCGCGATCGCTTTTCGGAGCTGTTGTTCGGCAGCCTTCGGATCGCCCAGCGCTTCCAGAGCCTCGGCATAGTCGATGCGGAACATGATGCCATCGGGTTCGAGGTTTTCTAGACGCTGAAAAGCGGTGACGGCTCCCACAAAATCCCGCTGGGCGGCCAATGCAACGCCCAACTCCATCCACGCAGCAGACCGATCCGGCTTGCCCTTCAAGGCCTCGATGAGGGTTTGAATGGCCACGGACCGATGTTCGGGTTTGCTGTTGAAGCGGGCGACGCGTGCATGCGCCATTCCGAGCCGAAGCGCCGCATCCGCAAGATCTTCGGGCCCGCGGGGTGGGCCCAACGCGTCCACCAAAACGGTCGTCTTGGGTCGAGGTGGGGTCGTGTCAGCCCCAGGCCGTTTGCGAATGAAGTGATCGGTGAAGGTTACATGAGGAATGTCACTGGTATCCCCACGATGCATGTGGCAGCCGGCACAATTCGCGTCGGGTTTCACGCCATGACCTGAACCGCAGTCCTTCACTTGGTGGCATTCTAAACACGCCGCACGATGGCTCTTAGTCGTGTCCTTTTTATGGGGGTCGTGACACCGCGTACAGGTCAGTTGGTCACCCGATGCTTGTGCACACTGACTCATGGAAAGGCGGTGCCCATGGCTGGCAATACCAAACTCGGCCCCGCCATCCTGCGCATAGGTATAAATGGACACATAGTCTTCGAGGGGCATGCTGGGGTCATAGCTGTCCCAACGTTGGCCGGGCAGCAGGACGCGGGCCTCCCCCGTGAGGTGACACTGCTGACAAATGCGCAATTGGTGGACTTTAGAGGCGTGTTTAGGATTGAAAACGTCCGGGTCGGGCTGACCTGGAGGCGGTGATTTGCCGGATTCGCGAGCCGCCACATGAGCTGTCGCGTCACCGTGGCATCGGGCACAGGTAATGCCGAGACGGAGGTCTTCGTCATAGCCGGCTAGGGTCCCATCTTTGGCCGGCGTCAGGTCGTTGTGACAGAAGATGCATACGGGCTTGACCGGCCGATTGAAGCGAAAGTGGTCGGCACGCTCGTAGCCCGGACTCAGATCCCAAATTCGACGGGCTGAATACCAAGTAAGAGGAAGCTGAACCAACTCGCCCTCTCGATGGCCCAAATACGACCGGGTATGGTTGCCCGACCCCACCACAAACTCGACTTCGATCCGCTGGCGATGCCCGGTTTCGGCAAACGTTTCTTCCTGCCACCAGCGGCCCGACTCATCGATATAGGCCCGATATCGGCGCTTACTAATCGGGTGGACGACAGTCGCCTTTGCGGGCGTGAAATCCTCGATGGGCGCTCGATCCTTGGGACGATAGAGAGAATGACCCATCCCCGTCGCGGCAAACCCCTCGACCTTGTCTGGATGACAGTCAGCGCACACCTCCGGAGGCGGTCCCTGGGTCCCTCGCGTGGGCGTAGGGGGCGCGGCCTCGACCATCGACGCGTCGATAATGGGCGCCGGCGCAGACACTGCATTCACCTTTGGTGGTGCGGGCGTTTCGCCTCGACACGCAGTGAGGGTCAAGATGCATCCAAGGAGTACGTATGGCTGAATTCGAACGGACATTTCGCGGGGAACATACCCGTTTACGGCGCTGATTTCATGGAACGCCGGGATGAAGCCCCGCTGCGGCAGAATGGTTGGCTGGGATAACGGACTGGATGTCAGTTCTAGAAGGATCTGACTGGATGTCAGTTCTAGAAGTATAGGGTGACCACGCGTGGTGGCTTGGCCGGCTTCGTTTCGGGGGTCTCGGCCGCCTTGGCTTGAGCCCGAAGATTCGTCAGTACCCGATCTCTCACCTGACGCCGACCCATGGCGCTCAGCTTCTTCATCTCACCCCCAAGACCGACATACCCAAATCTGTCGGCACTGAAACCGAATGCTTTTTTCGTGCCAAAAGCGACCGGAGACGCCCATGGAGCACCACGTCTCCAAGGTTGAATCAACACAGCGCGATATACGCAGCGTGCCATAGTGAGACAGAGTGCGCCAATGTGTTCATGGTGGCACCTTTTGGCACACTATGGCGCACCCGCCGGCGGTCGGAGCGGATCAGTGATGGCATCGAGCACTTCGTCTCCGTCGGAGACCCCATCTCCATCGGTGTCCGGGTTGTCTATGTCGGTCCCCAATTGGAGCTCAATCCCGTCTGGGAGACGGTCTCCGTCTGTATCGGTCGGCCTCGCCACGCACACTTTCGAACTCCCACGATCTTCACCAAACGGACTTCTCTGGTCCGCATAGATGAAAACCGGCAATCCAAATTGACCGGCACTGACGCCGAGTCGGAGAAACCCATGCCGCTGGTCTTGACTCTCGAAAGAAAAGAGGTCAGCGAAGCGCGCGGTTTCGGGATCACTGTACAAGACCAGTGCATCCCGATTGCCGAATACGGCGCTCCTTTGCCGGAGTCGAGTCACCATCACACTTCGCCCGTCAAAGCGCATCGCGGTCTGAACCCCACCAATGAAATCCTGCCGAAGCCGCCGCGTCGAAAACGACAATGGCTCCAATTGGACATCGGTAATGTAGAGCCCTGCGTCTGAACTGCGATCCGGCTCATCGGGGACGGCACCGTGGAATACCTGAATCGACCCGTCGCGCACCAAGGCCGTGGGTCGATGTCCGACCGACACGGCTCCCTGTCGATGGACGGCCGTGCGCCAGCCTTCCCCATCTTGCCAGCTGACCTTCAACGCTCCCAGATCCGGGTCCTGGTGGATGAGCACCAGTCGACCATCGAGCCAGACCATCTCCACACCGTGTCCGGCCGCTGTTCGCACCGGCTCATCCACGACCTCGACGACCCATTCATCGGGACCCGCTCGCGTCGCAATCTTGAGTACGCTTCCGGTGCGGAAAGCCAAGAAGAGGGTTCCATTATGCCACGCCAACTGACAATCCCGGCCCGCATCGACGTTGGCTTCGATCGTCTCGCGGGCCCATTCTTCGCCGACTTTTAGGGCAACTTGGAGAACTCTTTGGCGAACGTCTCGAAAACAGATCGCCGGTTCCGTCGGCGTCAAAACGATATCGGTGTCATCCACTTCGTCGATGGCGATGGCGCTGATACGTGTCGCGAGTCGCTCGTTTTGAACGACATTATTCTGGTCGATGGTCGTGTACAGCAGATTACCCGACACCCGTTGCACCCGACTCAAATGCACGACGTCGTCATCATCGATGGCAAATGCGAGGCCGAGATCATTGTCCGAATCCTCGATACAAAAATGACTGACGCGAAGCTCTGGCGGATCACAGACCTCATCGGGGGCCTCGTCCACGGCCCCGTCACAGTCATCATCGAGTTCGTTGAATCCTTCGCATGCCGGCGCAATCACCGACGCACATTGTAGATTCCCGTCGCGACACACCTCCAAACCCGCACTGCAGGGCCCCGGTTCACCGGTCACACAGGGTGCCTGTGGCATTTCATCAATGACCCCATCGCAGTCATCGTCCGTGCCATTACACAGCTCCGGCGCCGCCATGGAACGAACACAGACCAACGCACTCTCGAGACAGCGCGTAAGGCCCACCCCACACCCATCTTGGGGAACACATTCATTCCCACCACCGGGATCGCCTTCATCAATCCGACGGTCGCAATCATCGTCCTCGCCATTACATGTCTCGGGATCGGTAATCCGACGGCAGACCATTTCGGCGTTGCGACAAAGCATCACGCCGCGTCCGCAACCATTTTCGGGCACACAGTCTTCGCCGCCACCGGGATTGCCCTCGTCAATCCGACGGTCGCAATCATCATCGAATCCATTGCATTCCTCGAGACCCAGAGAGCCGGGCTCACAAAATAGAGCCCCTTCTAGACACGTCGAGACGCCCCATCCGCAGCCGGCCTCGGGTACGCAGACATCACCGCCACCCGGATCCATTTCGTCGATTTGGCCATCACAGTCATCGTCCAACCCATTACAGTCGTCTATCCCGGGCTCGAGGGACGGCACACAACTCAGGGCACCCTGAACACAATGGGCGACTCCTTCGGCGCAGATACCGCTCAGGTCAGTCGTACACGGTGCCCCACCCCCGGGATCGCTCTCGTCGACGGTGCCGTCGCAATCATCATCGGCCATATTGCAGAGTTCTTCGACCGAGGCTGAGCGCGTCTCACAGACCAATTCGCCAGCGAGGCAGTCCATGATGCCCGGGCCACATCGCCCCGGACGCCCAGTCTCGCAGTTTCCACCCCCGTCAGGGTTGCCCTCGTCGGCCACCCCATCGCAGTCATCGTCGAGACCATTGCAAACCTCGCCGGACTCCCGAATGTCCGGTACGCAGACACCCTCACCGTTTCGGCAAAAGAAATGACCGGCGGCACAAACGCCGAGGAGTCCTGAATCACAGGCCTCACCGGGCGGCACACCTTCGTCGGCAATGCCGTCGCAGTCTTGATCGAGGCCATCGCAGATTTCGTCCACAGGCTCAGCCTGGGCAACACAGTCGAGCACGCCGTCATTGCACGCGATGACTCCCGGCCCGCAGAGCCCCCTGCCGGGGCTGTCACACGCGTCACCCACAGTGAAAACGAATTCGTCCGCCCGACCATCGCAGTCGTCATCGATCCCGTTACAACGCTCCGCGCGCCGAACACATCCATCTACGAGAGTGGCGTCTTGGGGAGCGTCTGCGGCGTCCGGTCGACGTTCAGGCACTGGCTTGGCGTCTTGCACCGCCCCATCCAATCCGTACAGGGGAGCCACCTTGGGTTGGCAGGCGCAACACAGCGCTATCCCCAGCACCATCGCGGAGAGGCATCGAGAGCCACCACCCATGGGAACGAACTGCATTCACCTTCCCTTCACTGTTAGGATTCGCCATGGGCTGGTTTCGTCGCAAAGAAAACACATCTCCCCCAAATTGGGCGGATTTGCGGGCCCGAATGGTGCGCCGGGACCTGATCGGGCGAGACATCGAGGACCGGTGTGTACTCGATGCGATGGGGACGGTCCCACGCGAACGATTCGTTCCCCGTGAAAAGCGGGCTATGGCCTATGCAGACCACGCCCGCCCGATCGGGCATCGAGCCACGATTTCTCAACCCTATATCGTCGCGCTGCCCCTCCAATCGGCCCAGATCAAACCGGGTGATCGGCTACTCGAAGTCGGCACGGGCTGCGGCTATGCAGCCGCCGTCG
>Ga0115011_10003444_pt1 | contig 10776 bp, 4 predicted proteins | sample TroAtlMetagenome_2_FD_88705 | JGI IMG/M metagenome (GOLD analysis project Ga0115011, IMG submission 88705) | Marine eukaryotic phytoplankton communities from Atlantic Ocean - Tropical Atlantic ANT8 Metagenome | ecosystem: Environmental > Aquatic > Marine > Oceanic | place: Tropical Atlantic... | reverse complement strand
TTTAGAGGCTGGTATTGCAGGTCGTGGTTTACGACAGGCATTAGCGCAATTTGCAAAGCATGCTGACAATAACGCATCTGCTTTAGCTAAGATGGGAGTTCAAATTATGAATTCCGAAGGTGAAATGAGAGCTTTACATGATATAGCTAAAGATGCGCAAGTAGCTTTCGGTGATGTAAGCGGAACTGAAGCTTTGACTGTTATGTTAGAAGATATGAACGTTAGAGGTGCTACTGCTTTCGCTTTACTTGTACAAAATGCAGATGAATATGGAGCTGCTGTTGATAATTTAGCTAATTCCGCTGGTGAAGCTACAGCTATGGCAGACGTTCAGCAACAATCTTTAGCTATGCAAATACAAAGAGTAAAGAACGCTTTATTAGCTCCATTCTTGTTTGCTGATGAAGTAGGTGCAGCGAATGACACTCTTAATGAATTTACATTTCATATACAGAATTTAGTTGAAGAATTTGTAGGATTCTTTATAGATGAATTACCAGATGGTACACAAGCACTTACAAATAATGCTACTGTAATAAAAGATTTTGTTATAGTAGCTTTACAAGAAGCAATTATAATTGTAAGACAACTTAAATCTGTATTCTTAGAAGGAGGAGAAGGTATGGAAACTATGACTACATTGTTACAACTTTCTTTAAAACCCTTAAAAATTATGCTTAATATTTTAGATAAGCTTGGTCCTAAATTCTTACAGTATGTTATACAATTCAAAGTTTTAAATTCTATGTTACCTATCACTAATGCATTAGGAATGATAGGTTCACTTGTACAAATGAAATATATGGCAAGTTTAATTAACACAGACGCAGCAATGCAAAAATCAAACTTTACAATGTTTTTATTTAATAATCAGCTCGCAGGGCAAACTGGTTACCTTGCTTCAAGTAGATTAGGTTTCTTATTATATAGAATGGGACTTTTGGAAGTACATGCAACTACTGGAGCTTTACAATTGTCCACTATGGGTCTTATGGTAACTATGGGAGCTTCCATTGGAATAATGGCAGCAGCGGTTGCTATGACAGGACCACTTGCTGATGGTTTAGGCGCGCTTGCTGGAGCTATGTTTGCATTGGCATTAGTTAGTGGTTTAAGGAAGTCTTTTGAGAATTATCCTCCTCCAATGAGTTGGTCTATGTGGGCAGCTACCGCAGCAATTGGTATGGGAGCAGGTGTAATGATTAGAAGAGCAGCTAAATCAACCTTTTCAGGCATGTTTGATGTTCCTGAAATAGGGGATGTAGGCACAGGCATGGGTGGTGCCAAACAAGAAAGAGACTATTCTACTCCTATTTATGATTCTGGAGGTATGTTTACAGGTGGCAGAATGTATGATACAGGAGGTCCTACCACAGAGCATGGTATGGCTATATTACAAAAAGGGGAGACAGTTACACCCAAAACCCAAAATATGCTTGAGTCAGGCATAACTTTAAATATAGGTGGAGATATAGTAACTGACAACGCAGAAGACTTTGCGGAACGTATAGCTGAGGTTTTACCAGAAGCTTTACGTAGACAGAGTGATGTGGGAGGAATTTAATGGCAATATTTAGAAAGGTAGCGGATGTAAGTGGTCATGCTGAATTAAATGGCACACATAAGGATTTATACGCAAGTAAGGGAGGAATGATAGGAAGAACCTTTTCTGTTGATGGAGCAGGTGCTGCCGCTCACACTAGTGACGGTTATAGTTCTATTAAGGCAGGATTAGAGACTAATAAATCTATAATGACAGCAACTCTAAATGATTTACCTGCTTATGGAGATGCTAAATTACATTCACTCGATTTCAGATTAAAAGTAGAAGATATTTTGATAGGTAATATGCTAACAGCTGCCCCAGAGGTGGCCTTATTTAAATTAAAAGATAATATACCTGATTATGGTTCTAGTGGTGAAAGTAGAAAAGTGCTTTCTACAGGTAAACCAGCAGGACATGTAACTGCAATGACTTCTAATGCAGATGGCTTTGTGTCCGATGAAGAAGATTTTTCAGGTGCTTTGAATTCACATAAATATAGAAATCAAACTACCTATATTCCTCAACCAAGAGGATTATTAGTAGGACATAAACCTTATCTTTCTAGACAAGATGGGTGGGACTATGCTAGGGCTGAAGCTACAGTAGGTGCTAAACTTGTTAAAGACCATGATGGTCAAGATATAGATTCATACTCAAAAGCCCACACAGAATATATTGATAGTGCTACAGGAAAACAATGTATGATAAAACAAGTAGCCGGTACACACTCTCCTAAATTTTGGACAACTACAAAGAATGGTAACGACCATACACCTAATTATTATAGTCATGATGATATAGCTACTTTAATTAATTATGGAAAATCTGAGGTTCTTGATGCAGAAGAAGATTATAATAACCAAGTTACACCCAATAATTCATTTTTCTCAGTAGTTAAACAAGATAGAGAGTTAATGTTAGAACCAGAATCTGCTGACCCTATTTTGATAGGTGCAGGAGTTTCTAGATTTAATTCAAAGAACACCTTTGGAGATTCAGGTCAAAGTATGGAAATGTACTGTCATTGGGCAGGAGATAATAGATTTGATGATGCAGACAGTGGAGCAGGCGTAGAAGAAAATATCCAAAAATTAAAACAGTTATATAGACCAGTAACATCACCGGGTGGAAATTATCATAGTGCACAAGAGACTTTTGCATCTTATGGTACTGTTCCTTTCCCAACTAAGATTTTTCCTTCTGCAACAAGAGATATTCATGGCTCAGGGAATCATAATACAATGGACCCATATAGAAGTACTATAGAAATAGATTTTAATTTAGACGAATTAGAAGCAGCGGTGAAGTTTGATGCAAACGCGTCTAGTGATGGAAGAATATCTATGACAAAAAGAGCTTTTGTTATAACAATGGGTTATTATAAACCAAGCACATCCGATACGTTAACAGCTTATATTGATAAACATATGGGTGATTTAGCTGAAGGTAATGAAACCGATGCAGAAGACGGTTTACCTTTTTGGGGATGGTCTTTTGTTAATGTTCAGGAATCAAACGAAGGTATGTTTACCAATGGTATAAAAGTTATACCTTCTATTGTTTGGAAAAGAGATAAAACAGCTGTATCAGGTGAAATAGCTAAGGGTTACGATTATTATATAGATGAAGACAGAACTGACCATTACGGTGGAACTAGTGGTAAATATACCGGTGGTGTAAATTATTTCGACCCAACAGCTTCTGTTCCAGATAAATCATGGATTACATTTAAAATGATGCTTACACCATATTGGGGTACAGGAACACCGGGAACTAAGGCTATAGAATGGGGGTTATTTAATGCAGGAGACCATACACCTATAGTTTGGGACCAATATTCAAACCATATGACAGGAGATGCAAGTAATAGTACTGTAGCTTATGGTTCAAATGCCGTTAAAGCTAATAAAGATTCAAACCTACCTGAATTTGGTGGTGCCCGTACATATCTCCCTGAAGATTTAAATTTTTCAAACAGTTATAGAAAGTTTGCTTCAAAGAAATGTAGGTTTGATTTGCCTGCTGGATATTTACCTCATTATCATCTAGATGGAATTGATGCTAACGGTATGGACTATTGGCAAAATGATACCGATTATCTTGGTAATGTTGGTAGTGCACCATTATCTTCAGCCGCAATTTGGCCAAGATATTTAACAATATGGTTAACTAATTACCCTAATACTACTTCAACATCAAACGCAGATACTTTCTTAGAAGATTTTGGTGGAGAACAAGCAGTAACAATTGGTGGGAATACAGAACAAATAAGAAGAGCCACACAAAGTAAAACTTTTGTTGGTGGTATAAGATTAAAAGATTTCAATTATAGACACAGTAATGGTACTGTTTCTTCTTCTGTTACTGGATGGAGAAATAAATTATCAATAGGAGGAGGTACTTGTAGTACAAATGGTTTGACTGACGATATCTATCCTAAACAAAAATTCCCGGGATATAGTGTATTATCTTTTGGTACTGATACACAAACAGATTTCCAAAGAACAGACAGGGAACAATTAATATTATTAAGTAATTATCATGGTAATTTAGCACAAAATACAGCACCTTATAAAATTCATGGGTCTATATCTGCTAATTATCATGCTGATTTAGCAAGTAATGAAGAAGCTGAAACTTATTTTGGTAATGCCTTTACAGAAGTAAATCTCCATGGTGCAACAGATGGCGACGCATGTTTTACTATAGAACCGGGTGTTACGCAAGACTCTGGACTTGTAGATTTAACAGGAACTAATTTATGTGAGAATTTTACACAGAAGGGTGGTATTCGTATTAATGACCTTACAAGTGCAGCAAAAAGGACAGATTCTTCTCCTGAAGAACCAAATTTAGTAAAAAGAGAACATCATGGTTGTGCAGCTAAGATATTAAAAGCTGTCAACGTGAATGAAGGTGTATATCAAGTAGATACTACAGAAATATTTAGAAATGGTGAATCAGACACATATATAGCATATTTATATGGAGGGGGTTACAGAGGAACAGGCTCAACTCCAGCAACAACCAACACATCCGGTAAGGATGGCAATGTATATAGAAATGATATTAAACTAGTAGAAGTTTTAGATGACAAACATGTTAAATTAGAATGGAATGGTAAAACTTCAGCCACTGACGATTTAATGGTTTCTGAAGAAAGGATAGCCTATTTATGGATTTCTCCTTATAAACATTGGTTGTATTTTACAATAACTCCTTACGATTATGATGCTGACGAAGGAATAAAAACCATTGCACCTAGAAGTTACGGTTCGGCAGTTCTATTAACAGAACAAGTAGCAAGTGAGACAGCTTTAGCTCAACCTTATGGAGTAGTTGGAGCAACACATAACGAATATTTATATCAAGACACTCCTTCAGTTTCAGGTGCTTATGAAAACCGATGGTATCATGAACAAGAAAAGAGGGATACTATTATAGATAATCAGGATTTTGGATTTGGAGAGTGGTCAGAAGATGAAGATGGTGGTTGGATGACTTCAAAAATAGCTAAACCAAACACTACACTGAAATTTAACATGGACACTGTAGTAGATGTATCAGGTCTTGAACCCGGTGACGAATTTAACTTTATGCTAGCACCTAAATATCATGAAAGTGTTTTTGAAGCTGTATATAGAAATCCAGAATTTGCTCATACAGCACAAGGCCCTGTATTATATACTAATTTTGAAGATGAATTACCTAAAGCACCAGAATTATCAGTTAGTCCAAACCAAGAAGACCCGATGTTTCCAGAATTTAAAATAACAAACTCTGCGTCAGATTTATGGTATCAGTTATTATTAATAGATACTCAACCTATTAATTCACAATATAACGGTGGAATATTACATATGCCTTTTAATGAATCAGGACAACATGGTGTACACCCATCCTCAGTGCCTAAAAATTTATTATTTAATAATAATGGTGATACTGGCACTACATCTAACACAGCAAACATCACAGATGCAAATGTATTACATGACGCTGAAGGTCTAGCAGGAAATTGTCTTAGATTTGATGGAAGCGGTGATAATGTGGAATATAACCCAAGTAGTGGTAATACCTTTACAGATATAACAAGTGAATATAGTATGATTGCACATATAATACCAGACACTGACGCTTCAGGGGACGACACGTTTATTGGAACTTTCCCAGTAACGGTATTGTACAATGCCACCAATAAAAAAATAGAAGCACAGTTTTACTCTTCTACAGGCACCGATGCTGGTTCTGCTTTAATAGAATTAACTTCACCAGCTTTACAAATTGATGGAGAAACACCTATATGTGTTATTGTAACCTTCGATAGATATATTAAGGCAGGTAATTGTAAATTATATATAGATGGTGTATTAGTTGACCAAAGTGGTTTAGCTACAAGCACTGAAATGGATAATGCTACAAATGCAACTAATAATAATTGGTGTACAGCTGATAATGCCTTCGTGTCTACCTCTGCCTTCACAATTGGTAACAACTTTAAAGGTAGAATGGAAGAAGTAGTAGTATATAATAAGGTTATTTATCCTTTACCAGCAAATGCAGATAAATTTACGTTAACAAAACCTTTAACTGATATAGAAAATGGTTCAGCAATAGGATATACAGCAAGATTATTTACTAAAGACTATCATAATATAAGAGGTAGCACAAGACAAGAGGTAGCTTGTTCGTCACAAGTCTCATGGAGAAAGGCAGGATTTAGATTACATGATTAGGAGAATATATGGCAAGTGAATCATCATTAACAAGAAGACAAGTATTAAAAGTTTACCTTACAGAGGCAGCAGCAAGAGCTGACACTAACCCTTTAAAAGTTCAAAACGACACAGCTTTGATTTTAAACGGTGAACAGGATGCTAATTATAATTTTTTCACACATGAAAAATATTGGTTTAGAATAGAAGCTAATGAACCTGTAAAGGAATTTTATATAGATTGGGATGATGGAGAAGATAATGACCCAAAAGGTAATGCTAACTATACATCCATTAAATTTGATACACCACAGTTTGTAGGTATAACAAGTCATATTTTCACAAGAGCTAAATTTCACTATCCTAAGATTAGAGTTAAATCTGTAGATGGATTTTGGTCGAAATATTATCAAGCTCATGGAGATAATAACTTTTATGGTATAGATATTCTACAAGGAGACGCTGCTTTAGGTAAAGATGGTACTACTGGAACAGGTGGTCGAAACAATAAATATGTAATAGAATCTGATGAGACAGGAACTGACGCAGACAATAGAAGAATACCAATTTACGCACCTACAGTCAAACCTCCAGTAGGAGTTCTTAAAACTGATAAAAAACGAGTTTTTGCTGGAATTGATAATTCCGTACTTTTAGGTCCTGATGCAGCTAGAGATGGTGAAACGCTCACCCTCATAGGGACATGGTATACAACTGATGGTTCCACAAGTCCTACAGCTACTAGTGTACAGGTAAGAGTTACTTATACGACAACAGGCGCAGTAGAGAGTGATACTACTGATGGAGTTGTGCATACCAATAGAGGTGATGTTACTGTAACTGATTTAACTTTAGCAACCACTCCCCCCACAATTACAAACGTTACTAATGTTCTTAAGATGGAATTGTTGAATAATTTAGATGGAGGAAGTACTAGAACAAGCACTAAGATATTACCTTCTGATAAAATTATTTTATATAGTGGAGACCAATCCAATGTAGTTGGTGAGGTATCGTTAGGTAATCCAATAGTAGAAGCTAATGACCCTAGAAGCACTGTTACATTAGACGCCACAGAAAGTTTTTGTAGAACACCAGAACAAAGTATAACCAGTTATACTATACATGATGGTAATTATTTATCTCTTGGAACTACTGCAACAACTGTAAGAGGTTTCACAGCTGATGGTTTTCAAAAATATAAGTCAAAAAGTACATCACAAGTGTCAGATGTTTTAGAAGCAGGTAATAAAAATGCGTTCTCTTCCACTACTGGCGTTAGGAAAGCTTCTTATACGTTTAGAATTAACTATGAAGGTAGAGATGAAGATGCTCGTTGGTTACCTGCTGAAGTTATGGCAGAATGTCAAGTTATAGCAGACGACCCTCATGATTTAGATGGAACTGATGCTAAAGCAACGTACACTCATTCTTTTGTAGAACATTGGAGAAATGAAGCTGGTGACACGGAACCTTCTTTTTATTCTACTAATTATTCTGAAGACAGAGCAGCAGTAGCTGGTTATACATGGCCTAGTGATATGCAATCTTCTAGGTTATTAGCTTTTCACACTTCTTGGCCAGATACTCATGGGTGGAATGATTTAGGTAATTTCTTCACCACAAACACTTCAGGCGCAGAATACCAAAGAGGACCTAATGGAACGGGTTATTATCCTACGTTGGATTTTACAAGAAATTCATCTGGTGGTATGTCTTACCGTTATTTAGTAAATGGAGGCGCAACATTAGGTGACTCTGACGAAAATTCTAATTATTTAATAATAGCCAGTGATGAACCTTTTAGTGGTGTATGGTTTGAATCACATCATAATCATTCTAATAAGGCACCTATAGTGATACCAAGTTCAGGTGCTGCTGGTGGTAAAGTGGCAGTGAGACCAATGTTATTCTATTCAGCACCAGAAGCGTCAGGTGCAAATCAATGGAAACCACTTAGATTTAGAAATACCACAAAACACCCTGATTATAATGATTCAACATTTTACACAAGAGGTTCTTGGTCTTGGCAACAACCACAAGATTGGGCATCAGTAGACCCCGGAACAATACCAGACCACTATTGGCCTCAAGGAGATTTCGAAGGGACAGCAGAAGCTTTTTCTTCACATAATAGGTTTTATGCAGCTGATGGACAAATAGATTCAGATGGAGACTTAGACAGCGCCCTACACACACCTATCAATACACTTAGTAACGTAAGTGTCAATATTGGAGGGTTTTTAATCGGTACAGACCATTCACTTAGAATAGAAGTTACTGGCGACCCCGGTGGTACAGAGACTATGATTCTTTTTACAGCTGCTGGTACAAAAGTAACACTTACAGCCACTGCTGGTGGGGGTGCAGCAACCACAAGTAGCAATACAAATAGTCCTACTTTTGCTGTTGTTCCCGGAAATAATGCTTCAACTGCTGAAAATATACGAACAGCTTTGAATGCACACACTGGTTTTACAGCTACGAGAGCTGATATGGTAGTTACAGTCACAAGAGTTCTCACTATAACTGGTACAGCCACTGAATCAACACAATTCTTTGATATAGATAATTTATGGGATGGAACAAATAAAAAATATGCTATTATGGCAATTATAGACGTTGACACTGACAATAGCGCTTACAACACTGCAAGTGGTTATAATAAACTCCAAGTTAGTAGAGCTTCTATAATAGATGGACAACAATCACAACTAAAAACTGTAGAAGACCCTATGCATGTTTCATTAAATTCCAGAACTATTACACAGAGTATAACATATGCTCATAAAGGAAAACATCAAATTGTAGAAGATAGATTAGGGATTGCTGATATAAGAAAAATAGGTGCCTCTGGTGGTACTATAAGCTTCGGTGGTATAGATATGTCAGTTACTGAAGATAGAGCAAAATTTACTCGCTATCAAAACAAAGCAGTGCCTGTATACCTAGATGTAACACATGAAGATTCTTCAATTTCACGTTTTTTCGGAATTATAACTGATATGTCTCGAGACCATCCAACTGGTAAAGTTAAACCAAAGTTTGGTTTAAAAATGCGATGTTCCCACATGATTAATTTAAATTCTAGTGGTGGAATCACTTCAGATGGTTATATCTCTCTAGGTGGAGGAGTAAGTAATGAGCCGAGATATATATAATCCTACTATCTACGTGGGAGACACTGAAATAAAATCATGGAATTCTGTAAATTTTAAAGATAGTGGAAAAAATCAAGTTTCATCTATATCTGTATCAACATCTGACCCTCAACTTGACAATATGAGTCTTCATGGTAAAGAATTAACTTTTTATTTAAATTATGGAGCACAAGATACAATCCCTTTTTTTAGAGGAAGGATTAAAAACAGTTCTCCAACCAACAAAGCATTTACTTTCACTGCATATGATTGCAGAACATTTTTAACTGGTAAAGATTCGTTACCATTATCTATAACAGACACAAATAATTATGACGGATACACACTCGGTCAGTTCTTATATGAATATATAGATACTGTTGTTAATTACGAAGAAACTCTAATTGGTTTAGACATGTTAAATGATTCTAATCCTACAGTTTCATTAAGTGGGTACAGACCAGATAATACATATCCATTAAAAGTTATACAAGCTAATTTAAAAACAAACAAAAACTCTACCACAGATATAAAAAATACAAGACTTGTTATGAGAGATGATGGACAAAAAAGTAATATATGTTTTGTTGAAGAACAAAGTAAAACAAGCAGTGGTATAGAATTTACCTATTCTGATGGTATAGACAATTTATCTTTTAAGAAAAGACCTGTTCCTAATGTTTTCTTAAGCAAGTCAGGGGAAAATTCAATAATATATAAACACAATAATTTACCAACAGGAATAGTATCTCATCAAATAAAGGGAGAATTTGATTATCCCGACGAGGCAGTTCAAGAGGCTTTTCATCTAGCAGAGCAATTTAAAGATAAGTATGAATTATCTATTACAGTAAATAAAGGACATTATTTAGGTTTAGGGAATGTAATAGCTTTAGATGTGCCTGATTATGAATATCTTTCTGGTAAACATAGGATTGTATCTAAAACTTTAGTGGTTAGTAAAAATAAAATGACTTGTAAATTCGGTCTAAGTAAAGAAGGACCTATACTCGGTGATTTTTGATACCTTTTAAAGATTATACACATGGTGACCTTGAGTCACAATGGTTATTAGTAATTATTACCAGTTTTATTATATTTACTTCTTTCAGTATTGCCTAAACCTTTAGGTTCTGGCATATCAGGATTCATAGTCCTTACTCTAATTGTACCTTCAGGTAATTCAGTGCCACTCACAGAGTGAACACTATCTAAGGTACCATCATTTTTAAGACCTGCGTTTCTTCCCATCTTACGGGCTTGTCCAGTTATATCAGTTTCAGATGTCACATTTATCACCACTACATGCTATCTCTTGTTTACCTTGAGTGTTGTCCTCAAGTTCATATTCAGAAAGCTTAGTATAATCTATTAGGGG
>Ga0115011_10003442_pt1 | contig 10778 bp, 5 predicted proteins | sample TroAtlMetagenome_2_FD_88705 | JGI IMG/M metagenome (GOLD analysis project Ga0115011, IMG submission 88705) | Marine eukaryotic phytoplankton communities from Atlantic Ocean - Tropical Atlantic ANT8 Metagenome | ecosystem: Environmental > Aquatic > Marine > Oceanic | place: Tropical Atlantic... | reverse complement strand
GAATGGAATTTAACAGGAACTCGAAGGTGTCGGTGTTGATGTTGGAGGAGGGAGACGACGACGTGAGAAAAGACGGACCGTCGTCAAAGTCGTCGTCGTCGTCGTCGTCAAGGTCGGGTGGAGTGGGGATGGTCATCTTCCCCACGACGGTACCACCATCACCTCCTCCTCGCGAGTGAGGTGGCACATTTTTTTGAGAAAAAGGGAAAAAGTAGTTACAAAATATACGTGCATTCTTCTGATTAAAATTTCATTCCGACGAGCCTTTTAAAGAGGTGCAAAAACATCACTCCGATTTGCATGATTGTGATCAAGTTGAAGCCGGTGAAGAAACCGATGTGTCCAAATATTACTCCGATGAAGACGTAAAAATTATATACTGGCACCTCTTCGATAATTTCCAAATTGATTGTGTTGTAATACACGTGAAAATTCGCGTAATCGTTCAAATCGGTAGACGGTTTCAAACCTTCAATTGTCGACGACGCGTTATACACGTTCGTTGTCGAGGCGATTGGTATAAAATCGTCCGATAAACACGGCTCGTCGCATTGGCATATCTCAGATGTCATCTCCTCGTTGTAACACGTGTGATATTTCGAAGTGTCACCGTGCAGATTATCATAGAGCGATATGCTCGTATCATACTCACACTTATCGTGAATGTCTTCTTGACATTTGGAGATGCAAGTGCTCCTAGAATACGATGGATCTTTTATGCACTCTTTCTCGTGATACGGCTTCCCGAGACGCCTCGTTTCTCGTTCACTCATCGATATGAACGTAGCTTGACCAACCGCGCCCGAGATGGAATTAAACGCAGGCACCGCCTCGTGTGTGGTCCCGTGAATCTGGACGTACATGCCGTTATACCTCTTATCGAAATGGTCCACGTCGTACAATGACGTCGCATTAGTATACGGATCATCTTCATCCACCGAGTTGTACTCTAAAAGTGGATCCAAAAAGACGTTCAATCCGTATGCGTTTCCGTATAAACCAAACATACATTCGGTCGGATGCGTTTCCCCGTTCTCATCTTCTGGGCAGTACAAGTCGTTCACTTTATCCAATTGATTGAACTCTAAACAAATGCCGTATCTCTCACCCAAATCTTTCACCGCCCAATACTGTGTAATGTTTTCCTCTCCTGAACCGTCGCACTTCACACCGAAGAAATCGCATTTTCTCACCATCGACTTCATGAATGTCTCGTTCTTCGAATACGGATCCAAACCATCTTCTTCAATCTTATCCATCTTCCCTATACTTAATTCTGGATGTTTCGGACAAAATATAATCGCCGGCCATCTCGCGTTCGCTCTCTCTTCATACATCAGACTCGTCGCGAACGGGTGCGATTGATAGTCCGAGACCGTTTGCGAAATCAACCAGAACATGAGCCCGAAGCCCGTGAGGAAGGTCGTACCGACAATCACGCGCGCCCATTTCGGCATGCTGGTATCAAACCAGACGTATTCTAACCCGTCCGCAGAAAATCCCGACACGTGCGACTCCAACACGTCGAGAAGCCCGCGTCTCTTCTCTTCTTCTTTTTCTTCCGCGACACATTCTTCCTCCTCGTCGTCGTTTTGGTCGTCGTAAATGTTCAGCTTCTTTTCCAATCGCGCCAAGCGAGCGGCCAAAGTTCTCTTCGTCAGCGTGGTCGTCATCCCTCTTTCTTTCTTTCTTTCTTTCTTTCTTTCGTTCTTCGAGACTCCTCAAAAGCAACAACGCGTATTAGTATCGACGCAAATTGTAAGGAGGAGGATAATTTAAAATACTCCCACGACGACAATTACATCCATTTTTTGGTATTTTTTTAACTGTCTTCTTCTTCAAACACTTTCAACTTTTTTACCACCCACCACCACCACCACCACCACCACCTTTACCCACCTTGTGGTACTTTTTCAGTACTTTTTGTTCATTTTTACATTTTTACGAACAAAAAAACGTGTCGAAAATGTCTTTGTGTGTGTGTTTTGTGTGTGTCGACCAACTTTTTCGACCAATTAATTTCTCTCCTTTTTTTCTTTTTATGTGTGATTTTACGGAAGAAAAATGAATGAATGAATGAATGAATAACCCTCTCTCCTAAATTCATTCAATTCACGCGCGCACCACCACCACCACCACCAACACGACGACGACGACGACGACGTAAACGGCTGAAGAAAAAGACCGCTGGGAGGGTTTCGCGCCGAAACGACGACTGCGATTGAAAAGAAGAAGAAGAAGAAGAAGAAGAAGCGCCCAAACAAACTTGCCTTTCGTCTTTTCGCGTGTGCCTTATTATTATCCTTTTGAGAGAAAGAGAGAGATGCGCGCGTTACAACAAAAGGAAGATATATAAACCAACGACAACGGCGAGCCCCGACGAACGAACGAGCGAGCGAGCGAGCGAGTTGATATAAAAGGAAGAACAAATCCTCATGGCGCCAATAACGCCGACGAGAGCGGAGACGAATCCGGCCCATTTCGAGGACGTTAAATCGCACCTTAACGAACCATTGGAGAAGATAGTGCCACCAGAACGACCGCGAACGTCGAAAGAAGAGATGTATAAAGTCCCGGGACAGAAGACCAAAGATGGTTCGGTCAGCGCGGGAGGCGTGGCGTCTATTCACGTGAAAGAGAACGTCGCGCGAGCGTTGGCGACGTTGAGACATACTTTTACCGTCTGCGATGCAACAGCACCGGACTGTCCCATAGTCTACGCGTCGGACTCGTTCTTGGAGATGACCGGGTATCCATCGGAGGAAATTATCCATCACAACTGTAGATTTTTACAAGGGAAAGATACGGATCCAGAAAGCGTGAAAAAATTAAGAGACGCTGTAAAAGCTGGGGAAAGAGTTTCGGTGAGATTGTTGAACTATCGCAAAGACGGGACGCCGTTTTGGAACTATCTGACGATCGCACCGGTGAAGTTGGCGGACGGAACGGTGGTGAAGTATATCGGGGTACAAGTGGACGTGACGGATAAAACGGAAGGGAACGTGGCGCCGTCGGTCTTGAAAGATAGCGATGGGTTTCCTCTACTGGTGAGATACGATGCGCGATTAGCTGCGCAGAACCTGGGCGCGTTTACTGAGGTGGAAGAAGCGGTGGTGAGCGCCACCGGGTTGATGAGTTCAAAGACATTGGAGAACGATCCACACGATTTAACCAACATACATCGCAGCGGGATGGATATGGCATCCACGTTAGAGCGGATTCAAGAATCGTTCGTTATTACCGATCCGAGTTTGCCGGACCACCCCATCGTGTTCGCCTCGGATGGTTTCTTATCGTTTACGGGATACACCCGGGAGGAAATTTTGGGACGAAACTGCCGATTTTTACAAGGGAAAGATACAGATCAGAACAGCGTGAAAGCCATACGAGATGCGATTGATGCCGGGAGCGAAGTGACAGTTAGACTATTAAATTACACGAAGAATGGACGTCCGTTTTGGAACATGTTTACGTTAGCGCCAGTGAGAGACGACGAAGGCAAAGTGAGATTCTTCGCCGGGGTTCAAGTTGACGTTACCGTGTACGACGACGATGGGATGGAAAGGACCGTGGCATCTTTCGATAAAAGCGAAGCTGCGGAGAGGGAGCAAAAGGAGTATTCGAAGATAGCCGCCTCGAATATTGCCACGGCAACGTCTCACGACGCCGCGGATAAGTTACCGTGGGAAGGTTTGCTCGGCGATTTGAACGGTCCGAAGCCGCATCGAATGGGCGAATGCGAAAGGGAGTGGAAAGCGTTGATCGACGTTGTAAACTCAGCGGCACCAGAAGCATCGACAACAACAAGACGAATCACATTGGCGGATTTTAAGCCGGTGCAACGAGTCGGTCAAGGCGACGTCGGATCGGTCCATCTCGTCACGCTCAAAAAGCGAAACAATACTAAACAAGAAACTAATAGCAAAACAAAAGAAACCAATGCAAACGAACTAAAGGACGACGACGGTGACGGCGAAGAGAAACCGCTCAAGTTTGCCATGAAGGTATTAACGAAACAAGAGATGATTGAAAGGAATAAGTTGCACCGTTTACGGACGGAATCGACAATTTTACAAATGTGCGACCATCCATACTTGGCAACCATGTTCACTGCTTTTCATTCAGAAACGCACGTGTACTTTTTAATGGATTATTGTGAAGGTGGCGAATTGTATGAATACGTTCAATCGCAACCTGGGAGACGTTTGTCGGAGAAACACGCCAAATTTTACAGCGCGGAAGTTTTGCTCGCGTTGCAATATTTGCACTTATTAGGCTTCGTCTATCGCGATTTAAAACCAGAAAATGTTTTGTTACGAAAAAACGGGCATTGTGTCATTACCGATTTTGACTTGTCTTTCGTGGCGTCGAGTCGACCGCACATGGTCATGAAGGATGAAACGCCGATATGGAAGCCAATTAATCAAGCGCTTGTCGCCGAGAAGAAAAAACAGAGTAGCAGTAAAAGTAGTGGTGGTGATATCGAGTCGACGAAGCCTTTGGCATCATCATTATCATCATCATCTGCTACTGCTAAAGGAATAACGAAAATCAACAAGAAGTCCTCTTCTGTATCGAAACCACCAAAGTTTACATCAGGGACGCAAAATCCAGTCTTGATTGCGGAACCGTTTGCGTTTACAAACTCCTTCGTCGGCACCGAGGAGTATTTGAGTCCGGAGGTTCTCTCTGGCTCTGGCCACTCCGCGCCGGTCGATTGGTGGGAACTTGGAATTTTCATCTACGAGTTAGCCTACGGTACGACGCCATTCAAAGCAAACAGACGCGAACAAACGTTTGAAAATATCATGCACAAACAACTCGCGTTTCCGGAGTGCCCTGAAGTTTCACAAAACTTGAAAGACATCGTGACGAAATTACTTGTGAGAGACCCGACGAAACGACTGGGAACGTTCGGTGGTGGGGAAACCATCAAGCGTCACGATTTCTATGGCGATATAAACTGGGCTCTAATCCGGTGGGAAACGCCACCATACGTCCCAGCAAATAACGCCGGGACGGCCAAAGGAGGAGACGAACTACTTCAAAATGGAGACGTGAAAGCGTCGTCTTCTTCTGCGACAAAATGACACATCGCACTTTAAAACCCACACGCGTATAATTATAGTGAACAATCATACCAGCGCTTTTAATAACAATATTTAACGACTTTCCAAATACGTACTAGGGTATATCAAAAGTACGCGCACAATTTACTAGACTACCGGTACTTCAACATTACAACATCCACATTAAATTAAATTAACTACTACTAAATCGGCGGCACAAACGGTTCGTCTGGTTCATCGTCGATTTCTTCCCCGGCTAATTCCTTCACCAGCGGATGTTTCTTCAATTTCGGTTCTATAGTCACTATCCTATTAATCAAAATTCTCGCCCCGTCCAGGTCTTGTCGACACTGCACTTTCAACGACGCCCAGTTGAACATGACGTCCACGCTTTCCGGATGGTGCGTCAACGCGTTCAAATAATACGCCTCCGCCTTATCTATATCCCCTTTTTCTTGTAGTAACATCGCTATGTTATTCGACGCGTCGAGATGTGTTTTGTTCGAACATTTTAACGTCTTCTCGTACTGTTCGATGGCTTTCTCTGGCATCTCTAAAGTTTGATACACGTTCCCTAAAGCGAATTGCGCGTCCGCATCGGTTTCGTTTTCCTCCGCTTTCGTCTTGAAAAACCGAACGGAATTATCGACGATATCCTCGAACGCTTTGTCGATTATTTCCGGCGCGTGCGTCTTCTCCTCCAGCGCGACTCGTCTGGCCGCTTTGAGACCTTCGAAAGACGTTTGTCGAGAGACGCGCAAGATATCCTCGGGGGAGCCCTTCGGGGCAAACTTCCCGTCGTTCCCAAAATCTCCATCGAGGTTCGTCGTCGCGTGCACGCGTCGTCGTCGTCCTCCTCCTCCTCCTCCTCCTCCTCGTCTTTCGTTTAAACAATGACGCCGGGAAAAATTTCCAGCCGTTCGCGTCCGCGTTCGCGTCCGCGTCGCGTGCTCGGTGGGTCCGCGTTTTTGCGTCAAAGTCACTCCGCGCATCCTTTTTTTGTGTGGCAGAGACTTATTCCTCCTAAAAATAAAATAGGTTTTACGATCGAGAGGTCTTTTTCTTCACCTTTTTTTTTATCGAGGAAAGAAATCTTTCATCCGGCACGAGAGGAGAAGTTCACTCTCGTCACTTCACATACCACACACACACACACACAGAGAGACGACGCGAGAGAGCATCCAACACCAAAATGTCGTCTCTGTCCTTTTGTACTTTTTCGACGACGACGACGACGAGGCGCGCCGCCGCCGCCGCCGCCAGAACAGCGCGCGAGAGGAATCTTTTGTGTCGTTCAGGTCGCAAAATCAAAACGCAAAATTCATCCGTGTCGTCTTCGGCGACATCACCACCACGCGCGCGACGAGAAAACGACGAAGAAAACCAAGTGGAAAGCGACGAAAATACCTTCCTCTCCGACGCGAATTCCGTCGCAGAGTTCTTCTCGATGCCGTTACCGTCCATCGATTTCAAATCTCGACGCGTTTCGATCTTCTCCAAATTCCCACGAGACAACCGTTTGATTTTGGCGGTTTCGGGCGAGTTGCAAACGCGCAACGGATTCGAAGGACAGACCGCCAGATTTCGACAAATACCGGATTTTATGTATTTAACCGGCATAAACGAACCGGATTATTTCCTGTTGAGCACGTGCGGACCGAAAGAAGAGGACATAAAGACGGTGATACTGTGCCCGAGAAAGACGGAACAGATGAAAGTGTGGATGGGCGCTGGAAAGAGCACGGAAGAGATTCGAGAGAGTACGATGTGCGATAGATGCTTTTACGTGGACGAAATCGACGAAGCGATGGAATATTTGAAGAAAGGTCGTGAGAGTGAGAGTAGAAAAACAGACGAGAAAAGTATCATACCAGAAGACACGCCTACGGATGCTACTCCTTCGAACAACAAAAACAACGGAAGAAGGGCGTTCAAAATCGCGCAGTCGACGGTGGTATTCGTTACGCCGGAACTGGACGATTTTCTGTTGAAAAAGCGATTACAAAGCAACCAAGCTTTTGTAAACTCAAAAACGTGGGGACCATCGATTAGTGCGACTGCGACGTCCTCGAATTTCCGGTTCGATTACGTCGCGTTGCCAGATAAAATTGCACGCCAACGAGCGATTAAGACTAAGGAAGAAATCGAGAGAATTAAACGCGCCAACGACGGCTCATCGGACGCGCACGTCGCGATGTGGCAATTTTCGAAACCAAACGAAACGTATGAGTTTCAATTGGAAGCTGAATTCATCGCGGCATCGACGAAAAGGAATTTGCGCGAACTTGGGTACCCATGCATCGTCGGAAGCGGTAAAAACGCGGCGATTTTGCACTACGAGGACAATAGCGCGTTGTGTAAAGAGAAAGAAATCGTATTGGTTGACGCCGGCGCGGAGTGCGAAGGGTACACCGCTGATATTACCAGATGTTTCCCAACCGACGGGAAGTTCACTGAAGACGCAAAGTTGCTCTACAACGTCGTTTTGGATGTGCAAATAGATGCGATTGAACGATACACGAACGGCGCGATTTGGGCGGATATCGCTCGACGGGCGAAATTGAAAATCATAGAAGGATTGCAAAAAAAATTAGGCGTGGTGAATGAAGATGTAGATTTGAACGAGGCTTTAGAAGCGGGGATATCGGAAGTGTTTTTACCGCACGCGTTGGGACATTATCTCGGTTTACAAGTCCACGACGTAGGACCGAACGCCGCGACGCCATTACCGGTTGTGTTAGAAGTTGGCAACGTGATCACGTGTGAACCGGGAGTGTATTTTGTCGAAGCTTTATACGAGAAAGCATTAGCGAATGATAAACAAAAGAAGATGTTGAACAGAGAAAATATCGAGAGGTTCGCCAAAGTTGGAGGCGTGCGCATCGAAGATAACATTTGGATCACCAAACACGGCCCAATCAATCTCACGAGGTGCCCGAAAACGGTAGAAGACGTGGAAGCAGCGTGCAAAATTTCCTCTGAGCAGCAAGCAAAATAATTAAATGCATGTGCCAAAGTGTAGGTATAGATTTATAGACACAAAAAATAGTTTTCTTTACGTAGAAGTGTAGTAACAATACCAATTTTTAGAGTAGATACCTCCGCGCGGTTATGTATGTACAAATAATATGGAATTACTAGCTCTAGTTTTTTACTACCACTATTACTACTAGACGTTGTTGCTCGGATCACCTTCTTCTTTCACTTGTTGCAAAGGCGGTGGAGATCTCCGCCCACTTGGGCTTTTCCTATTATCGTAGTCTCTCGGACGACCAGCACCACCTGGACTCGCCGTGTCTCCTCCCTCTCCGACGTTACAATCTACCATCTCCGACGTATCCACTCCGAGCTCTTCCAACTCGTCTAACTCCATCCTGCCTTCCGCCACGGACGTCTTTCTAAAAAACGCCCCGGTAGTTTCAATTTCCAAATCTCTCGGCATGTGCTCTTTCAAAATCGCCTCGACACCCATTTTCGCAATCGCAAATTCTCTCCTCTGATTTTCGTCTTGTATGTTATCTTCCATGTTGGAGATGACGGACATGTGTTTATTGAACACCGCAGAGGTTGACCTCGGCAAAACGACTCTATCCTTCTTCTTATCGTTATCTTCGTTATTATTCACCACGTCATCGTTATCGTTATCGTCATCCGAATGTTCGAACGGCGTGTGTCTCGCCGATGAATTTCTCGAGGAAACCATGCTCGCGAGTTTCGAAACAACTTCGCCGGCGAACGAGTTCCTTCGAACCGACGGTGATTCATCCATAGATCCTGCTCGTTTATTGCTGTTATCCATCGATGAAGAAGGCATCATGATGTTCCCATCGCCATCTCGCATCAACTCTTCGCGGTGGCTTTTTCCATCATTATCATATTTTGAATCATTCATGGACAACTCCGAGAGCGTGACATCCGTAAACTGTTGTTTGTGCGTATCTAAATGTAACCATTTTGGACCTAAATTTGAAATGATCAACATCCCAACCGGTGCGGTTAATATGATCGAAAACACTGCGGTCGTCAAGATATCGTTGCCCCATCTTACCCACTCGTCGTAATTCTCTTCTCCACTTTTACTTTTCAAAATGCTCTCCAATGGGTCGCTTGCCAACGCCGCTTGCACCGTCGCTTTCGGCAACCACGACAAGGCGACAAATGCTCTCTCCTTTAGATTCAAATCCCCTCCGCCGACAGCTAAATACGCGACCGGTAACCGTATGCACAAACCAATGAACAAAAGTAATACGGATTTTGGTATGGTCGACGCGGTTAAATCTGCAAACTTCACCGCGCTTCCGATGACTCCGAATAGCAACGGTTGAAACAACGTTCTCCACGCTCGAGATAAATGCACTTCCACGGAATGCGCCAATTCCGGTCTCGGCCCCAACGAAAACCGGTTTCGTTTAAACGGGTTAATAGGAATCGGTAACGTAAACGTAGGAATTGGACACCTCCCAGTCGTCCATGCTCTATTCGCAGTAATCCCCATCGCTAACGACGCCATTGCACCACCGCCGCTAAAATCGTACTTCCTCCCGAGAAACATCATCGCCATTCCGAGTTCAAACGTTAACAACGACCGTTTCCACGGTTTATTCCATATCGCCGTCGCGCCTAATATGACGTATCCCGCGAACGATCCGACCAGAATGCCTAACGCGACATCTGTTGGTCCGTGCATTATCGTCCACCCTAAATTATGGTTATCTCCCGACCGAATGGCGATCGCCTTCATGATTGTGTACCCGGTAATCGCGACGACGTCGTCAAACGACGCCGCTGCGACGACTAAACTCGGAATACCTTTCGCGACTCCGTAGCCTCTGGCTTGTAAATCAAACATGCCCCCAACGACAACTGCCGGTGACACTGCGGCTAAAATAAACCCCAACGACAACCCGAGAGGCACGCTCAAATCGAACAGCGCCGTCGCGACGAACCCGGTCGCTATGGCCTCGCTCAACCCGGGCATCACCGTCAACCTCGCCGCGGCTAATCCAACTCTCTTAAACGCGACTAAATCCAACTCCAAACCAGACCGCATTAAAATCACCGACAGACCTGCCGCTCGCGTCGCTGAACTCCACTCGTTCGGCAACGCCTCGACTAAGCCACCCGGTACGTTGCGCAAAAGCAAACCGGATAATAACATCCCGAGTAAAGGTGGGACGTTGACAAATTTAGCCACAGTCGCTCCAACGTGCGCTGCTACCCATATGAATATCAACGAGAACACCGCTCCACCCGGGATGATGATGTTGTCGTTGACGTTTGGCAATAAAATATCGCCCAAGATGCAGTACAGCATCACCCAGGTGATACACACTAAGAGAATAGTTGCGGTACCTTTTGGAACGGATGGAGCGATGGAGGGGATGTACGCCCGAGCGACATTCGTGGCTGACTCTGGCGGCTCCCGCTGAAGCTCGGCGTCTTCATCGCTCGCTCGCTCGGCGTCTATCCTGGCGTCCTCGTCGCGATCCGTGCTCTCCATCTTTTTCTCCCTCCCGTTCGGTCGTTCGGTCGTCGTCCCCCCGTGGTCTTTTTTTTGTCGTTCTCTCCAAGACCAAGATGAAGAACACTTTTCCGTGTCTTCTTGAAGCGTTTTTCCGCCTTTTCGTGGACAAAAAAAGACACAAAAAAGATAAAAAAAGGAAAAAAGACACCCTCGGAAACGACGCGACATCGAAGCGGCGTCTTTTG
>Ga0115011_10003441_pt1 | contig 10778 bp, 10 predicted proteins | sample TroAtlMetagenome_2_FD_88705 | JGI IMG/M metagenome (GOLD analysis project Ga0115011, IMG submission 88705) | Marine eukaryotic phytoplankton communities from Atlantic Ocean - Tropical Atlantic ANT8 Metagenome | ecosystem: Environmental > Aquatic > Marine > Oceanic | place: Tropical Atlantic... | reverse complement strand
TTCCGTCGCACCGATTATCTAAATAAACCTTGTTGACCTGTGAATTAGGCAATCCATGATAGCTAAATATAACTTTGTCATATTCTGATAAATTAAAATCTTTTGCTGCTTCCACCCATGCATTTATAAATGAGGGATGTTCGTAGTATTGTGAGATAAATTTAAACGAAGGAATCACCCAATCTTTTGAAAGTCTCCTTGTAACATCCTCAAAAACACTTCCAGAAGTCGCAGAAGCATAATGCGGAAAAAGAGGCAAAATAACTAACTCTGATGGATTGGACTGTTTTATCTGAGTAAGAGCTTCTTGAATGCTTGGCTTTTGATATCTCATTGCATAATAAACATCATATTTCTCTTGTTTTAGATTTAATTTATTTGTTAATTCTTGAGTATTTTTTAGCAACGGAGACACTCCGCCCGAAAGATCCCAAAGTTTTTTATAAATTTTGCTAGAGCTAAACGATCTAAATGGACAAATAATTAAGGTAACAAGCAAGAATCTAAGCGCATATGGAACATCAATCACTCTTCCATCCATTAAAAATTCTCTTAAATACTTAAAAACATCTAAGTATGAAGGAGAATCTGGTGTTCCTAGATTAATTAGTAATAACGCTGGCTTGTTCATGGTCTCTTAATAATGGATGGCCTATTATAAATAATAAGGAAATAAAGCACAGAGAAGCGCTAAAAAAATATAAATACTCTGGCCCAAATTGATAAATAGGCATAGCTACTATGGGGGTTAAAACATGTCCGATTGGTATAACAGAGCCTAAATATCCTGCTGCCTTGCCTTGATTGTCGGGAGTTTGAGCTAAAGATAATGAGGAAGCATTTGCGGGTCTAAACATCCCTCCTCCAAATCCATTTATCATCATAGCTAAATAAAATAATGCAATAGATGATGCCAATGCCGCCATAATATATGAAATTGTTGTTAAAAAAGTGCCGTATATTAGTAACTTATTATTAGCTATAGGCCTTAGATCAGTAAAAATATATTGACTGACAACCGTTGATATAGAAAGTACCACAAAAGTTAAGCTAATAACTAATGGCAAGTCCTTTTCATCGGAAAAAACATCCGTCACAAAGAAACCTATTGATTGAAGCAAGGAAGCCTGGCAAAGAGATGATAATGCAGCTATAAATAAAAATGGCCATACAGACTTATCTTTGTAAGATAATTTTGCAATAGCTTTTTTAATTTTTTCTTTGGGAATAATATGTTTTGGGAAACTAATATAAATACCAATAGCTGCAATGAAACCACAAAAAGCAAAAGCGTAAAAAGGCAAGCTCTTTGAATATAAAAATAAAAATCCCCCTAACATTGGGCCCATAATTGTTCCAATTAAAAAACTTGACTCCAATCTTGCAAACTTTTTAGTTCGCTTTGATCGCTCTGAAATATCTGCCATATATGCAAAGGCAGCTGGTCTTGTAGCAGAACCAATCAACCCATTAATTAATCTACCCAATATGAGCAGAGGTAAAAGATATACTAGATCTAAAATTTTCTGCTCAACAAGGAATAAAGGTGTTATTAAAGCAATGATTGAAACTGAGTAACCTATAAGACCTATAACCGCTATATTTCGTCTGCCATATTTGTCGGATGCCCTGCCCCACGAAGCGCTAGTAACTGCCCATGCAACTGCAGAAATTGAAAAGATTGTTGATGTTTCAATAACAGATAAACCTAAATCCCTTGCTAAGGGAGGCACTAAAACAAAAGCAAAAGATTGGCCCAAGCCAACTGCAAATAAACCAAACTTTAGCCAAGTTGTGGGATTATACAATTTTTGAGATGCCTACAGCCTCACGTAATTTACCAACAAGCTCTTGTGCTTGCGGGCGAACTTTACGAGCTCCATCAGAAAATAGATCATTTAAAAAATTAGGCTGATCTTTTAATTCAGTATATTTTTCTCTGATAGGAAGAATTTCATTATTAATAATGGCAAATAAATCTTTCTTAACGTCGCCCCAACCAATTCCATCTTTATATGATTGCTTCATAGAATTAATTTCTTCAGCATTTGCAAAAAATGAATAAAGTTGAAAAAGAGTGCAGCCATTATGATCCTTTGGCTCACCTGGCTCTAATGAGTTTGTAATAATTTGAGAGATAGATTTTTGCAGTACTTTCTCTGATGATAAAAATGGAATGATATTGTTATAGCTCTTACTCATCTTTCTTCCATCACTGCCTGGCACTGATATTTCATTTTGTATTAAAGCTTCCGGAAGAGTCAGTAAATTTGAGTAAGTATGGTTAAATTTACCTGCAATGTCTCGCGCCATTTCCATGTGTTGAGCCTGATCTGGACCTACAGGCACATGGGTAGCATTAAAAATTAATATATCAGCAGCCATTAGGACTGGATATGAAAAGAGACCCATATTAATTGCTCTATCCTCGTCATCACCAGATTGAACATTTTCTGCAGCCATAGATTTATATGCGTGAGCACGATTCAAAAGGCCCTTTGCAGCACTACAATTTAAAATCCATGTTAATTCATGCACCTCTGGAATATCAGATTGTCTATAAAAATAAGATTGCTCAGGATCAAGACCAGAGGACAACCATGCTAATGCAACATTTTTGACGCTCGTCTCAACTTCATTGGGATCATTTTGTTTAATAAGGGCATGGTAATCTGCAAGAAAAAAATAAGAATCATTGTCAGGAGCAACTAATTCAAGGGCAGGTTTTATGGCACCCAAATAATTTCCAATATGGGGAGTACCAGTTGTTGTAATTCCTGTTAAAATTCTTTTTTTCATTTAAAGATAATTATAAACATCAAAAGAAACTATTGTGGAAACTCATAAAATTTTATTTGATTCATTAGATAAAGCCGAAAAGCATTTTGAAGCTGGAGAAATTCGTCTTGCCCAAAAACTTGTTAATGAAGTTTCAAGATCAATGAAAGCTGAGGGAAAAGTATCTAATAAACTCAGGCACAGATTCAACTTCATGTCTGCTCAATCTAGGTATTTCAATGATATTTCATCTTTCGCAACGAACCCAAAAAGAAATGAAATCATTAAAGAAATTGAAATCTTAATAGCCAATCCTCATGAGAACCCTAAAAAACAAGCAAATGAAATTCATGGACTTCAAACTAAATGGCAATTACTAGATCAATCATCCAAACCTGCTGGTCGTGATCAATGGATTACATTTAAAAAACTTACAGATAAAGCATGGGAGCCATGTGCTCAATACTACGAAGAACTGAAGAAAATAAAAATCTCTAATGCTAAAGAGAGAGAGAAGATTATCGAATCCATTAATCAATACAGCATCAATCATTCTAACAAGTGGCCAGGGTTGATTGATATGAGTAGATTTTTAAGCAAAGCATTTCAAAGTTGGCAAAACTATGCCCCAGTATTGGATGAAGATTTTTCTAAGCTTAAGGCAGCATACCAAGAGGCAAGAAAGCCCATCAACAACGCTATCAAAGAGCAGGAAACTAAAAACTATAAAATTAAAGAATCATTGATTGAAAAAGTTATACAAATTAACGATGAGGATACTAAGTCTTGCATTCAAAAATTTCAAAAAATTAAACGTGAATATCAAAATACCGGGCCGTCCGGAAAAAAAAATGAACCGATATTGTGGAAAAAATTAAATGAGGCTGCTGATAGATTCTATGAAGCTGATAAAGCTCTGATAAAAAATGAGCTTATCGTAATAAATGATCTAACTAATGAGCTACAAATAGAAAATTGCTCTATTAATGATATTAAAGAAAAAATTTCTCAACTAAATAAAACACGCAAATCACCTGAGTTTGCTAAACTTCAAAAAGCCATAAAGAGTTTTGAAAATAAAAGGATTGATGAAATAAATGCCTCAAAGGTAGATGTTTACCAAGGTCTTTTAGGTCAAATGGAAACACTTGATGACAATCATCAAATCATACATAAGGAAATATTTAAAACATTAAAAAAACCACTTTATAGCGGCAATGCAGATAAGCTCCTTGAATGTACTGTTCAACTCGAGTTAATAGCAAAAATTGAGCCTCCTGCCTCTGATAAACTTATTAAACAGAAGCTAGCGCTTGAGATGCTTCAAAATAAATTCTCTGGATCTAAAAATAAAGAAGATGAGGTTAAAGATTTACTTATTGATTTTATTAACAGCCTTCAATCAAAAAAAATTAATGCAAGCGAAAAAAAACTATGGAAAAGAATTAGTGAAGCTATAAGTAAATTACCTAGTCGCCTTCCTTAGATTTTAAAACATTCATCCATCTATCAGACCTAAATCTCGCAATATAAAGAAACCCTTTCACAATATAATCTGCAACAAGTGTTGAGAATATAATTTCAATACTTGCATCAAGCAAAAAGAAAATTATCGCAAGAAAGACTCTGATAAATAATAAACAAGTAAGAGTAATCATAAGTGGCGTTTTTGTATCACCAGCGCCTCTCAAAGCTCCACCAAGAGAAAATTCAATTGCCATCAAAGGCTGCATTGATCCAAGCAACCAAATAAAAATTACTGTTAAACGAACAACCTCATCATTATCGATCATAAATCTTGCTAAAGGTTCTGAAAATACTGTGATGATTACGCCAAAAAATGTCATTGAAAGAATTGATAAACGCATGGCTCCCCATCCAGCACGCCTAGCTTGATCTTGATTTTTTGCGCCTAAATGCTGACCAACAAGAGTTGCTCCAGCAATTGAAAAACCAAATCCAATAACAAATGAGAAAGATAATATTTGCACTCCTATTCCATATGCTGCATATGCTTCAGTACCGTAATAAGCAACTAAGATAAGAAATGCTGTTATTCCAATTTGAAAAATTACTTGCTCCAAGGCTGCAGGCAGTCCAACTTGAAAAATTTCTTTAACTCTTGATGTATCAAGATTAAATATAGAACAGTATCGAACAGGCAACTGATTTGAAAGCCAAAATACTATCAATAATACTGCCCCAATAACAAAAGATACTCCATTGCCAAAGGCTGCTCCTACTACTCCATAATTTGGAAATCCTAGCCAGCCATTCACAAAAACAAGCATAAAAAATATTGCAAAAATATTCATTATCAAACCTATAAATAATGGCGTTTTTACATCACCGACTGCCCTTAGAGCAGTTATTAAACCCATGCCACATCCAAAGGCTACATAGAAAGGAGATATTGCTTGAAGATATTCAGCAGATAGAGTTAGCGCTTGATCTTTAAGGCCAAAAAATCTTACTAAAGGTTCTGCAAATTGCCAGACAAATATTGCAGTAATTGATGATAAGAAGATTACAAGTTGAACTGTTCTTGTAAAGAAGACTCCAGCTTCTAACTTATTATTGGCTCCCCAATTTCTTGCAATAAGCGCTGTTGATCCTGCTAATACACCAGTAAGAACTGCCTGCAAAATAAAGGTTACCCTTTGGCCGGTAACTGCTGCAGCTATAGCATCAGGCCCTAGATTCCCAACAACTTTGATTGCAACAATTGAGCTAGTTGCATAAAAGAGATTAGTTATAATTGAGGGCCAAGCAAGAGTCCAAACACCCATTGACCCTCTTGGAATTTTGGATCCCCCATCTAGGACTTCCAAAAATTACGACTCCTTAATCGAGCTAAGATAGATGACACCAAATATTAGGGTCATTGAAAATGCAATAAGTGGTGCATCCTTAGACTTTAGTATTTTATTTCTATAAATAACGCATTCGATTAAATGAGCAACAAGCAAAAAATAAAAAATCCCAGACGATACGTAAAAAATCCATCCATTAAATGGTTCAATTAAATTTACAATACCAAAGGCCCATAGTATTAATGTAATTATATGTGGAGCTTTCATTGGAACCTCTGGAAATTTGTTGAATACATTCTATCTATCATTTTTTCAATAAATGGCTGGATTTGCGCATATGTTTCATTATCCCTAATTGCATACCGCTGATGCAAATAGAATAAGGATCCAAAAAGAAAATTACGATACTCATCAGCATTTCCATGAATCATTGAACCGTCGACTTGACCTTTTTTAAACCAGCTTGTCCAAATTATATATTGATTAGCTTCATTAGATTTAATGACATCATATTTAGCAAATTCAGATAGCGACTTTGGCAGTTGCATTAAAAGAGTAAGGCCGTTAATAGTCATTGCCTTGTTAGTATAAGTTTTAATTTTTTCAAGATGTGTAACATCCATCTTATTAATGGATGCAATTAATATATCGAGTTTTGACTGAATTGAAATAACAACTTCTAAAAATAAGTCACCCTTGCTTGAAAAATAATAGTAAATAGATTTATCAGTTAAATCTAAAGCTTTGGTGATTTGCTCTAGTTTGGTATTGTGATAACCGTGCTGAGAAAACATTAAAACAGCTGAATCTAAGATCAAATCCCGTTTCTTAATACGCTTATGAGTATTTTTAATATTTAATTCCATCACGATTAATTATAAAACTTTGACATTAAATCACCTAGCATCTAGTTGAGATAAAATAGCATTATGTTTTTGACGATCAATATTATATAAAGAAAATATTCCCAATGGGATAATCATTAGTACCGCTACAAAAGGACCTTGAACCATTGCGAGGCTAAAAATTTGATCAGCATTAGGTAAAACTTCAGATCCCCTTGGGAATCCAATGAACTCTAGGGCCAAGCCAGCTACTAAAATCCCTAATCCAGTATTTAGCTTTCCAATCAATGAGCTGGAGGCAAACATCAAGCCTTGTTGACCAATTTTGCTTTCAAGCTCAACCTCATCACTGATATCTCCAAGCATAGATTCGCGAACTATAGCACTTGATGATAAGCAGGTGTTGCCTATGTATATAAATGGAGCTAAAGCAAAAAATAGGTTCCAAGAACCTGAATCTGGAAGAATATCATTTAAATATAGAATTATTGGTATAGGTGGAATCAAAGCAGCAAAGACTATTGAAAATAATAAAATAGATCTTTTTTCTAGATATAAAACCAATCTTGGTATTAGTAAAAATGCCGTGAATGTTGACATGGCATAAATACCTAGAAATGAAGCAATCATTATAGATTTGAACTCCCAAAAATAAGTATTCATATATATTTGCAGTGAGCTGTTTAAACCCCAACTAACGGCTATAAATAAATATCCGAAGAAAAAAATTAGGAATGACCTATTTTTTAAGGCTGTAAAAATTTGAGAAAAAATTAATTTTAAATTAAAAGAAATTTGATTACCTGATGAAATATTTCGATACTGCAATGTTCCAAAATAAGTAACAAGTACAGAAATGCTCATTAAGGTTGCACCTGTCATGCCATAATATATCCATGGCTCAGGATTTTGAGTACCTGGAATGTATTCAGGAGTATCTTTAAAAAAGACAGTGTACGCTAAGAAAGCATTAAATAGGCCTCCTGCCCATCCAAACATTTCGCGTGCAGCAAATATTGAGGTTCTCTCAGTATAGGAACGTGACATTTCACTGCCTAACGATCTATGAGGCACGTCAAATATTGTCATTCCTAACCTAGTAAGAATAGTAAAAGTAAGCATCCAAAAAAATAATTGTTGTTGTGATAAATCCCAAGATACTTGGATTGAAAAAAGCATGAAGTATGAAAGCCCCATGGGGAATATCCCCAAAAGGAAATATGGATGCCTTCTGCCTAAACGATGAATAGTTCTATCTGAAATTACTCCCATAATAGGATCGGTAACTGCATCGACCATTAATGCAATAAATATTGCAAGACTAGCAAGGCCAGGAGTCAAACCTATAACATTCGAATAGAAGAATAAAAGAAAGAAAGTAAAAGCATCGCCCTTTACACCATTAGCAACAGCTCCTGAAGCATAAAAAAATTTTTCTTTAGACTGAATACTCATAGCAAGTATTGTAATGATAATTACAAATCATTAAACGTAAAAAAATTATCTATTTAAAAAATTAATCAATCTAAATTTAAACTTCTCATATGACTCTTCATCTAACATATGACCCATGCCTTCTACTATCTCTAGTTCGCTTGATTGAATTAATCTCTCTGCAGAGTAAGCATTTTTCACTTTAATCAAAGGGTCAATGTCGCCGTGAATTATTAATGTAGGGGTAATTATTGTTTTAAGAAGCTCTTTCCTGTTTTGCGATCCAATGATTGCAGCCATTTGTCTAAGAAAGCCCCCATCATCACCTGCCCTTTCAATATAAGCTCGCATATTTTTTCTAAATTGTGGCGTATCATAATTTTTACCGGGGGTACCAATCAACTCAAATAGTTTAATAGACTGGTCAATTCTACCCTCAATATCATTTTTAGCTGCAGATCTTTTAAGTAACTGCTGAGTAACCTTAAACTTTGGACCATTAAATGGATTTGGCGTAGAGGCCGTTGAGGAAATCATGGTAAATGACTTGACTCTTTTTGGATGCTGGGCAACTAATACCTGAGAGATCATTCCTCCCATCGACATGCCCAAAATATGAGCAGAATCTATCTTTAAGTGGTCAAGAACAGATATGCCATCTGATGCCATATCTTCTATGGTGTACTCAGAATTGATCGGAATAAATAGGAAATATTTTAAGTAATTTAATGTTTGAGATGGTTGAGATGAAAATCTAGTAGACAATCCTACATCACGATTATCAAATACTATAGGTCTAAAATTATTTTCTTGTAAATCTTTGATTAAAAATTCTGGCCATAGGGTTAATTGAGCCCCAAGACCAGTTACCAAAAGAACTGGGGTACCATTTATTGGCCCATAATCCCTGTAGGCAATATTAATAGATTGATTTTTAGCAAAGCCTTCTTCAAAAGAAGAGGCATGAATACAAAATATTATAAGTAAAAAAAATATCTTTTTATGATGCATAAGCTTTTGCTCTCAACTTAACGTTATTTCTAATAGCCCCCCAAAAAAGAGACATATCAAAATTATGAAGGTCTCCATCATTAGCAAATCTTTCAATTTTTTTAATCAAGGGGCCTCTAGTTTCAACCATAAAATTTTCAGAGACTCTTGCCTCAAAAGTTATATCAGATATAGCTTCAATAGAAAGTTTAGAGTAAGTATTCTTAGTGGCGTAATAATCTGCAAGTGATAGCTTGTCTGATTTTAGTCTAATAGGAATATTTTTAGGATCGATAATCCAATCATGATTGGCATTCCAAGAAAATGGATTTTGACAGACCAAAGGCTGCTCCATTGGCTCGAGCATCCATCCATCGGGAGTCCAAAATAAAGACTTTGCTCTATTTCGCCTGAACCCTTCTATACCTGTACACCATGAAATAATTGTTTTTTGATCATCCTTAGACTTAGAAATAGAAAGATCAGGATAAAGCTGATCAAAATGTTTTGTTGGTAAAATGTATCCGATTAAATACGCTGCTATAAAGTTTTTTTTAGCATCAGATTTAGATACATACTCATTTACCAGTCTTTGTCCATGCAAAGCTCCTTGACTATGCCCTGCAATAAAAAATGGCTTGCTACTATTATGCCTTTCTAAAAATACTTCAAAAGCATTCGATAAATCTGTGTAAGCCAAATCTAATGCATTACACCCGTTATTAGATTCAGCATCAAAAAAAGAATAATAAGTTGCTTGGCGATAATATGGAGCATAGACATTACAGGTTTCAGAAAAAGCAGATGCCTGTGTCGCTAAGTGACTGCCTGTTCTCTCATAAGCAGCGGATGTATCATCAATGGATCCATTCCATTGCTTTTCGAAATATCCTGTTGGATGAATAAAAAAAACATCAGCCTCTTTCTCATCAAGCGCTGGGGGAATGTCAGGGGATAAATTTTGAAACCCATCTTTACCTGGTATCGCTGCCCAACTTTTAGTCTCTAAATAATTTGGTTCTGTTGGAAGACTATCTATATTAAAGTTTTTTTCAGGTCTAAGGCTTTGAATAAATTCTAAATTATTATTCCAGGGACTGAATTTTTTTTTAGTCATGTGATTATAATTTGAGGAATTTATTAGTTGCTGAAGCCGTTGCAACCAGCTTTTCACCTTGATGCAATTCTGCCGAAGTAAAGGAAATGCTTTTACCGATCTTATTAATGATTGCTGATGAGGTAAATTTGCCAGGTATGCCTGGAGCTAAAAAATTTACATTAATGTTTAAAGTTAATGGGTTATATTCACCATTAGTTTTAAAAATCAACAGATGTGCCATAGAGGTATCAAGCATGGCTGTTATAAAACCACCTTGGACATAAGCACCATTTGAATGAGTAAGCTCTTCACCTATATCAAAATGAATAGTGATAGTTTCTTTTTTTTTATCAAAAGCAATATCACTGGCACCTAGAATAGCAAGGAATTTTGGCGGATGACTTAGATCTATTTTTGAGGATGTCATTGGATGTTTAGTGTAATAGAATAGTTGTAATAAATTATAGGTGAAATCTATGAGAATCTTCATATCAATACTAGTATTTTTTTTCATTTCGACTCAAATAAATGCGAGCTCGCTTGATACAAATGACAAAAATAAGATAACAAAACATTTCAATGCGTACATAGATAATGGAAGTCTCCCAAACATATCAATTTTAATTAAAAAAGATAACAAAGAAATTTATCGTCATTCTCATGGGTTTGCAGATATAGAAAAAGGAATAACTGTTTCGAACAAAACAATATATAGAATATATTCAATGACAAAGCCAGTGACTGGTGTTGCAATTATGCAATTGGTAGAAAATGGGCGTCTGAGACTCAATGATAAAGTTTCAAAATACATTCCATCAT
>Ga0115011_10003440_pt1 | contig 10778 bp, 13 predicted proteins | sample TroAtlMetagenome_2_FD_88705 | JGI IMG/M metagenome (GOLD analysis project Ga0115011, IMG submission 88705) | Marine eukaryotic phytoplankton communities from Atlantic Ocean - Tropical Atlantic ANT8 Metagenome | ecosystem: Environmental > Aquatic > Marine > Oceanic | place: Tropical Atlantic... | reverse complement strand
CGGGAACGATCTATACCAATTACAAAGCGTTTATATTTGGTCGGATCGTTATAACGATTTTTCAACTGTTTTACCAGAATTTGGCCTAGATCATCAAGTTCCTCTGTACTAATTAGAGCAAACATGAGATCTGCTGTTGCCGGTAATCCAAATGATTCCGAAGTGTCCTCTAACCCAACGTCAGTATTACTGAAGCCGGATCTGGTCGTTTGCGTTGCCGAAACGATCGGGACGTTAAATTCGACAGCAAGACCACGCATTTCTTCTGCGATAGCTTTGATGTACGAATAACTATTTATACTTCCTCCGAGCCCACGCATGCGGGAAGAAGCACAAATGTTCAAATAATCGATATAAATTATATCGGGTTTGAAGTTCTTTTTTAGTTTTAATTCGTTGAGTAATGCTCTAAAATGACCTGTATGAGCAGCACCTGTAGGATATTCTTTAACAATTAATTTACCTATACTTGCCTGTGCAATCTTTTCTATCTTAGAATTAAATACATTTTTTGGTAAAGTACTTAAAGATTGTATAGGATAATCCATTAGGTTAGCATCTATCCTTTCTGCTATTCTCTCTTCAGCCATTTCCATAGTAATATATAACACATTTTTACCTATGTTTAAATTAGCTGAGGCACAATGACACATGAAGAGAGATTTACCCACGCCGGTACCAGCGAGGGCAATGTTTAATGTCTTGTTCGGCAATCCTCCTTTTGTTATTTTATTTAAATAATCTAAATCGAATGGAATTCTATTTTCTTTTTTATTATAGAAATCAAATCTATCATCTGAGTTATCTATATAGTCATGACCGATTGCTTGGTCAAATGATGTACCAAGAGCTTCACTAAGTATCTCAGGTATAGCTCCATCAGCCTTTTCTGATTTACCATCAATGATTTGGATTGATTCCATAATAGCATTATATACCGCTTTTTCTTTACACCATTTTTCTGTTTCGGTAATCAAGTATTCAGTATCAAGATCTGATTTTTGTTTTAATTCGTTAATTAGAACAGCAGCAGAGTTTAATTCTTCTTCATTAATTTTTAATTTTCTTAGTTCTAATTCTAATACTTTTCCTGTTGGTAATTTATTATGTGTACCAACAAACTTAACCATAAGGTCAAATACAACCTTATGAGATTGATCAAAGTATTCTTTCTTTAAGAAAGGTATAACGCGTCTACAATAATCTTCGTTATTAAGTAGATGATTGAGTGTATGCGTCTGTATCTGATTTGTTATGTCCAATTATATCCTCGTTTAATTTTGATTCGTCTTTATTCTCTTCGATTATATGCTGTAAAACGGCACCGATATAGTTATTAAAATACTCGTCCTTGCACAATTCGTCATGATCGTGATTACCTGGATCTTGGACTTGGTATGTAAAAGATAGTGTAGCTATATCTAATTCTTTATCTTCTCTTATCCCGACTTTGCCGTAGATAAGTACTATCCCTTCAAATCCACGAGTATTTAATCTGATTCCGTAGAAATCAATATCTTCATGCTCTACAAAAGTATAATCTTTATGGGTTACATTATACACTATTTTACTCTTCTTGTAAATCTATATTTACATCTAATAGTGGTTTATGTCCTATTTGATAATGTCCTTTAACAAACTTTTTGAAATCTGTTTCTTTAAATATTGGCTCCCAGAATTCTGCAGTTAGAGTATCTTTCTCTCTTACTTTAGGATCAATAATTTCTCCAGTCGATTGATCGACTCTAGCATACCAACCAACATTAGGTTTAACAACATATCCACCTGCAAGACCAACATCTAGTAATCCACTATAAGGAGATATACCTCCTTCCCATGTGACCGAAATAGGAACTTTACTTTTCTCTTTCACAAATCTAGATTTCTCTACATTAATAATAAAGTTATATCCTTTGATCTCTGTTCCAGTTTTTTGTTGTTGCCTTCCAATAATCCAAATGTTATCAGCACTATAATATATACCCGTACCACCTGATACGACCGCTTTAGGGAATAATCCCATTTCTTGGTAAGTATGATTAACGGCTAATAAAGGGATATTCTTCATGGTAAGATAAGGAGTAACCATCCTGAATAATCCCTTTAAAGCCTTAGCTCTTGACATATCTGCCACTGATTTTTCATTTAAAGCATCTTCTAATTCTTTCTTAGATGCTAAATTACCAATAGAATCTATAACAATAATCACTTTATCTCCGCGATCTATCTCATCTAATTGGTTAACTAAATCGAATTTAAGTTGTTCTACGTCTGTAATAGGAGTATGTAATACTCTTGATACATCAATTCCAAATGATTCAAAATAGTTCTGGGGAGAACCAAACTCTGAATCATAGAATAACATTACTGAATCTTTATGCTCTTTCATATAAGCACTAGCCATAAGTAATGCAAATGAAGTTTTAAAATGTTTACTCGGTCCAGCCAATACTGTTAATCCGGAATATAATCCACCATCAACATCACCTGATAAGGCTACATTAATCATTGGTACTTCAGTTGTTACTATATCTTGTTCACCAAAATAAACACTATCCTCTAGTATATCTGTACCTTTTATTTTGCTATTCTTTTTTAGCTTATCCATTATTCCCATATTAATATCTCCTCTCTGGTCCTAATTGCATAGAGCGTTCTTTCTTTCTCCACCTAGCTACTGCTTCGGCTTTTTTACGTTTACGCTTTGCTGTTGGTTTTTCATAGAATTCTCTTCTACGAACTTCTTGAACTATACCTGCTCTATCACAGGCTTTGCGAAACTTTCTAAGGGCAACATCGAATGGCATTGGCTTAGAAGGTCTTTTATCCTTAGGATGTCTTTTCCTAGGTCTTAAATCTATACTTGGCATTAATTTCCTCTATTATTATTTATAACTCATGGGTACTATTATACCACATTTTTACTCTTTTGTAAACCCCTTTATACAAAATCGTATAGGATTCCAGCTTCTTTAAACATGGATAATGTTTGTTCACAGGAATCTTTCCATCTTGCTTGAGTAAAAGGATCTGTAAATTGTGGCGAAACAACCCTATCTACTCCTGATTGAATGATAGCCTTTGCGCATTCATGACAAACTGGTAAAGGCCAAACATACATTGTACAACAATCTAATGAAACCCCATTAAATGCTGCATTGTATATGCAATTGGTTTCTGCGTGTACAATATATTTGTATTTCTTTTCTCTATCATTATATCTTTCATCACTATCTGCTATTCCTCTAGGGAAACCATTATATCCTTGAGCAACTACATTACCTAAAGGATTAACGGCTATAGCACCAACTTGGGTACTAGGATCTTTGGACCAACTAGCAACTTGTTCAGCAAGAGCTAAATATCTACCATCCCACTTCGGATTCATAATATAAATTCTCCCAAATCTCTTGATTAATTTTTCTTTGTTTCATTTTATCTTCGCGGATAGCATCTGTTTTTAATGGTTCTTTTTTACGTTTTAAAATCTTTGGTGGTATAATATCTTTAAATGTTTCTTTTAATATTTTCTTTTCACCATTACGATCTTCATAGTTTGATGCTAAAGCATGTACAATAACTGCTGGAGCTAAGAATGGAGCTCGTAATTCTACTGTAGATCTCATCATTGTTCTATCTAATTTAGGTAAATGATAGAATGGTAATTCACAAAATACATCTGACATTTGAGAATCATATTCTGCTGCTCTTCTATATCCACCGAATAATTCATCTGCACCATCTCCAGTTAATACGTTGTGGAAACCTAATTCTTTTAATTTCCTAGCCATAGCTATTTGTGGTTTAACTGAACCTAAATCTACAGGACTTTGATGTATACGTATAGCTTCTTCATCAGTTATATCATCTAACTTAACTTTAACTAAATTCTCTTCTATCATCTTAGCAAATCTTTCCTCATGATTATCAACATGAATAGCAGTAACATTTAATCCCTGCTGTTTGATAAGTTGGTATACGATAGTGGAGTCTAAACCACCTGACAGTAGAACGGCTGCGTCTCTGAATCCACCTAGTCTTAATTTAACCGCAAGACTTAGGTCATCGTATAAATTGGTTGTTGGAACTGAAGCCCAATCCCAATAAGGATATTCTCTACCCTTATATAAAAAGTGACCGGGTTTAAGTTGGAATATTTCATTCCACGGTGTTCCACCTTGAGGATCATAACCCCATTTCATTACATTAGAATGGAATATAGCATCAGGTGTGACTGGTCCATATTGTTTTAATACATCTGGTTCTGATGCCATAACATCTACATCTCTACGATAATAGATTGGTTTAATACCTAAGAAATCTGTATAAGCAATTGGTGCATCATTAAAGAAAGTAATATAACTCCAGAACCCATCGAACTTATGAAAAAACTCATGAGATAATTCTTCTCTATATCTAGAGTGAATCATATGAGCATCGCTGGGATAATCACCAAAGTCTTTATAATTAAATATCTCTCCAACAAATAATGAAGGTGGTTCATCCTCATATTGAATAGGTTGAATTGATATATCTGGGTCTGGATCAATCATTGGTAAAGCTGTATGAAGCATATCATATTCTTTCCAACTTTGAAATCCTCTATATTTAGTTCTGAGTCCTCGATAACTCATAGAGTCAATGGCTTTCATTCCATTAACACTAGTATGATCTCTTTGATGTATTATAAATCCGCACATATTATTTGTTCACTAATTGTTCTAATCCATATTTATCTACTTCGAAACAATGTAAAGAAGTAGCACTAAAGTGTAATGTTCCTGGTACTGCATCTAATTCAGCTTCCTCTATTAACCACATACATAAACGATTTGCAAAATATAAATCATTATGTAAATGCCTCATCACGTCGCACGAGCGCATGTGATATGAGCAATGTAATTTTCCGTGTCTTAACATAAAATGCCAGCCAAATGTACAGGGAACTCTTTCCCCTAGATTAGCTGCTACAATATCTTCTGGAAACCATATTGGAATATAACATTGACGAGTAGTAGGTTCTTTTTTAAGTAAACTTACTGCATCATTTAAATTACCAATATTAAATCTTATACCTTTATTAAGTATTCCTGCTTTAGCTCTTTCACCATTATTTTGCCACATTCTTTCTGGATAGCTATGTGAAAAAGCTTCATCCATTAAATATTTATCGGTATCTTTTAACCACATACTATGCGAAGGTGGTGGGTTGCAAGGTATACCATCTACTCTTTCTGAGAAATGTATATCTGCCCACGGTTGGCTAGCTTGTAATCCTTCACTTGCTTGAAGTGCATTATTATACATCTCTGCTTGAATATCAGCATGAAGTATTTCTATAAATGCTGGATGTTCTGTAGCACCCTGCCATCTTTCTGTTTCTGTCACATACCCATGCTCTAATAAAGCTTTACGTAGTATGTGAAGTCCTGTTTTAAGATCTTTAAGAATCATCAATGGAACCACTTCCTTTCATTTGGTTAAATATATCTCGAGTTGGATCTTGGCCATCAATATCATGATCGAGATAAGCAGCAAAGAATGCTGCATAGTTAATCAGGTCTACTGCCGAATCATTTAATGATTCAAAGTTCTCTGCATATTGTTCATCATCTTTCATAGCATCTAATACAGAATGCATACGATTGATTTTCCCAGTCATTATATCTAAAATGGTTTGTGCACCATTAGGATAATAATCTGCTTGTCTAATCCTAGATTTAGGATTTTGGTAGTCGTTGCCTTTTTTGACGATTAAGTCAGCGGCATTTTTTAGTATTTGTAAAGGTTTCATAATGTCTATTATATCATAGTTTAAGTTAAAAGTAAATCTATATTTTTTCTAATACAGTGCCAGTTTGATATAGAGGTAATCTAACCTCTGGGTATCGTTTAGGGTACGTATTCATAAACAGTGTTTGAGGTAAATGTCTATGGATAAATGTACCATAATATTTCATCGGAGCGTGCTCCAATAATTTCTCAGCTACCATCTTATGAAGAAGGTATGCTTGTTTGTTTTGTGTTGGGTCTTTAATTATAGTAACGAATTTTCCACCGGGCTTTAATTTATCTATAGCATTAAGATAGATGTCGATTATTGTATCCCAGTATTTTTGCCCTTTTAGAACACCAACATTCTTATCTTTACCATATTGAATTGTTGCACCCTTTCCTCTAGAGGTCATCCCTCTTTCTGGTGCATCACTTTGTCCTCCTCCGAGAACTGGATAAGGTGTTCCATTAACAATTAGATCAAATATATTATCTCCAATATATCCTCTATCATGTAATAGTTCATGTAAATCCCTAGCATCTCCTTGAATTACATCACTGTTTCCTGTAGCTGTTCCTCTATCGTGTTGAACCTGTACAGTTCTTTTTGTGATCTCTGGAAATTCTAATTCGATACCTATAGCATTTCTACCTTGATTGATAGCTTCTACGATTGCTGTACCTGTACCAACTGTTGGGTCTAAAACCATATCTCCTGGTTTGGTAAACTTTTGAACTGCCCATCGATAACCAGACCAATGACCAGGACAGATATGTTTATCAAATCCACCTTCTGGTTTTTCATCTGGAAAATAATATCTTGACCTAGTACTTTGGGTATAATATTGATCAGTAGGGGTATGATAGATTTCACCAAGGAAATTATCTCTACAAAGCCTACAATCACAATGGTAATCTTCTGGTATTTCTTTTCTATCGAATAGTTCGTCGGTTATACCAACGTCCTTAAAGGTCGATTCTCCTGCCATATTTATCTCCTAAATTATATACGTTCACTCTAGGGTATTTAAAATCTCTACCCGCTAATACTGTATTCACATCATATAGACCCAGAAATTCAAATGTTAATTCGAATCCCGCTGGGATAATATCAGGTATATTTTGTTCATACCTAAGACGATTTGATTTGAAAAATAAAAAGTGTGTTAATTTACCTTCTATTAATGCTTCTAAGTATCTCTCTGGATCGTGTTGTAAATTATACCAGATTGAAGCTATCTCCTTAAAATCAATTACCATACCTTTATATTTTATATCGGCAAGGAATCGATCAGGTTCTATTGTAATAGCTTCTGCTCCTAATACGTGCTTAGCTACATCATCTTCTAAATATTCCGAATCTAGATTTGCTCGGTTTGAATATCCGGATTTTGTAGTTCTATACTCTTCGTTATGAGTATTAACCATCTCTTCTGTTACGACTAACTTCCGAGTGTTTATATATTCTATCAATTTTTCCATAATGTTAGATCTATTATACCATAGATTAAGGTAAAAGTAAACCCCTTTTTTTAATAGCCTTCTCTTTTTCCTGCAATTCTTCTTTCAAGAATTTCCATTTCAGCGAGTTGTCTTTTATTAGGTTCTTTAATAGTCTGTAATCTTGCTAAGACTCTTTCTCTTCTACCTTTTACTCCACCTGTGTGGCTAAAATTTACTCTTGCTCTTGTTCCCATATGTTTTCCTTAAAGTGGTGGAGCTGATAGGAATCGAACCTACGACCTCATCCGTGCAAGGGACGCGCTCTCCCTACTGAGCTACAGCCCCACTATAAATTATTTTTAAATACAAATTCAATTGCTCTACTTGCTTCTGTTTCTAAATCTCTTTTCTCATACCAATTACCTGTGTCCATATCTAGAGATCTGCAGATATGAGCTATCTCTGTAGAAGTTATTGGATAACCTCGGGACATAGCATTACCTGCCGTGGAAACCATTATTTGATACATTTTTAAATACCAACCTGTTCCACTAATTCCTTTATATTCTTCTACTTGCTTTTTATTTACAAAAGGACAATCAGCATAAGATGTCCATTCATAACTGGTATTATTTAACTGTGATTTTCTGTGTTCTATTATTCCTAATTTAATTGCTTCAGGTAATCTATCAAAGAAAGATTCTGATGGATTTATATAAGGATGCTTAGACATAAGTTCTGCCGGATCCATTATATCACCATCATGTGAAAAGCAAAAGTTATTTGCGTCTTTATATTGTGATGGAACATAATACATACGGGATAAATCCTTTGTTTGTGCATCGGCTATATCACCAATTTCTTTATTGAGTGCAAACCAAAAATGTTTAATATTATCTTTTTCTACCCAATGAGTGAGAGGAAAAACAAGCCTAAATTTAGGGTTATCAATACTGCTAGAAGCGGTGCTATAACAGAAATAACGATATTGTTCATAATGCTTTTCAATTTCATCTAAACTACCTACAAAATCATCGACGTCAAGAATACCAAACCCGCCCCAACTAACAACGTTATCATTAGCACGAGTACTATCAGGCAGATATGTAGCAGGACTGATAAGAGGAGCTTCAGATTTTTTAGAGTACTTGTCAGATTTATGGAGACCGACGAGGACTGATTCGAACTCTTCGAACGTCTCGTAGTCCATTCTTTTATTTGTTTTGTTATCATATATCGAATTAAAGATTGTCAAGCTTACCATAATTTCCCTCATGAGATGGCGCTTTCCAATCTGCGGGTTTAATAAGATCAGGTAATCCTAATGGATTAGGTCTGGTCTCTTTTACACCAACTCTTTTATTCATATTAGCTTTTAAAACTTCGTCCCATGCTTTATTTGCATCTACACCAAAAGCATCTAATGTTCCTATTGCTACAACACATAGATCGATTAAACCATCTACGATTTCTTCTGCATCCATATTTACCATTGCAGCTTCTGTTTCATTTAATTCTTCTCTTAGAAAATCAATTCTAAAATCTAGATAAGCTCTAAGCCTATCTTTATCTGCGCCTTCAACCCATTTATGAACACGATACTTATCTTGCATCTTGTTAATATCTTTTACCCAGTTTGAGCTCATGATACAATACCTGCAGGAGCTATTTCAATTTCGCTTGTAGCTGCTCTGTGTTGTTCGACCATTGAGTCTACTGGATCAACCATAAACATAATAAATTTCATATCAACTTCTAATCCATCTTTAGCTTTTGTATAAGGCATAAATGGCATAAAACCAATCTTACCTTCACCGGCTGGGATAAGAACAATTGCGTCCTTTAGTATAACAGTATCTGTATCGATACCATTTAGGTCAACATCAGCGATAATTTCTTCTCCAGATGTAAGCCTAATTAATTGTATATTCTTCATATTTTCTCCGTATGTGGGTATATTATACCACAGTTTTGACTGTTTGTAAACCCCCTATCCAAAAAAGTCCTCGAGGGTATTAATTTTAGTGGACTGCCAACCTATAGCTTTCAATATCGGATCGATAGCATCTAGGAAGGTTTTTTGAAATTGTAATTCTTTATCGATGTGCTGGTCTAACCCAAATTCTTTTGGAAGAAAGTCAGGGAAAGCTACAACATTCTGCTTAACTGGATTAGGTTCTTTTAGATAAAGAAACTTTAGCTTATCCCCATTTCTAAGTTCAGCATATTGTTTTAGATCTAAATCTAATCTTTTCCAGTTATATGCGAGCGCTGCACGCACGTGGATGGGTGTACCTTTCTTATAGCTTTTAACCACTATCGGATCACCCGATTGATTTCTATAGGTATATTTCTCCTCAAACCCAGTAATATTATTAGCTCCTCTAGGGAATGCTATCTGGTCTGGCCTGAGAGTAAAGTAATGATCTTTGAATTTTTGTATAGCTTCTTGGACCGTAGATTCATCGGTAGAAATAATTAACTTAAACATTGCTTTTAAAGCTTCTCTACAAGGTTCGGGTGTAGAACTTTTATTAGCTTCTACCCCAGTAGTTTTTATTTTAGGAGTAGCATACCTAACCCCTTCATTATCTAATACATTTAAAATATATCTTTTCTTAGCTAAGTATATTCCACGATCAGCTATAACCTCACGGGACATAATCATCTTATTAGAATACCCGCCAAATAGCTTATAGAAGTTATCATATGCTTTTATAAAGACTGGTTCTAAGGCATCTTTGGAAAGTTTATCTAGAAAATCTGTAGGATTGTTCGGCTTAACCTTTTCTACCAAGGGGCCTAGACCAACATATAGACTATCAGTATCTATTGCTAAGACGTAATCTGAGGACGTTTTAAGGGCATTATTTAAGTACTTATTGATAGAATTCTCACCCCATCTGATGATAGCTTGGCCAGATAATGTAATAGCTTCTGCTACCCGTTGATCAAAGAACCTAAAATATTGATTACCCAAAGCACCATAAAGGGAATTAAGAAGAATCTTAATCGCCATCTGACGGTTTTCGTTAGTTGAAATTTCTTTTTGAATTCTGTAAACTTCTTGTTTATCATCTTTATTAACCTTTTGTAGTTCTCGCTGGGCTTCAATCATAGCTTTTTTAACATCTACCCTTTCAGTATACATTTCCTCAATGATCTTAGGTAATACACCTTGAACATCTGTTCTGAAATGTTGGCCGCCAACTGCTATACATTCGTTTGATCCTCTTTCGATCTTATTCATTTCTAATACTTTATCAACAGTCATGCCCGAAGTAGTTTCATTAATAATAGTTTCTGGGGACATATTATATTGCATAATAAGAGAAGGATATAGGGAATTAAGGTCAAATGATACTACATGATCGTGCATTCCCACAATAGGTTCTTTTACATATCCGCCAGGATAATTACCTTTTAATTGGTCTTTTGGAAAGGGAACTACAATATTATCTTGATAAAGATCTCGGAATATAATTGAATCCCAAATAGCAGTAGTACCAAATACATCAGTATAGTTAACACCACCACGATATGCCATAGTAAGACCAAGG
>Ga0115011_10003439_pt1 | contig 10779 bp, 10 predicted proteins | sample TroAtlMetagenome_2_FD_88705 | JGI IMG/M metagenome (GOLD analysis project Ga0115011, IMG submission 88705) | Marine eukaryotic phytoplankton communities from Atlantic Ocean - Tropical Atlantic ANT8 Metagenome | ecosystem: Environmental > Aquatic > Marine > Oceanic | place: Tropical Atlantic... | reverse complement strand
CAGGTGATTGGCAATGTTAAAATTGGTAATAATACTGGAATTTGGTTTGGAGCTGTTTTAAGAGGTGATAATGAACCAATTTTAATAGATGAAGACACTAATATTCAGGAAAATACTGTTATTCATGTAGATAAAGGAGCTTATGTCAAAATTGGCTCTGGGTGTACAATTGGTCATAAATCAATAATACATGGATGTACAATAGGTAATAATACATTAATTGGAATGGGCTCAGTAATACTAAATCATGCATCAATTGGTAATAATTGTTTGGTTGGTGCAGGCTCGCTTATAACTGAAGGAAAAATTTTTCCTGATAATTCATTAATTATAGGATCCCCAGCAAAGGTTAAACGTGAGTTAACCAATGATGAAATAGATCAAAACAAATGGTCTGCAAGACATTACATTGATAATTTCAAGCAATTTAAGAAATACTTAAAAAAAATAATTTAAGGAGTTATATTTTGAACATAAAAATTATTTACTTTAATTTTCCATTTTGGAGAGCTGAAGTGGCTAGAATTTCATTATTTATTGGTAATGTTCTTTTTGAAGATAAAAGAATAACAGGTGATGACTTTTCATTAATTAAAGAAAGTGGTGAAATGAAGGATGGCACAAAAGTTCCTTTTTCCCAAATGCCTGTCTTGGTTATTGACGGTGAAACAATTGCTCAAACAGGAGCTATAGCTAGAGTTTGTGGAAAATTAGGTGGTCTTTACCCTGAAGATATTATTAAAGCAGGTCAAGTTGATCAAATCATAGATGCGGCAACAGATATAAATATTCTTTTTCGACCTTCCATGAAAGAAAATGATCCTGTGAAGAGAAAAGAAATGCGAATAGAATTATCTAACAATGACTTACCAAGATATTTTGGTTATTTAGATTATCTAATTTCACAAAATAACTCCAATTATTTTGTTGGAGACGAGATGACAATAGCAGATATTGCAATTTGGCGTTTGATAGGTTGGATAGCATCTGGTGTCATAGATGATATACCTCAAACCATAATAAATAAATTCACTAATTTAAAAAATCTTTGTTTATTAGTAAATAAAGATAAAAATATAAAAGAATGGGTCTCAAAGACTTATAATGAGGTTGATAGAAAGAGGATTATTAGTTTTGAACAAAATTTAAATAAACCCTTATGAAATTTTTCTTAACTATCTTTTTAGTAATAATTACAAGCAACCAGTCATTAGCATACATTAACGAAGCTTATGACTGTAAAATGAAAAACTTCATTGGAATTGATAAAGATGGTCTTCCAAAAAAATGGAGAGAGCAAAGGTTTTCTTTTAAATGGAAAGATGATTTTACAATTCAATTTGGCAAGGGTGGATATTTTGATAATTTAACTTCAGAGAGAATAGGGTGGTTCAGCGCAAATAAAGATAGCTTCAATATTCATCATGATATTTACATAATGAATTATGCAAACCAATCTTTTTGGTTTTCACATGTGAACCCTGATAGTGGGATACTTAATATCCATGCTGAATGTAAAAAAAGATAATGAATTTAACATTTTATTTATCTCAGCTAAACATACAACTCATTAAACTTATTATTTAAATATTCTATTAATGGTTCCTCATTAATATTTTTTTCTATTGCATTAGAGATTATTGTTTCTGGCATTTCAGTACTTCCATATACATAAATATTTTTTTTGAGCCATTCTAAAACAGCATCAAACTTTCCATTCTGAATTTCACTTAATGCATTATTATTAGTATTAATAATTTTCTCAAATAAGCATCCAGCATAAATATTGCCTAATGTATATGTAGGAAAATAACCAAATAAGCCTGCTGACCAATGAACATCTTGAAGAAAACCATCTGATGATTCTTTGACGTCAAGTTGAAAATCTAGTTTAAATCTCTCATTCCAGGCTGATTCAAGATCTTCTACTTGGAGATTGTCACTAAATAATTCTTTTTCAAGGTCATATCTCATCAGAATATGAAGGTTATAATTCACTTCATCAGCCTCTGTACGAATAAAGGAATTCTTGACATTGTTAACAAATTTATAAAAGTCCTCATCAGATTTAATTCCAAAATCACCAAATTTATTTTTCATTAAATTAAATAGATAAGTACAAAACTCTTTACTTCGACCAAATTGATTTTCAAAAATTCTTGATTGACTCTCATGAACACCCATTGAAACTCCATGTCCATTGGGTGTAAAAATAAAATTTTTAGGAATATTTTGTTCGTAAACAGCATGTCCTGTTTCATGAATTGTAGAATAAAAACAATTAAATGGATCAGTTTCATCTAATCTTGTTGTTATCCTTACATCACTACCAATTCCTGTAGAAAATGGATGCTGAGATAAATCAATTCTTCCAATATTCAAATCATATCCAAATATTTTTGCTAAGTTTTTGGAAATTTCTAATTGAATATTTTTATCAAAGATAAAATCTAATTCATTAATTTTAAAATTTTTATCTTGTATCTTTTCACGAAGATTAATCAGGCTTTTTCTCAAATTATTAAAGATCTTATCTAATTTCTTTACAGTCATTCCAGGTTCAAAGTCATCTATTAATGCATCATAAATATTATTAGAATTAGATAACAGTTCTGCTTCTTCTTTTTTTAGACGAATAACTTCTTTAAAATATTTTAAAAACTCTTTGGTGTCTTTGGTATTTTTTGAATTTACCCATGACATTTGAGATAATGAGCAAGTTTTCGCTATTTTTGTTGCTAAATCATTTGGTATTTTAGAAGCTCTATGAAAAGATTTTTTTATATGGAAAACATTTGATTTTTGCTCCTTATTTAAATTATTAGTTTGAATGCTCTCTAATAGTTCTCCAATTATTAAACTTGAATTTCTATTGTGTATTTCACTTTCAATTGATGCTAAACAATCAGCTCTTTGCTCAACAGCTCCTTTTGGCATCATAGTTTCCTGATCCCAAGCAATTATACTTGATGCATGGCTTAAAGCTTCAGTTTTTTTTACATAAGATATTAATTTTTCATATTCTGAAGACATACATTACCCTAAGAAATTAATATTATTTTACACCTAAATCTTTTTTAATAATTCTTTTTTCGATATCTTTCGAATACTTCAATGCTAAATTAGATAACTTCAAACTTATTGTTTTACTCTCACCAATGTACATCAAAGGATCCATGATTTTTTCAATTTCTAAAGGTGTGAAATAATGTGAAATTGTTTTTTCTTTAATTAAGTTATCTTTAATACTTTCATTTTTCGATACTGATTTTTCAATCTCTAAATGAATTAAGTCATGGGCTTTTTGCCTGCCAATGTAGTTTGTCAATTTGTACATTAGATTTTCCGATGCAATATAATCCTTCTCAGAAAGTAAATTTTCACGCATTTGTTTAGTTTTAATATTTAAATTATTTAGTAAATTATTAAAATTTTCAAATAAATCTAAAGCAATAGGTACAGTCTCTTTTAGTAATTCATCAATAATATTATCGTATCTTGCGTCACCTTCATGAGAAGGAAAGCCTGCCTCAATACCAATAGAAGCCTTTCCTCGAAGCATTGTTGCTCCTTTTATTACATCCAATATCAAATAAGGGTTCACTTTATGAGGCATTGATGAACTTCCGATTTGACCTTTTGTCTGCTTTTCAGAAATTTCATCGATACTTTGTGACATTAGATTGTATATTTCATTAGCAATTTTACCAATTACAATTCCTTGAAATGATAATGAAAGTAAGTAATCAATGCTGTTCTCGATTGAAGTTCTATTTGGAACCAATGAATTTTTAAAACCTAAATTTTTAGATAATTGTTGAGTTAATGCCACGCCCTTACCATTAAAGCCATGCATAGCACCAACTGCGCCTCCAAAATTGAGTGTGAAAATACTACTCTCAGCGTCTTTAAATTTCTTATCTAATCTAATTAAACTTTCTATCCATCCAGCAACTTTAAAACCAAAAGATATAGGAATTGCATTTTGCCCCATTGTTCTACCGAGCATGGGAGTTTCTGCATATAAATTTGAAAATTTAGATAATTTACTCAAAGAATGGCATAAATTTTTTAAAATTAATCTATGTGCATCTCTTAGAATTATATTTCTTCCTGCATCTAATATATTTCTTGTTGTTCCTCCTAAATGAATTAAACCAGCAGATCTTTCATCACATTTTTTTGCCAATTCATAAACAATTGATAAAACTATTCTCTTTGTTTTTTTATTCAATTTTTCAATATTTTTTATTTCTTTGTCGGATAATTTAGAATTTTTTAAAATGTTTGTAGCAGCTTTTTTGGGTATTATTCCGACTTCAGCTTGTGCTTTTGCTAATTCACCTTCAATAATAGCATAACTTTTCCACAAATTATCTTTATTGAACATAGAACTTGGATTTTTTATTTTTTTTATTGTCGGCATATTAAGTATTTATTTTTATTTATAAAATATATAAAAAAACAAGTTAAATAAATTAATTAATTCAAATTATACCATCTTATTAGAGTTTTTATGAAATTTACAGGAACAAAAGAATATATTTCTACTAAAGATTTAACAATTGCAGTAAATGCTGCAATCACTTTAGAAAGACCATTGTTAGTCAAAGGAGAGCCCGGAACTGGCAAAACAGAATTAGCAAAACAAGTTGCAATTTCTTTGGGTCTTGAAATCTTTGAATGGACTATAAAATCCACAACTAGAGCTCAACAAGGTTTATATGAATATGATGCAGTGAGTAGACTAAGAGACAGTCAAATAGGTGACAAAAATGTTTCTGATGTAAAAAGATACATTAAAAAAGGAAAAATATGGAATGCCTTCGAAAGTGAAACTAAATCAGTTTTGCTTATTGATGAAATTGATAAAGCTGATGTTGAGTTTCCAAATGATCTTTTGCAAGAGTTAGATAAAATGGAATTTTTTGTTTATGAAACTGGGGAAATTATAAAATCTAAAAAAAGGCCTATAGTCATTATTACATCTAATAATGAAAAAGAACTTCCAGATGCCTTCTTGAGGAGGTGTTTCTTCCATTATATCCAATTCCCTGATAACGAAACCCTCATTAAAATTGTTAATGTCCATTTTCCTGGTATTAAAAAAACTTTGTTAGATAGAGCTCTTCATAGATTTTTTGAGATACGTGAAACGCCTGGTCTTAAAAAGAAACCCTCAACTTCAGAGGTTCTTGATTGGTTAAAATTACTTTTAACTGAGGATTTAGACCCATCTGAATTAAAGAATGACGGTAAAAATTTACTGCCAAAACTTCACGGTGCTCTGCTTAAAAATGAACAAGACATCCAATTATTTGAGAGATTGGCTTTTATCGCTAGGGGAGAATAGTTCATCTATGCTTCTTAATTTATTTTCAGAACTTAAAAATGCTAGAGTTCCAGTAAGTATTCAGGAGTATTTAAATCTTTTAGATTGCTTAAATAAAAACGTCATAGCTTTTAATGTTGAGGACTTTTATTTTTTATCTAGAGCTTCTTTAGTTAAAAATGAAAAGCATATCGATCGTTTTGATTTAGTGTTTTCCAATGTTTTTAGTGGAATTGAACAAATTCCCATTGATGAATTATTAAGTATGGTTGAAATACCTAAGGAGTGGGTTGAAAAACTTTCGGAAAAATTTTTAACAGAAAAAGAAATGGAGGAGATTCAATCTTTAGGAGGTTTTGATAAATTAATGGAAACCTTGAAAAAAAGACTTGCTGAGCAAGAAAAAAGACATCAAGGGGGAAATAAATGGCTGGGAACAGCTGGCACCTCACCATTTGGCGCTTTCGGGTATAATCCAGAAGGCATTAGGATTGGACAAAATGAAAGTAGACATCAAAAAGCTATAAAGGTTTGGGATAAAAGAGAATTTAAAGATTTAGATGATAAAGCAGAACTTGGAACAAGGGCTATGAAGATTGCTCTTAAAAGATTAAGGCAATGGGCTCGTACAGGTGTCTATGAAGAGATTGATTTAGAATCAACTATTAAATCTACAGCAAAAAACGGTTTTCTAGATGTTAAAACCCAACCTGAAAAAAGTAATGCAGTTAAAGTTTTGTTGTTTTTAGATGTTGGAGGATCAATGGATTCCCATATAAGAAAAGTTGAAGAACTTTTTTCTGCTTCACGAAGCGCATTCAAATATTTAGAATATTTTTATTTTCATAACTGTCTTTATGAAGGTGTATGGAAAAATAATAGGAGGAGGTGGAATAATCAAACATCTACAAATGATATTTTTAATACTTTTGGTAAAGAGTATAAATGTATTTTTGTAGGTGATGCTTCAATGAGCCCCTATGAAATTTTATATCCAGGTGGTGCTAATGAACATTATAATAAAATATCCGGCAAAGATTGGCTTGAGAGAGCAATTAATCAATGGAGTTCTCACATATGGATAAATCCAGTACCTCAAAAATACTGGAATTACACCCAATCAATAGAAATCATAAATAAAATATTTTCTGAGAAAATGGTACCCTTGACTTTAAGTGGTTTAGATAAGGGGATGAAACAATTAATGGTGTAATTAATCATTATTAAAAGTTCTGGCCAACCCTGAATTTAATAAATTGCCATATAGAGTATCCTTGTTCATCCAATTTGATAGAGACTTTCGTAAATTTAACAATTTAATTAAGTCAACACCTGTATCAAAACCCATTGATTCAATCATGTAAACGCAGTCTTCTGTAGCAATATTGCCAGTTGCTCCTGGTGCATATGGACATCCACCCAATCCACCTAAAGATGCATCGAACCTTTTTACACCTTGATCAATAGCTGATTTTACATTGGCTAATCCCATACCTCTAGTATCGTGAAAGTGTGCTGCTAGAGGTGTGTTGCCTGATATTTGGAACAGGCTTTTAAAAATTTCCTTTACCTGACTTGGATTTGCATATCCAACTGTATCAGCAATATTTAATTCATTAGCACCCATTACAATTAATTTTTCACAAATGTCTAATAAAGTTCCTTGCTCAACTTTTCCCTGTATTGAACAACCAAAGCTTGTTGCAATTGAAGCTGAAATTTGGACATTATTTTTCAAACCTCTATTATTTCTCTCAACAACTAAATCATTAAACATTGATAATGATTTTTGAATAGTAGCATTTACATTAGATTTATTGTGCATTTCACTTGCTGACAAAACAAAATTAATTTTTTTTGATTTGTTATCTAATGCTATAAGTGCACCTTTTAAATTAGGGACTAAAACTGATGGTAGTAAATTTTTGATTTTATTTGCTTCACAAACAATTTTTGGAGCATCATTAAACTGCGGAAGAATTGTAGGTGGCACAAATGATGTAACTTCTATTTCCTTAAATCCGGATTTGCATTGCTGTTTACACCATGCAATTTTAATATCTGTCGATAATTTTGTTTTTGATAATTGAAGGCCGTCTCTTAATCCAACTTCCCGAATTTCTATGACATTTTTCAAATTTATTTACCTTCAAACTTTGGTTTTCTTTTTTCATTGAATGCAGATACACCTTCACGTCTATCTTTAGTGGGGATTGTTCTATTATATGCTTCGATTTCAAAAGACAGACCATCTGAAAGGCTCATTTGCAATCCTTTATGAATAGATTGTTTGGCCTGTTTTACAGCTATTGGAGCCTTAGATGAAATTAATTCTGCTATCTCAATTGTTTTTTCTAAAAGAATTTCGATCGGAAAAACATCATTTGCTAAGTTCCATTCTACAGCCTCTTGAGCAGTAAATACTCTTCCAGTTAATATCAATTCTTTTGCACGTCTTTCACCAACAGCTCTACTTAAATTTTGAGTTCCTCCTGCACCTGGAATTATGCCAAGTTGCAATTCCGGTAAAGCAAATTTTGCATTTTCAGAAACAAAAATAAAATCAAGTGCAGCTGCTATCTCACAACCGCCTCCATAAGCTGCACCATTAATTGCACCAATCATTGGTATTGGGCAATCAATTATTGTTCTAATCATTTTTTCATAAATTAAATGTTGTTTTCCCCAGTCATCGTCTGACATGCCATTTCTTTCTTTCAGATCGCCACCAGCACAAAATGCCCTTTCTCCTGCACCCGTTAAAATAATGGATCTAATATTTTCTGAGGACAATGATAAATCTTCTATTAATTTCGTTAACTCTTTTGACATTAAACTATTAAAAGCATTAGCAAATTCAGGTCTATTTAAAGTCACTAATAAAATATGTTTATTTATAATCTCAGTAATAATTGTTTGATTTTTTTTATTCATGATCATTTCACTCAAATTCTAATGTTAAGTTAAATATAAACTAATAGGATTTATTTTTTTTAATATTTTACTTTTTTTTAAATATTAATAAATATTTATTAATTTTAAATTTTCTAATAATTATAGATATATGGGATTTAATAACGAATTATCGGACATAACTGTTATTTCATTAGAGCAAGCTGTTGCAGCACCATATTGTGGTCTTCTTCTAGCAGAAGCAGGAGCAAGGGTTATTAAAGTGGAAAGGCCAGAAGGAGACTTTGCAAGGGATTATGATAATAGTGCAAATGGAGAAAGTTGTATTTTTGCATGGTTAAATCGAGGAAAAGAGTCAATTTGTTTAAACCTTAAAGAAACAGAGGATTTAAATTTTTTTAAAATTCTTACTTCAAAATCAGATATTTTATTGAGTAATTTAGCACCAAGTACTTTAGATAAACTAGGTATAGATATTAATAACTTGAGAAAGAAAAACCCAAAATTAATTACTTGTAAAATTACTGGTTATGGTGAAAGTAGAGAGGCAAATAATAAAAAAGCTTATGACTTTCTTGTTCAAGCAGAGAGTGGACTATGCTCAGTTACAGGAACTGAAGATACTCCCTCAAGGGTTGGTATTTCAATTACAGATTTGTCCACAGGATTAACTGCTTATTCAGCAATATTAAGATCATTAATCAAAAGAAGTAAAACTGGTATTGGGATAGATATTTCTATTTCTATGTTTGATGTTATGGCAGATTGGATGAATATGCCACTCTTATCTCATAGGTATATGGGTGGCGCTCCTAGAAGAACAGGCTTAAAGCATGCATTAATTTCTCCGTATGGTGTTTATAATTGTGAAGACAATGGTAAAATCTTACTATCTATTCAGAATAACAGAGAATTCATGGTTTTTTGTAACAATGTATTGAAGCAACCAAGTTTAACTAAAGATCAAAAATATATTGATAATCCTAGTCGCAATAAAAATAGAGTTGAACTGGATAATATTATAAATAAAGTTTTTTCAAAATTGAAAATCTCTGAAGTAGAATTAATTTTAGACAAATTTAATATAGCCAATTCAAGATTAAACACAGTTGAAGATTTATCTAATCATAATCTCATAAATAATGGTGAGGCAATTATTTCTAATGAAATTATAAGAATTGCTAATTTACCTGTTCTCGGCGAAAATAAACAAAATGCTAGAGTGCCAAATCTCGGAGAACACACAATTTCTATTAAAAGTGAGTTTAATTAAGTTTACTCAATTAGTAAGTTTTTTATAATAAGGAAAGAAATGAATTACACATTAAATCATATAGAAATAAGAGAGGCAGTATCTAAGCTTTGCAATAAATATGATGGCAAATACTGGCAAAATTGCGATAGAAACAATAGTTATCCAAAGGAATTTGTTCAAGAATTAACTGATGCTGGATACTTGTCTTCACTAATACCAGAAGAATATGGGGGTCTTGGCCTTTCTTTATCTGTTGGAGCTGCGATTTTAGAAGAAATTCATAAATCAGGTTGTAATGCTGCTGCTTGTCATGCTCAAATGTACACTATGGGTACTTTACTAAGGTACGGATCAGATGAACAAAAAAAAGAATACCTTCCTAGAATAGCTAACGGATCTATTAGATTACAGGCTTTTGGAGTGACTGAACCTTCTTCTGGAAGTGATACAACTTCATTAAAGTGCAATGCAACTCTTAAGGATGACAACTACTATATAAACGGCCAAAAAATTTGGACTAGCAGAGCTGAACATTCTGATTTAATGCTTTTATTAGCAAGAACTTCACCAAAAGAAAAATTACAAAAAAGAACTGATGGATTATCAGTTTTTATAGTTGATTTAAATTCTGTTCCTAAGGATACAATAACAATTAAATCAATTAGAACAATGATGAACCACGCTACCACTGAAATATTTTTTGATAATATGCCGGTTCCTGCAAAAAACTTAATTGGAGAAGAGGGAAAGGGTTTTAAATATATTTTGTCAGGAATGAACGCAGAAAGAATACTTATTGCTGCAGAGTGTATTGGGGATGCCAAATGGTTTATCAACAAAGCTTCAAATTATTCATGTGAAAGAAAAATATTTGAAAGACCAATTGGAAAAAATCAAGGAATACAATTTCCTATTGCTCGTTCTTATAGTCAAATGCGATCAGCTGAGTTAATGTTAAATGAGGCAACAAGGTTGTTTGATAATGGATATAATCCAGGAGAAGAGGCTAATTTAGCAAAACTACTATGTGCTGATGCACAATGGTCAGCTGCTGAAGCCTGTATACAAACTTATGGGGGGTTTGGTTTTGCTGAGGAATACGACATAGAAAGAAAATATAGAGAAGCTCGCCTATATCAAGTAGCTCCAATTTCAACAAATATGATACTTAGTTATATAGCTGAACATGTTTTAAAAATGCCCCGCTCATATTGATGTCAAAAGTTAATTTATCTGAAACAATAGCTAATTTCGCTTTTAATTTTTCAAATAAGGTCAT
>Ga0115011_10003436_pt1 | contig 10780 bp, 9 predicted proteins | sample TroAtlMetagenome_2_FD_88705 | JGI IMG/M metagenome (GOLD analysis project Ga0115011, IMG submission 88705) | Marine eukaryotic phytoplankton communities from Atlantic Ocean - Tropical Atlantic ANT8 Metagenome | ecosystem: Environmental > Aquatic > Marine > Oceanic | place: Tropical Atlantic... | reverse complement strand
TTTTGGTCACAAAAACGCGTCGTTATAGGGGTGAAGAATCTGTCTTTTGATCCCGATGATGATGACACGATGATGATGTTCTTTTCTTTTCGTAAACGCGGGTGTTTTAAAATTGCCGGCGTTCCTTCGCGCGTCCAACCACTGACCAACGAGCTGTTCTGCGTTCCGCGATGATCGATGACAGGGCCACAAGGGCAAGTTCGGGCACGAGTTTCTCGAGTTTGAGTTTAAACCGAACGGGAAATTACGATACGCAAACAATAGTAACTATAAAGGAGACAAATGCATTCGGAAGGAGATGTGCGTGTCGAAAGCAGGTAAAAATGGAATCGTTCGAGTTTTTTTTGCGCGACAACCGGCCGTAGCGTCTCTCGGGACCGCGTGCACGTGCACAGGTGGTCGACGATGTGCGGCGTTTTCTAACCCCTGGACGAGTTTTCAATGGGTTTGATACCTGTTATTTACTCACCGCGTATACTCCCCTTTATTTATCCGTGCGGCGTACGATAAAATAGTCATGCGCGAACTGAAACGCATGGTCATCGAATCGGAAGTGCTCAAAGAAGACGATCGCGATTGGCCGGAAGCAGACCGAATCGGGCAACAAGAGCTGGAAATTGTGTGCGATGACGAACACGCGTCGTTTCAAACCTCGAAAATTGGTTCGCTTTTAGACGTGCAAAACTCGAAAGATCCAGAGGGGTTGAAACAGTTTTATTATTTCGTGCAGGATTTGAAGTGCTTCGCATTGTCGCTGTTGAACGTACACATGAAAGTGAGACCTATTTAATTCCTGGATGAGGTGCAATTCTAGTCCTATAGTCTTTGAATATAATGTACAATTCTAATTCTAGTTAGTTTCCTACAATATAATACGAGTAAAGTGCTCTCTCTCTGTCTCTCTCTCTTCTCTATTGTGACCAACACCGGCGTCATCGATAAAAGAATCATCGAATCCTCGCGGTAAACCAGATATCCTTGTCGCATTTCACGTGCACGTCAGTCACATTCGTCCCTAAGTTGTCTTCAAACGTCGTTTCATTGCTCGAGCTGATTTTCTGACCCATCTCAATGTATCCATTGTCGTCTGCGTTGTCTCCGTCTTTTTTCTCGTTTCCGAGGTTCCATTTCAACCCGTTCGTCCACACTTTCGTCTTCCCGTTGAACGGAATCAACCCCAAAGATTTTGCCGGGACTTTAAATTTCAACACCGTATACCCTCTCCGTATCGGAAACGAAATTTGCACCCCTAACTTCTCCTGTTCTTTCGCTCCGTTATCGTACGCGTCGTAACACACGTAACTCGGCCCGCCTTTCAACAACCCCGGTGCTTTCAAAATCGCCGATATGTTCGCAAACTCGTGATCGAATCTTCCACCCATGGCGTTAAAAATTACCACGTCCGAGATAATCGGATCTCGGTGACTTTGTTTACCTCTCTCTAGAATAAAATTCAAGCACTTCTCCATATCGTTCGTATCTTGGTCTCGACTGAGGTCGATACACTCCCCTATTATTACACCTTTATCGTCGTCGTTGTCGCCGCTGGCGGTATCGTCTGAATCATCAAACCGTCGTTTCCGTACTTGCTCTCTGTTCACGAACGGCATTTTTTCGTCGTTACCTTCACCTCTTTTCATTTGTGCTAAAGTCCGTCTCTTCTTTCTTACCTTTTCATCGAACGACGACGACGACGACGACGGCGACGACGACGAGTCCATATCTCCCACCACATAATCCGCTCCACTTCTCATCCCGCAACTCAATCCTTTCACCAACGCATCCCCCCCTAAATCTGCCGCAATAATTGGCACGCCGTCGTTTTTCCACACGATCTCGTTGTTGATTTTCAGTTTTAACCTCTCGTTTCTATCGTTGTTCAAGACTAAAATACATGACATTGGAACAGGGTTTGGGGAACTCCCTTCTCGAATTTGCGCTTTATGGAAGAGTAATTTTTCGGATTTTCGTTTGATGAGTTCCGTAAACTCTGGGTTGGTTGGAAGGTCTATTAAGACGGAAGAGCAGACGTGTTCGCGCGGTGGATAGGTGCTAGAGGGTTGCGGGGAGTCGAAGTTCATGTTATCTCTCTCGCTGCGTTTGCCAGAAGTGCGTTTACGTGCGGCAAAAAAAGTGGGGAGCCGGTGAAACGAAATTCTCCCCTTTCTTTTTTCTTTACGGAAAAATCCCCCCCAAAATTGTGTCATTTGTATTACAAAAAAGCGTGCAGACGTCAAAACATACCGTTCGACTTCGCGTATTCGGCACACCTTCTCCCGCTCATCAAGGCACCGTCAAACGTTGCCGCGTCTCGATGGTCTCCAGCTAAATAGACATTTTTCATCGCTCCACTCTCGCACGTTTGTTCGAACGCGTTTTTGCTACCTCCTTTTGCAGATGGCGTTTGGACCGGTTGCGCGAAGGGGATGCGATAGACTTTTAACAGCTCAAACGAACTCGTAATGGATTCGCCGAACCATTCGGAGAGTTCCGATTTGACTCGTTCTCCGATTTGTTCGTCCGAAAGTTCGCTTGGAACACCAATAATGGAGGCAGAACACAAGTGCTTCCCGTTTGGCGCGTACGTTGGAGAGACAACAGATGGGAAGCAACAGTTGTTGACGAGTGTTTTCTTCCCGCCTTTCGAGCCTTTGTACTTTTCGCCGTCCAAATACAACATCGGGTTTTTCGCGTCGTACGGTTTGTCGCACGAGAAGTACACGCACGTGGTCCCCACGCCCTTTTCTCTTTGTTTATCCTTCGTGCCGAGTAATCGATCGCACTCTGGTCCTTCCACGGCCAAAATGCATTTTTTACCTCTCTTAGTTGTTGTCGTTTTTTGGCCTTCTTTATTCACCATGTTCACGCGCACTTCAACAGCGCCGTCTTCTACGTTCTTTATCTCCTCCACTTTTGCATTCTTGTGCACACTATTCTCGTCTAATTTCCCGACCAATTGCTCTGCCATGGCCCCAATCCCTTTTGCGGGCAAACAATTCTCGCCCAGAGCCAACGACCGCATGACAAAATCGAATAATCTCGAATCTGTCGTCAACTCTGGATTGAAGAAAATGCCACCCAAAAACGGTCTAAAAAACCGATCCACCATCTCGTCGCTAAATCCAAACTCAGACAATCGTTCCTCGATAGTTTTCTCGCTCTCTCTTTGCAAAGGTTTCACTCTCAAGAACACCGTCTGCAATCTCACCAAACCGACTAACACTTTATCCAGCGGGGATCCAATCTTATGTTCAGGGAGTAGACTCGGCAAAGCATCCGCGGTGTGCCGAAACGGATCCGCCACTCGATAAAACCGATTCTCAAATCTCACGTCCGCGCCGGCGTAAAACCTTCTCAAATCTAAATCATCCAGGTCAAAAATCCGATTGCACTCTTCGTAGGACGAGAGATAAATCGCAAATCCTCGGTCTAACGTGTATCCATTCACCACATCCGTTCGCGCTCGGCCGCCGAAACCATCCGAAGATTCCAACAAAACGTACGGAATGTTGTCTTTCTGGAGTCGCGTCGCGGCGGCTAACCCAGCCAAGCCCCCACCGACGATAATCACGGACGTTGTTTCGTCGTCTGGATTATTAGGTGTCGATGATGATTGCACAATCCCTCGACTCCTCCTCCTCCTCCTCCTCCCGGTGTTCTCTGTGTTCGCGTCGTTCCAGCCCTTCTTCTTCGTCCTCGGAAAAGGAAAAGAAGGCGAACGCCACTTTTGCGTCGTCGTCGTCGTCGCCGCCGCCGCTCGAGACAGAGAGAACACCATCTCGCGGTATATCTTTCTTTCTTTCTTTTTGTCTTTCTTCGAGAGGGGTCGAAAATTGACGACTTTTTCCTCTTTGTTTTCCAAGTGCACAAAAAGGAAACCACTTTGACCTGCGCACAGCATCGCTGTCTCTTTTCAAAGTCGGACGAGATGTTTTGCGAGTCGGCGCGAGAGCAACGCCTGCGCTGCATGTCATCGAGTCCTTTGGTCACCGAAAGGCTGTCGCGCGTGTCCCGCGCGCGCGGAGGAAGACAAACACACTTCCTTCAGATTGTAGGACCTTAAAAAAAATATCTACAAAATATGCGCGTGGAAGAAAAGGATTGACAGATCAAAAGAGATCGTCATCCGGCGAACGACGCGAGAGACACCCACCATCGTCAGAGACATCGATCGTCATGCGCGCCGTCCGGGACCCCGCGTTCTCGTTCGCGAGGCGACGACGCTTTGACGGGGTGCCACTTCGTTGGAACGTTGCGCGCTCGAGACGACCACCGCCGCCGTCGAGGAGACCACCGAAAGCGCGCGATCGAGGGGAAGAGAAGGGACGCGAGCCGCCGCCGCCGCCCTCGAGGATCGGAAGAGGTGATCGCGTCGTCGACGAGTTCGATCGCGACCAAGACGTATCGATCGATGACGCGTTCCTTTCTGACACGCGATTCGTACGAAATCAACACGAACGGAAAGAAAAAGAGGAAACCGAGCAAGCGACGAACTTACGCCGATCGGCGTCGATGTTTTACGTCGTCAGCTCAATCCTGTTTGTGGTGCGACGTTTTGTCACGCCCAACACCGCGGATGGAAACGAGTTTTTAGTCGTTTTTGATACCGTGTACACGTTCGTTTGCTTGGCATTTTTCGCGTATAACGTTCAAGAGAAGGAACGGTTGTCGAGGTCGTCGGCGTTGTTGTTCGGCGACGCCGCGGTAGTCGCGGCGGCAAATTTTCTGATCGCCGCGGCGACAACGGACATACAGGAAATTGACATAGCATTGGCGAAAAACGCGCCCAAGTCGAAAATATTCCTTTGCGCGTTGCCGTCGATCGTATTGGTGGCGTTTCAAGTGATCAAAGAGTTGAGCCATTTTGACGACGGTTCGGCGGAGAAGAAAGCGACAATCGTTCGAGCGGAGGATTTTCAAGCGACGAAAGGGATAGATAAGAAAATATTAGGAATCAAGAAAGTAACGGTGGAGTTGAAGAATATTGTCCCGAATTGGATCACGGTTGGGAAGATTGCCTCAAGAAGCGTTCGACCTTTGCAATTAGTCGGCGCCATTCTCGTAAACATTGACATCATCGAGAGAACGAGTTTGATGATATCGACGGGTAGAAGCGATGCGTTCGTGTTGTTTCACGGATCCTGGTGGACGAAAGATTTGAGTTCAATTGGTTCATACGCTTTCGTTTTAGCTTCTGTGATGGTTTTCATCCAAACATCCGCTGAAATTCAGATTGAGAGAGCGAAGAAATTGTACGTGGACGAATTTGAGTCTTTAGAAACGCTCGAGGAGTTTAACAGAGACCCTTAATAGCAAAGCATGCACAAACAGACATTATTAGCACGAGATAAAGTTGATTTTTAGATAAGCGCGCGCGATACACTATATATATATAAATTAAATTACAATTGAACTTCTAGCGAGAACGACAAACATGCGCACACGAAAGGATCATCTGCTGATAGTCGTTTTTTCTGTCGCCAAAGAGACCTCGTGCACGGCTAACGCCAATCCGGGGAATAAATGCATCAAATACGCCGCCAACAAAGCCTTCCTTTCGGCTCTCGACGTGCGTTTCAAATTTGTTTTCTCCAAAAGTCCATCCGGCAACGAATCCGTCGCCTCGCCGAAATTTCGAGCTTCGACTAAAACGTCAATCATAGCAATCATCTCTTTCTCGTTTGGCGGGTGTTCGTAGGCGTTTCGGCAGAATCGCAACAAATCGGCAAAGTTGTTCCCATAAGGTTTGACTCCGATAGCTTCGGTATGGACGGTTGCAGCGGACGTAATCGTTGCTGAACTACCAATGTTGTTCGCAGGTTTCTTATTGTTCGGGTCACCATTGACGTTATTCTTCATCTTCTTGCGACTAGAGTTCGCGGCGTGGCTCAACACTCGCTCGAGAATTTTCGAATCGATTCTACGTTGCCAGTCCGTAGAGTCCATGTTCACTGCCATCAACAACGCTCCTCGGTCGCTACTGCCCGCTGAACTGCCCTGATTTAACATCGCTGACGTCGCGAGTTTATCTAAAACGCTCGTCAACGATTGGTTACCTAAGGACGCACCGCGTTCATGTAACGCGCGCACGCGAAGCATGGTTTGTTGGTTATTCCACAACAGAGGGTGTGCGCAAACTTCCGACGCAGTCGGACGAACTTTCGGGTTCGGGTCTAACATAGCTGCTAACAAGTGTCTCGATTCCACTTGGCGACGCGGGCTTAATCCGGGTATTCGCATGAGGATTTGTAAATTGCGCTTACCGGCGATAATATCTTCATCCGAAGGTTGTTTTTTTGGATCCGAGCCAAACGGAGAGGATAAACCAGTTAATACGAAAAAGAAGCACACGCCCATGGCCCATATATCTGCGGCGGGTGTTAATGGTTTCCGCTGTAAAATTTCTGGCGCTCTTCCAGCGAGTAAAATGGACACGCCATACTTGTTAAACGTGGACAAGGAATATTGATCCAGTTTCGATCCATTCCTCGATTCTTTCGATAACTTGACGCCTAAACCAACGTCCGCGATTTTCACCTCGCCATTTGCCGTCACCAACAAGTTCTCTGGTTTCAGATCGTTGTGCGTAATGCACCCTTGTGGCTTGGAGGCATCGTGGAGCCACTCGATGCCGCTGGCGACGCCTCTCAACAATCGGACGCGTTTGTCGATACTCAAAGTTGCGTTTTGTCGACTGACGTGTTCGCGTAAGGATTCTGGACACAACTCCAACGCGATGAATACGTTCGAGTTCGTAATTCCCCAACAGTGGAAGAATGGCACTTTTGGCGATTGGTTCAATGCAGTCATCAATTCGACTTCGCGTTCGACCAATCGGACTAATTCTCGTCCTTTCTTTCCTGGAGGTCGAGCGATGCGTTTGACTGCGACCGCGTGTCTCGCGCGAGACGTATGTCTGACGTATCCTCTAAACACGTACGTGCCGGCAGAACCTACGCCGATGACCTCTTCTTCGTTGTAAATGATGGAATCGCCAACTTTACGCCACGTCGTTGCGGATGAATCTGTGCCACTCGTACTATTATTGTTGGTCTTTTCGTCGTTGAACTCGGACGAACCGGCTGCTTCTCCCGCACCGTCGTCATCCGGGATGGCAGAGGCCCACACTCGAATAGATTCTTCTTCCTCTTGCGTCATCTCTTCAAACATGCCCGAACTTCCAGCTTCGTCTTTGCTGTTACTTTCAAAAACTGGACCACGCACGCCAACACCCGCCATGGCGTCAAATCGGACGCGTTCCGTTTTTTGTCGCATAGAATTCAATGTCGCGAAATCTTGGGCTTTCTTCTTGTTGCTTTCTTCCGCACCTAACGAGGAACTTGCATTCGCCATTCTTTGTACTTGTTCGTGCTCCGCCTCGGTGATTTCCAAAGACTCGCGTAGCGTCGCGAGCATTTGTGCGGATTCGGGAGTGACCGATCCGCTTTGCCACGCAACTTTTGAAGCCATAAAATACGCCTTCAAACGCTTATCGCCACCTTCCAACGCATCTTCGGCTTCGAGTTCTTCCAGAGCGATTTTTGCTCTTCGCAAATCAATCTTATCTTCCTCGGCGGTAAATTTCGCCTCAGCTTCTTCGATGGCGAGTTTGATGTTTCGTTTTGATCTAGACGCGATCGCATCCTCGACTCTTCGCAACGATTGCCATTTTCCCAAAACAATCGTTGCCTTGACGACTTCTTCTTCTAACTTCCACGGCCACGCCGACGCTTTAGCTCTTCGAATCGCTTCCTCGAGTTTCATAACATCCAATTCGGCGACGCCTCCAGAGGCTAAATCGCCTCCGCGTAAGTTCAACTCCAACGCTTCCACGAGACCAGCTTTGACGCCTTCCATTTCTTGCAGCGCCGTCGTTCTCGATTGAACTCTAGAAACCAACGCGTTCAACTTCGCCGCACCTTCTTGCGTTAAAGGTAAACCCGAGGAGGCTAAATTTGTCGCGCGAAGCAACAGATTTTCCAAAGTTGGGATCGAATCGTACGTTCGAGAGGCTTCATCGGCTAGGGTTTTTCGCATGTCGGATTCTAAAGCGATCGCTTCGAGCGCAAACTCGGCTAACTTAATCGCCGTGGCTAATTGCTCTCGTTCGGGCGAACCTTCCATGACCATCACACCATCTTGCTCTTTCGCGCTTGCTACAGACGAATTGTTACTCACAAATGGATCGGCGTCAAAGGACGACACCATCGCTTTTTCTTTTGCTCCTTCGTCTTCATCCTCATCGTCTTCATCGTCGGATTGATTGACATCCGCTGACAATGCGGCAGAGGAAGAAGACGATGTGATTTCCTCGTCTTCTTCGTCGATGGAAAATTCGACGTCTTCGTCGTCGACGCTGCTAAATGGGTCCGCTCGACGTTCCTCTCTCCGCCTGTTCCTCAACATCTGTTTTCTATTTCTCTCTTTGACCATTTTTGACAGCTGCGCTTTTTCCATCTCTAACTCTAAACTTTGCCGTAAAATCTTTCTCGCGCGTTCCAACGTCGCGACTAACCTCTGTTCGTCCATCGGCACTGCTACGCACTGCGAATTTAAAGCATTCGCTAAACTCACCTCCTCCATTGCGAGTGCTTTCAAACGAACGTCACGCAACATCTGATCGCCGTCTTCGGCAACCGCTCCCACTGCTTTTGCCTCGCGGATGGATTCCTCTAACGCGACGAGAGATCTTCCCGTTGGGTCGTTCTTGGCCAACGCAAATGCGCGATCGACTTTCTTCTTCGCCTCGACGCGTTTGACCGATCGTCCGAGTAAAATGCGCGTTCGTTTTTCCATTCTTTGCTTCAAGTTTTCTTTCTCTTCTTTTTTCGGTTTGCCAGATTGCACGGCCTTAGCTAAAGAGTCGTCAAGCCAAATCGTTAATGCGACGAAAGGCACGTTCTTTTCCAACAACATCTCGGCGCATTTGACCATCTCTTCGCCGTCGGATTCCGAGGCCTTATCGTTTCCAGGCGCGGCGAAGTGCACCAACACGACCATTTTCTTCTCCCCTCGTTTGCGTTTGCTCAAAGCAGCTTTCTTACCTTGATTCATTTTCGCTGCAACAACTCCTCCTTCGTCTTCTTCATCATTCAGCGCATCCATATTGCCGTACCTCTCGAAATTAAACGGCGCGTCTGGCCATAATAAATCGAAACATTTTTTCAAATCGCTCCTGCCTAATCCTTCGCTCGGTAACAAAACTGTCATCGTCTCGCCTTCTCTCCTTCCTTTCCCACTCAGACCACTCGCAGCTCGTAAAGCGCTCGCGGACATCAGCGCGCCTCGCAACGCCAACGCCACGGTTGGTGCCGACCATTCTTGCCAACTCTCGAGCGCAACTCGTAAATTCGATAATAAAGGGTCATTGCTATCGTCAATATCTATTTCTCTCAAACCATTCCCAGTCATCATCTCTTTCTCCATGACCGCTTTTCTTCCCATCACTAACTCCTTCCTCCCTCGAAACTTTCTTTCGTGTGCTCGAATAAACGGTATCGGCAAATGCATCGCCACGGATGGACTTTGCCCTCTCACTAACTTGTTCGCCGGAAAACTCGTCACTTCGCTCACGATCGTATCCGAAACTTCCTGACTCGTCAACGTCGTCGACGTGGACGAGCCTAAATGCCATGCGAGAATAGCCTCGAGCGGGTCCATCGTCGAGTCCTTTGCGACGGGAGGCGGCGCAGACGACGTCGCGTCCGGGGCTAACATATCTTTCGCCTTTGACGCCAACTCGTTCAACGCGGAGAATCCGAACACGTTCTTCGGCCCTTCGATGAAATTCTGACTCACATTTTGGAGTCGCGAAGACGAAGACGAGGAAGACGACGACGCGCCAGAGCTTCCTCTTTCCCTCGTGTCGTCCTCCCTTCCGGGGCCCTTCGTCGTCTCCTCGTCCTTCGCGCCGGCACCGACTGACATCGCGTCTCCTCTTCTTCCTCCCGCGCGTCCTCTTCCGACTGTGTTGTTGTTGGTGTTGTTGTTGTTCTCGTCGTCCTTGGTGTCAGCAGTATTCGACGCGCGACACGAGAGTCGCCGTCGTCGTCCTCGCCGCATCGCGACACGGGGTGGGCAAAAAAGTGCCGTCGCTTTAGATGATGATGATGATGATGATGTCATTCTTTGAGACGACTTTGGAGAGGAGGTCGTCGTCTGAATCTGAATCTGAATCTGAATCGACATCCTCCTCCTCGTCTCAAAGCGGAACGGTGGTGGTCGTCCACGCGGGCTCGGAGGACCAAAAGGCCGTGTGTGATGTCGACTCTGACGACTCGTCTTCCTTGACGACGACGGAAAATTCTTCAACATTTTTTCCCTTTTCCTTTTCGACTAAAACCCTAAATATAACAAAACCCTAAACACAAAATCTTCTTTGAATGGTCTCTCCTTTTTGGAAGGAAGACATCATCATCATCATCATCATAATTCATCGGGGGGAGAGAGAGAGATTGTGCTGCGCGCGGGCAGACTTCGAGAGAAAGAGAAAGAAAGAAAGAGCCACTGCTGCGAACTCGCACATCGTTTCGATTTTTGTTTTTTTGAGGAGGTCGCGACGACTGGGACTGCTGCTGCTCGTGTTGTTGGTGTTCTTATTCAGGTGGAGTTCCTGTGTGGTGCATGCTCAGAGGGCCGTCTCGGGACCTTCTCAAACGTCTTCTCATCATGGGCGGAACGGCGTCTAAAACGACGGCGGCGGCGAGCAGCAGCAGCACCCCGACGGTCGTCTTTGTCCTCGGCGGTCCAGGGGCTGGGAAAGGCACGCAGTGCGCGAACA
>Ga0115011_10003435_pt1 | contig 10783 bp, 9 predicted proteins | sample TroAtlMetagenome_2_FD_88705 | JGI IMG/M metagenome (GOLD analysis project Ga0115011, IMG submission 88705) | Marine eukaryotic phytoplankton communities from Atlantic Ocean - Tropical Atlantic ANT8 Metagenome | ecosystem: Environmental > Aquatic > Marine > Oceanic | place: Tropical Atlantic... | reverse complement strand
TTTTCAGCTTTTTAATGTGACCGATGGCCTGACGGCTGGCGAGGTGGTGTCCACGTCCCTGATGGCGAGACTCGTCGGCTTAACTGCTTTTTACCTGACCATATACAGCCTGGTGAGCTGGTTGGTCTTTGCCAAGAAGGAGCTTTGAATATTCCCGTCAAGATAACGCCTTTTCTTTCAGGCAGGTGGTTGCTCATCTGCTTGATCCTCGCTGTTGCCGGTTTCCTGAGGATTTCCTATGAGCGTCAGATGGAGAGAGAATTTAAGGAACAGGGGTTCCGTGACTGGTCTCCGGGATTGTCTTCCAGAGACCAATTGACTCAGGCGGCTTTTGTCGGCGCTCTGGGAGGTTTCCGTTCACTGGTGGCAAGTGTCTATCACCTGAAGGCCCACAATTCCTTCGTAAAAAAGAATTGGGGGGAAGTGGAGCGTTTAAGAACGGTTACCGCGTCTTTGCAGCCAAAGTTCTGGAGCTATTGGGACCTGGCAGTATGGGACATGGCTTGGAATGCTTTTGGCCACTACCGTGGCGAGGCTGAAAGGCATGATGATTTTGAGAGTTGGCGCATTGAGAACATTGTCATGCCGACCTATCTGCAAAAGGGAATTGATTTTGCTAAGCGTGGGCTGGAATGGCTGCCTGATGATTATCGGCTCCTAAAGGTTATCGCGGACATCTATGACCAGAAGATGGGTGATCCTGAGAAGGCAGCGCAGTGGTATTTAAGGGCTTCCCAAAAGCCGGATGCGCCCTCCCATGTTTACCGGGCGTATGCTCACCAACTTACTCTTCTTGAGGGCAGGGAAGAGGAGGCATACAGGGTTAATGAGGGTCTTTACCGTAATTCAGGTGAGATCACGCTTACTTTGCTGCGTGATCTAGAGCGTCTAGAGGAGAATATGGCCCGTCGGGCGGCAAGTGACATGTCCCATGAGGAGTTAAGGGTTGCGGCGCTGGCCGAAGGTGCGGGTTATCTTGAGATGGTTTCCCTCGGCATTCACTTGTTGGAGGTCAGCAAGGATTTGCCGGCGGCGATTGATATTTTCGACAAGGTGGCTTCCCATCCTTTGGCACCTTCATTTTACAGGCGCAAGCTGGCATTTATTATGCTCAAAGACCCGAAGCAAACCGTTCGGGCTTATCAGATGCTCAAGGACGTGGCGATCAAGGATCCGGCTTCCCTTCGCCGAGAAGACAACAAGGAGATTGCTCGGCTTGAGGCCCGGCTTGATATTCCCGAGGCTAAGAGAATCAAGCCCTAGACAGGTATTGATGAAGGAAAAAATGGAATTAGCTTCCTGTCTGGAATTTCCCGGATTAAATAATAATGGTGTTATTTTGCAGCGTGATATCAATTTTTTCTTTGGATGAAGTTTGCGATTTTCGGTGATATTCACGCCAATCTTGAGGCATTAGAGGCGGTGCTTGCAGATGCGGCAGATCATGACTGCAGTCATCATGTCTGCATTGGCGATATTGTCGGTTACAATGCAAACCCTCGTGAGTGCCTTGAATTGGTGCGCAGTCTCGAGTGTCCTGTGGTCAAGGGCAACCATGATGAAGAGGCATCGCTCGATACCGATCTTATTGGGCTTAATCCCTTGGCGGAGCAGTCCATGAAGTGGACTCGTGAGCAGCTAACCAATGAGGACAAAGAATATTTGAGTGATCTCAAGTTGGTGCGTCAAGTCAGGGATTTCACCATTGTGCACGCGACACTCGATACACCTCCAGGGTGGGGTTATGTGACCAGTAAATTTGATGCGCTGGCCAGTTTTAGTTATCAGTATACGCCATTATGTTTTTTTGGGCATACGCACACGCCGGTTTTTTATTCGAAGTCGCTGAGCGTTGAGGTGGAGGATGGTCTGAAGGTGGAAATTGAGCAGGGGAAAAAATATTTCACCAATGTCGGGAGTGTCGGGCAACCGCGAGATGGTGATCCAAGGGCGTCTTACTGTATTTATGACATGGGTGGTCAGCGGATGATTAACCGTAGGGTCGAGTATGACCTGCATACCGCACAAAAGAAGATTCTTGATGCTGGCTTGCCCGAGATGCTGGCGCAACGGCTTGAACTTGGCAAATAACGATATGCCCGGGATTGCCAGGGAATTAAGAAATGCACGCCGATTGCTGGTAATTAAGCCGAGTTCTTTGGGTGATATCGTTCATGCATTGCCGGCAGTTGCCTTGATCAAGTCGGCGATGCCCGAACTGGAAATTCGTTGGGTGGCCAATGAGGAATTTGCCCCGCTACTCCATGGCAATACAGACATTGATGAGGTGATCGTTTTTCCCAGGAGCAGGATGCGTGGCCCTCTGGCCCCTTTTCGGTTTTTGCATTGGTCAAAGATTCTGTCCCAGCCCGAAGCGCCGGATCTGGTGATTGATTTTCAGGGATTATTACGCAGCGGACTAATGGCCAGTCGTTCGGGGGCGGCAAAGATTTTCGGTTTCAGTGATGCCCGCGAGTTTGCCGGAATTTTTCATCATCAACGTGTCGACGTTGATTCGAATGCCCATGCCGTTGACCGTTATCTTGAGGTCGTTCGTGCCCTTGGTATTCAGCTTCCAGATAGCAGGGAAGGCCTCTGTTTTAAGTTGCCCCTTGAGCGGCCAGAAAATCCGCCGTCTGAAGGGTTTGTGTTGTTGCATCCATTTTCCCGAGGGAGTGGGAAATCTCTCAGTGTGGATTCAGTGTATTCTTTTTGCGAGGCTATGGGCTCATGTCCGGTGGTTTTAGTTGGGCGAGGAGGGCCTACCATTGAGGCGTTGCCGGGTAACGCTCATAACTGGATCAATGCCACCGATTTTGGACAACTTGCGTGGCTTATGAAAAACGCTCTTTTTACCGTCAGTGTTGACAGTGGCCCGGCACACATGGCTGCGGCCCTTGGCGAGAACATGGTGTCGATCCACGGCTGGTCTGATCCGCTGAAAGTCGGTCCTTATCGGCAGGGGGCATGGGTGTGGAAATCCGGTAAACTGACCAAGGCAGGAGCGGTTGAGCCTGTTTTGGCAAGGACTCAGGGCAATTTGCCAAATGTGGCACAAATCAGGGAGCTTGCCTTGGACGTTCGGAAACTTGTCGGATTACCGTGAAGAGAAGTAGATAGTCTCACTTAATCAGGAATATCAATGAGCACTTGTGTGCGAAAAAATTGATGCGCTGGCCAGGCATATTGCTTTGCGGGATACCCTTGATCTATTACCTGTTCACGTTCCTCTTCTATGTAAGCGTGAGCCTGTCACTTGGACAATGGGCGGATACAATGGGAGCGGATGACCCGAAGGCTTTCTTTGCGGGTATTCCTCATTTCCTGAGCATGATGCTGATGATACTCAGTTTTGCTATTGTTCCATTGGTCGTTCTCGATGGTCTAAGGAAGAAAAGGGTTGTCCTATATCTGTTGCTTTACTTGATGTGCCTTACCCTGTGCATTTGTCTTTTCCGGTTGGTGACGCCGTGGCTTGGAACGTGGATTATGGACTAATCAAATGTTAAAAGCCCTCAAAAGCATCATGCTTGTGAATAAGGACGGTGGCTGGGGGATTTAACTGTTACGCTGTAGCGCTAATTTTACTGTCCAAAGATAAAGGCGCGCATTCTTGAATTGTTTGGGGCAGAGAGCAGCAGGGGGGGAGTATGGTCACCCAGAAGTAGTAGGTTGCGGGAGTCATCTCGGCTGAGCAATCCACTGCTCGAGGGCCAGATGGCTTTTAGGTCGCCCTTGCCATTGCCTTTGAGAAAAAGGTTTAACCCTGCGTTCATGCGCCCGGTTTCCCGCTGTGGATGGTAAAAGTTTTGCCCAATGACAGCATCGAGGTTTCCATCGCCGTCAAAGTCATGCATCACAGATCCGAAAGCGGGTGAGAGTTGGGCAAGATCAGGGAGCGGGCGAATCTGGAATTTTCCTTTCCCCATGTTGAGTATTAGAACTGAGGATAGGGTGGTTGCCTTGAGCTTGAGGCCATCCTTATTTTTTTCCGGAGCATATATTTCGTCGATGGTAGCGAGGGCAAATTCGTGAAAGGTCGGGAATTTTTCCTGCAAAAACGGCATGGCTTGAGTGGAGCAACTCTTGCCGCGTATTGGGTAGATTTTACCTTCAGTATGTTCTGCTTCGACCACGTTCATTCGACCGGTTCCAAAATCCGCTGCGTAAAGTAATGCAGGTTGAGTTTGCGAGGCATGGTATTTTGTATTCAATCCGAAGTTGGTCACGATGAAGTCCGGGTCACCATCATTGTCAATATCCCCATTACTGATGCCATTCCACCAACCACGTAAGGATGCCATGCCGGTTATAGAGTCTATATTATTGAAGGTGCCGCCGGTGTTTTTCCAGACGGATATGGGCCCCCATTCCATACAGGTGATCAGATCAACCCATCCGTCGTCATCGATGTCTGAGAAGACGGCATCTGTAATCATGCCTTCTGGAGAAAGGCCTGATGACGCTGAGATGGTGAACTGGCCACCATTATTGACCAAGAGCTTGGACGTTGGTGGCATTGGGTAGTTGCCCGGAATAAATCGAGAACCGACAAAAAGGTCGACGTCTCCATCACGATCGATGTCGGTTGCCGTCACGCAGGATCCACTTTCGCGCATTTCAGGAAGTATGCCTGTCGGTGCTGGCATAAAACTCCCGGAACCCTCGTTCAGATAAAGGCGGTCCTGATAAAGCGGACTGTTTGCTGCAGAATGGTTGCCACCACTTACCACATAGATGTCTTCGTCACCATCATTATCGACATCTAAGGCAACGGCAGCAACATCCTCACAATCACGGGAGCTGTTAAAGGTCTTTCCATTGGGTTGAGGGAGAAACTGTCCGTTCTTGGCGGCAATAAAGACTTGGCTTGGTGAACCGGCAGCGCCGCCCACGAACAAGTCATTAAGCCCGTCACCGTTGAAGTCGCCGGCACAAAGAGCAGGCCCAAAATGGGAAAGTTTGTTTGGCAGTAGTGGTTGAGTGGCGAAGTCATCGACACGGTTCTCTGTGTGGGAGAAATCAAGGCCTGTCCCGGAGGCTGGAAGTTCCTTGAAAAGAACGGGAAGATCTGGGTTGGCTAGCGGCTTTGGTGGCGGAGCGGTGGCAGGAGCATTGTCAGGCTCAGATATCATGTAGTGGTGCCCGGTTGAGAGATTGTTGATAATTTGTTGCGCGCCGCTTGGCCAGAAGACGGTCAGTTCCCGGATTGAGGTTGATTGCCCTAGGCCGAAGTGCATGACAGGCTCGCAACCAGACGCGTATCCTCGGGAACTAGTAAGAATTCGGGTGTGCATGGCATTTTCCGTTTGAGCCACGACTCTGGCGCCGAGCCCGAAACGGTTGCTTGTTTTCCCTATTAAGGATATCAGGACGGCTTGCTGCTGAGGGCCGGACTCATTGCGCAGCAGGGAAACCGGTTCATTCATGTTATTGGTAATGATGTCGAGGTCACCATCGCGGTCGATGTCACAGAGCAGCCCTCCATGACTGACTGTTTCTTTATTCAGGTTCCATGAATCGTTGACCGGCTTAAACTTCAGCTTACCGACGTTGCGCAATGCCAAATTCTTTTCCGGCAGCCTCGGGGCATTGCGAATTTCCTCCCGTATTTTTTCCTTTGGTGCGCCTATTTTATTTAACTGTATTGCCCGTGCTGCAAGGTCAGCATCCTGAATATTGCGCTCCATTCCATTGGTGATATAGACGTCCTCCAGACCATCATTATCGAGGTCTCCGAACATGGCTCCCCAAGTCCAATCGGTACTGTCGAGGCCTGCAAAGAATTCTGCAGCGAGGAACTTTCCGGCCCCTGTATTGATGTGTAGCACATTGCGCATTTGCTGGCGTGGTTCCAGGTTGTCCAGAAACCATTGTGAACGCTCCATGAGACCCATCATGGTCTTTTGCTTGTAATGCGTAGTGCTCGACATATCCGTTGATAGGTAGTCAATCCACCCGTCATTGTTGATGTCTGCAAAATCGCTGCCCATCGAGTAAAATGATGTGTAGGCTACCACTTCTCCGGTGACATCGCTGAAAGTGCCACCGGTGTTCAGATAGAGGTGGTCAGGGGAAGAGAAGTCGTTGGATACGTAGAGCTCTGGCCACTGGTCATTGTTGATATCAAACCATACAGCGGCCAAGCCGTGGTCACGTTCAGATGACAGACCGCTTTTGGTATAAGGGACAGAGCGGAGGATTGGCGGGGCTCCGGGCTGTCCGCCATCATTACGCATAAGAATATCGGGGCTGCCTAGTTCAACGAGGATATTGCCTTTATTATATTGGCAGTGTTCATCAAAAGGGGTAAGCACACGCCGTTTGCCAGTTACAGGATCCTGAATGACTTCGATTTTGTGGTTGAAGAGTTCCCTGAAATCAAAGAGCCGGTTGGCGGTAACGTAGAGGTCAAGGTCACCATCTCTGTCATAGTCCGCGGGAGCCGCCATTGTTGGTGATGCGTGCTGTGGGGCATAAAGGCTGAAGCGCCCGCCGATAAATTTACTATTTCCTGCGTTAAGGTAGAATTCATTGGCTGCCCCCTTATTACAGACAAAGAGATCAAGGTCACCATCATTATCCATGTCGGCAAAGCAGGCGCCACAACCCCATGCATTGTGGTCTTCGATACCAGCTTCCTTGGTAATATCCTCAAATTTCCAAGGTGCCACCTGTCGATAAAGCCTGTTGGGTCCGTCCTGACAGACGAGGAAGAGATCCGGCCAACCGTCATTGTCGATATCCCCCACGGTCAATCCGGCACCATTAAGCAGGTAATTGCGGATATTTTTGCGCTCTACGTGGTTCTGGAAATCGATACCTGTTTCCTGCTTGCCCAGCCGGGTAAAACGGGTGCCTTGCTTTTCTTTTCGCTCAGAAAGGGGTCGGAAGGAGACTAACTCCGAGAGTTGTTTCCATTCCGGTAAGGTGTCCGGGGTAACCATGCCTTGTTTGTTCTCTGTCCTTGAGCAGGAACAGAGCATGGCGGTGATCAGCGAGGTGCTGATAAGGGGGTGAATACGCATATTGATCGGTTAGCCTCCGTTGGCGGGTGCAGAATTTTGCCTTTCGCGGGATACATCGGCTGGGATGTAGGTTGAAATATTAAAGGAATTTTCCTTATCGGCAGCGTTCTCCTCATGGACAGTGATGAGTTTGCCTGCGGGGATTTTTGAGAGCAGTTGGCGTTTTCCTCCCGGCCACTGAATGGTCGCCGAGTCCACGGAGGTAGCCTTGCCGATGCCGATGAGCAATGTATTGCTGTTCTGGGCACTGTAACCCTCACCGCAGCGGTGCTCCTCGACAAAAGATCTAGTTCCACAGCGCAGAGTGATACGGGTGCCGTAACCGTCACGGTTGGAAAGGCCGGCGTTTGCCAGGCTGCTGTGGTTGCCTCCGACGAGGCGCAGGGCAACAAAGTTGTTTTTTTCTGTATCTGCTTCATTACGGAACAGAACAAGTTTCGGGGCGTTGGTGTTGACGGAGGCAATATCGGGCTTGCCATCGCGGTTGTAGTCAAGGAGCACCACGCTTCTGCCGTCACCCGCATGATCGGCACCTGAAAGCATGCTCAAATCGGAGAACTGCTTGCCTCCCTTGCTCACAAAGAGCCTGTTGCGTTCCTTGCCACTCAGTGAATCCTTGCCCCAGCGATCACCATCAAGTTGTTGCGCCGCTCTTCGAATATTTGCCTCAAAGGTTCCCGACTGCCTGAGTGATTCACCCTTCTCCGGGTCAGAGCGCACGACCGCACGCCAGAAAACACTTCACAAGTCTGTGTGGTTGGCGATTTCCTCAGGGGCAGTATAAAATCCATTGGCTGAGTAAATATCCAGCCAGCCGTCATTGTCTACATCGACAAACTGAGCACCGTAAGCCCACCCGGCCTTGGCCACGTGCATGGTGCCGGCTTCGGTTCCGGCTAACTGGCTGAAGTTGGCCTCGTTGTTTTGAAAGAGAAGGTTTCCCCGGGCAGAATGTGGCAGGCGTGGGTCCAGTCCCTCAATGCTGCCAGTAATACGCCGCCCAGCCTTGCTGAACATATTGGAAACGTATAGGTCAAGGCGACCGTCCCGGTCAAAGTCACCCCATGAGGCCCCCATGCCGAAACCCTGCATGAGGCTCCCGGCCAGTTCTTCGGAAACATCCACAAAGCGTGGATTGCCGGGAGAAGTGTTATTGCCCTCGTTACGATAAAGGTGATCGGGTGCGAAATCATTGCATACATAGACGTCAGGATCTCCATCGCCGTCGAAGTCACTCCATACGCTTTGGTAGGTGTTATGCCACTCGGCAAGTTCCATGGTTTCTGGTGCTACCGAGAAACGGCCATTGCCCCGGTTTGCCAGTAGTAGGTTTGGTGGACCTAGTCGATTGATGTAGCGGTGTGAGTCCGGATGGCGATTGAGGATTTCTTGTGTCATTTTTTCCGGGAAGAAATCCTTGGCCCACTTTTCAGCACTACCGTTTTTTTGCGGTGGGGCATAGAGGCCGAGATAGACATCGAGCAGACCGTCCTGATTGTAGTCAACAGCCGAGATGGTTGACACCAAGTATGGTAGAGGCATTTGGCCACAAGCTTCCTTAGTTCGGTCGACATAACGGCCGTTCTCATTTGCTAGGTAGATCGAGCGCTCCAGACTGCGGCCAATAAAAACATCCGGATCGCCATCATTATCAAAGTCAGCAAAGATGGCGCAATTGCACAAGCCGTCGATATCGAGTCCGATTTGGCGGGCCACATCGGTAAAGGTGCCGTCCCTGTTGTTGTGCAGCATCTGGTTGGTTCCCCAGCGACCCATGACGTAGAGGTCGTCCCAGCCATCACTGTCGTAGTCAACTACCGAGAGACCCGGGTGCTGAAAAGTGGAATCAAGGTCGAGGTAATCAGCGTGGATTTGTTTGGTGACCGTAAATTTGTCTTTTGTAAAGAGGTCGATGAGATTTTGCTCATGGTGAGACCGGCGGGCTTTCTGGTAAGCTTGGGTGTCGGGTATCGCTTGCTCAAGGACTTCGCGGAAAAATGGCCTTGGGGCATCCTTCATGGTCATAGGGCCTTGTTGCCAGCTGCGGATTTTCCAAGCGCTTTCCGTTCGGATCCAACTGATCTTTTGTGTTCCCTTCAGGGCCACAGCCTTGCCATCTTGGCCCTGAGCAGCAGCTTCAAAGCCGGTCTGCGTCTCAAATTGGTCCTGATCATGGAGGTTGAACTCCCCGGAGATAAAATAGAAGTGCGCATGCTCGAAATGAGCGATCTCCCTGAACAGGGCATCCCACATGATCGAAGGTTTATTGCTGCCCATGATCTGCCACTGAACGGAACGAAAGAGAGGATGGGATTCAGCCTTCTGAGGGGTCAGTGATGAAGGCAGTTTAAAACCCTCGGCAAAGAGCTCTTCCTGCAATCCCTTGTTTGGCAGTTTCAGTTCCATGACGCTACCCTTGAGTAGCTAAAGTTTCGGTGTCAGCTCGAGAATGAGCTCCTCGACCGCCACCATGCGCTCGATTTTCAGTGCTTCACTTTCCTGCCGGGACGGGGAAACGGGTGAATTTTTTGTGCTACAGGCAACAATGCCACAGAGTAAAAGCAAAACCGTTACACGAAGCAGTTTGCCTTTAACCGGTGTTTGTAAGGGGATAATTGTTCTCCCCGGCTTCATCAGGGTAGACGCTTTGCCCTCACAAAGAAGGGGTCAGATTCATCCCCTATCAGCTGGATAGTATAGGTCGTGGTATCGCCTTCACCAGCAGCGACGCTGTCATCGTATTCAAGCCAGGTCTCAAGGTCACTTGAAGTTTCGATGAGGAAAATCTGCCCAGCCTTTGAGGGGAAGGCTAGCGAGAGTTGGTTTAGGGATTGGTTGTATTGGAAATTGGTAATCAGGAACGGTGTGTTTACCAGTGTAGCTTCGGATACTTCTGCTGAAATGTAATCCAAGCCAATCCAGCCGGCGTTACCACCATCGCCCTTGCTGTCGCCGCCTGTGCGGGTGATCTCGATGATGTTTTCACCTTCAACGGCATTCACATCTGCGGCGCTGAATGTCATGACTTCCAGAGTGTTGCTCTCGATATCTGTTTTTGTCAGAATGTTGTTGCCGTTGAAACTGATCGCAACGTTGTGAATACCGTATGTGCCGCCGCTCCCAGGTGGCACGGCAGCGGCATCCCACCAACCACCACCAATCAAATCGACGGTGAGCTTGATGCCGGATTCCGGCAGCGCCTGCCCTTCCGTCAGGTTAAAGTGGATCCGGTTGGTCGTGTCATTATTGGCAACAACCCGGTCAAAATTTTTCCAGTCTTCATCAAATTCAACATCACCGATGCCATACGTGCCAGCAAAATAGTAATCATCATCAAACACATCCGCAGCTCAAGGGGCGGGCTGAGGTCCGTTCTCCTGGGAGAATTCACTGGTGTTGCCATTGTCTTCCCCAAGGGTCCATTGAGGTGAGTATACCAGCGAAAACTCAACGGTAGCTGAAGTGCTTTCAGTATCGGCATCCGGAGCGTTTGGACGTGTGGCTGTAAGGGTATAGGTTGTCGTTGCTGTTGGGCTTACATCGATGAACCCCTTGCCTTGAGCAGTGAGCGCGGTGACGTCACCAATGTTGTTGTCGATGGACACTGTGACATTTGGGTCGGGGTCAACGGACCAAGACAGCCGCGCTGTTGGCTCTTCCGGAGTCACTGCCGCAACATCGCTGATGAAGGACAAGGCAAGGTCCACGGTCACAGTGACCGTAGCGGTTTCGGTTTCCGCACCACGTACTGAGGT
>Ga0115011_10003434_pt1 | contig 10783 bp, 5 predicted proteins | sample TroAtlMetagenome_2_FD_88705 | JGI IMG/M metagenome (GOLD analysis project Ga0115011, IMG submission 88705) | Marine eukaryotic phytoplankton communities from Atlantic Ocean - Tropical Atlantic ANT8 Metagenome | ecosystem: Environmental > Aquatic > Marine > Oceanic | place: Tropical Atlantic... | reverse complement strand
TCGCCCCGAGCGCGCCCCATTTACGAGGAGACGGGTACTCCGACGCGAGGAGTCGGACGCCGTTGCTCGCGACGCGAATCAATCCGAGACCGTCGGACCAGGTCCCCGCGAAATCCTTGCTCGACGCGGGCGCCGTCTGGAGGACGACGTCGACGTCCAGAGTAGCGTTCTGCGAGTCGAAGGCGTGGCGGGCGACGCCCGTGTCGATGGTGGGCGTTGACGTGGGCGCCTTCGACTCGGCCGTCGGCGCCGCCGTGTCGGGGGTCGGCGACTGCGATGGCTGCGCCGTCGGCTTCAAGGAGAATTGTGGCGTGACGACGCGCCGGTCCCGCAACAACGACTCGACATTGTCCCTTCCCAAATTTTTGAGGTGGGGGTCGTCGCCCAGGTAGACCTTGGTGTACAAGGGAGCAAAGCCGTCCGCACCATAAACGTACATCTCGAAGTGCTGCGGCGGGCCGTAGGCGCCCGGCGCCGTTGTAGTGATGGAGAAGCGTCCCGCGGCATTCGTTCTTACGACGACGTGGCAGCCTTGGCCGTCGAGCGAGTAGCGGTCCATAGGCAGCGTGCCTCGCTCCTCATGGGCCTCGGCCAGCGGCGTGAGGCCACCGAAAGGCGCTCGTCCGAACGGGTCCGCGTGCCAGAGCTCCACCAACGCCTGCTTTGCGGGCGCGCCGTCGGGACCCCTTACTATTCCGCGGATCAGTAACGTGCCGTCGACCTCATACTCATAACCTAGGATAGGGTTCTCTTCCTTATGACGTCGGTTCGTCGCTTTGCAGGCGATGCCGTGAGACGCGAGCACGGGCGGCACTGCCATTTTCCGGTAGTAGGGACTCGGCACGTCTCCGGCCCACGGCGCATCTCTACTAGAACAGAGCGCGTCCGGGCAGGGCCCCCCACTGCTAATGTCGACGGCGCCAACACAGACCGGGTGGATCGAGACGTCAAGGGCGTCCTCCACACCATCTCCGTCGTAGTCGCCGTTGTCTCTATGCCTTGTGAGCTTGAGCTCGTCCGTCGTGTGCACCGCGGCGATAGGGTTCGCCCCGTCGCGCATCGTCGTTTGTACATTGGCCTTTGATTGTGTGGACCCTTCGCGTTGATACGCGCATTGGGAGCGTGTGAGCCACGTGGCATGCGTCGCGACCCAGCCTTCTTCCGAAATCTGGGACCGGCGCAGCGCGTGGTCCGTCGCGAGCGTGTCCAGGTCGAAGTTGATCGCTTGATCGAGGTCCGCGAGCCAATGTGCCGCCCGGCGCTGCTCTTGCCCGGTCTTGTGGAGGCCTAGGTCCTCGCGCCAGCTCTCCTCCTCCGCAAGGGCGGTCAGCAGCAAGGCAACGAGCAGGGATCCCGCGCCGCCGCCCATGGTTGTTGTGTGCTAGCCTACTTGGGCTGTGGTGGGCAGTCGGGGCAGCGTCTTACGGCTGCCTTTGGTCCAGCTTTCGTCAGACCGGTTGCATAGCTTTCTCCTGCGTCTCCGTCCGGTCCGCTCGGGGCTCAAGGCTTGCTCTCCAGCAGCAGTCCAGCGCCAATGCCGCTGGGCTCTCTGGCTGCTGGACCCGCACGATTTGCCTGATTGCGATCTATCGCTGGAGGATGGGTGCATTGGCGTCGTATGGTGGCGCCTCGCCGAGTTTAGGAATCCTGCGCTAGCGCTGTAAGACACTAGCCAGCTGATTTTTTGCCTTGGTCCCACACTCGCGACGGAGAGCCATTTTTGCACACGCGAGCGGCGCGCGGCTACAGCACTGTGCTCTAAACACTGCTGGAGCGCGTTGCCGAGCGCGCGCGCCACTGATTCGCAGCGCTTTGGCCCGACCGGTGAAGTGGCCATTTGTAATATTTGCCTACGCGGCGCGCATAACTGGCCGTAGCGCGCGGCACGCGCCTGATTTAAGCTAAGCCAGCGCGCGCGGCGCCTGACAACGAGTGATGATGCCCTCACCGCCCGGCAGGGCCGACGAGGAGTCCAAGACGGCCCCACCGCCCCTAGAAATCGACAATGAGACAAGAACCATCCAGCGGCGCAATTCTTCATTGGACGAGGACACGACGGACGTTTTGGCCCATTTGGAGGCGTCGCCGTCGCCGAAGGGCAAGAGCCGCGCGTTCCCGTTTCCGAGTCCTCGCCGGAATCGGTTGTCGTCAGATGATATTGCGCCGCCGGACGACGACGTGGAAGCGATCATCGAAGGGGCCGAAGAAGGTCGGCTGCCGCGATTATTACCGGAAGGCGACCGCGCCGCGTTAATTGAACGACTGAGAACCGACTTGTTTGAGGTGCAACGGGACTCGGAGCTCTCAGCATCGCAAAGGCGACCGGCGTCGCCCCTCCCACCGACGCCCGTCTCCGTCACCGATTCTACAGACACGCAGAAGCTGGGCACGTTTAAAGGCGTGTTTTTACCATGTCTGCAGAACATCCTCGGTATTATTTTATACTTACGGTTAACATGGATCACGGGCCAGGCCGGCACCTTCGGCACGTCCGGAATCGTCCTCATTTGTGCCTGTTCTACGTTCCTCACAGCTCTATCTTTATCTGCGATAGCCACCAATGGCAGAGTCGAAGCCGGAGGGCCTTATTTCGTCATCTCCCGAAATCTGGGACCGGAAGTCGGCGTCGCGGTCGGTATCTTATTCTACCTGGGCACGACCATAGCCGCTAGCATGTACGTCCTCGGCGCCGTCGAGATGCTCTTCGAAGGGTTTTCTGTCGTGAGCAACGCCATTGATATCAAAGGGTCGTGGGACTGGGCCATCTCGGCCCTGGTGTTGATGCTTGCTTTAGCTCTGATTGTGAGGGGCGGCGTGAGGCATGTGAATCGAGCAGCACCCATCTTTTTGTCTGTGGTCATACTATCCATCATCCTGCTACTGCTGGGCATCTTCCTGTTTGCGGGAGGCGCCTACAAAGGCGCGTTATCTTGGAGTGATAGGGATTTCGGCGACAACGTGAAGCCGGACTTCGAGAAGACGGACGCGCGTACTCGGCGTCCCGCGGCGCCTTCACGCCATCGACGCGCGTCGTCTCCAGGAATGATGGAAGTGGGTGGTCTCTTCTTCGAGTTTGGGCCGTTTTTCGGACCGAGTCGTTTCCGCACAGGACCCCCCACAACCCAAGCCTGATTTTCAATCCTTGATCGCGCTCTTCTACCCGTCGGTGACGGGCATCATGGCCGGCTGCAATCGCTCGGGTGTCTTGGCCCAACCCAGTCGTAGTATACCGATCGGTACCTTGTCCGCGATCCTATGTACGACCTCCCTCTACTTGTTAGTAGTGTGGGTGTTTGGTTCCGTATTATCGCATGAAACGCTGTTAGATAACCCCTACGTCACGGCGGACGTGGCCTGGCCCCACCCCGTCGTGGTCAAGGTCGGCATAATTATGTCGTCGCTCGGGGCTGCGTTGCAGTCGTTGACGGGGGCACCTAGATTACTATCGGCTATCGCCGGAGACAATTTAGTACCGTTCTTGGAGCCGTTTGCGCCCCACAAAGAAGAAGAACATAAGCCGCCGCCGCCGCCTGTTGCGGATTCGCCGCGACGCGTGCAGTCGCGCAACCGTCTCAGTACGCCAGCTGACCTGGAGACCGCTGGTGGAGCACCTTCAGCACCAGATGAAACACCAAGCCCCGTTTCATCACCCTCAAGGAAGTCCTTCTTCGAACTCAGCAACGCTTCGGTCCAAGTCGGCCGATCAAGCGCCCCGAAGAATAGCGCGGAGTTGAGACCCACTGCCTTACTCCTCACGTGGTTCGTCGCTTCCGTCCCATGCTTGGCAGGAAACCTAGATGCGATAACCCCAATCATCACGATGTTCTTTTTACTGATGTACGCTACGATAAATGTCTCATGTTTTGCCGTCGCGTTTCTGGGGACTCCTGGTTTCCGACCGACGTGGCGGTGTTTTCATTGGTCCTCGGCGTTGCTAGGTTGTCTTTTGTGCTTAGGACTGATGTTCGCGATCTCGTGGCTCTATTCTCTCGTCGCGTTGGCGTTCGGCGCCGGTGTCGGCTTCTACGTTCGAAGTCGTAGAGTGAGTACGGACTGGGGCGACGCCGGCGCGGGTTTCCGGTTCCAGGTCGCGCGCGACCAGTTACTCGCATTAACAGAGAGGTCGACGTTTCATCACGCGAAGAACTGGCGGCCGCAGATCCTGGTGCTGTGCCGGTGCGACGGCCGCTTCAACCCCGTCAAGCCCGAGCTCTTGGCTTTGGCCGGTTTGCTGAAGAAGGGTAGGGGGTTACTCATGGCTCATGCGTTGATCGACGCCCAGGACCAGCCTCGGGCGCTCGTTGCGGAGGCGGCTACTGAAGTTTTGAGGTTACATCTGCACGCGCAGCAGATCCAGGGCTTTCCTCGCGCCATCGTGCATCGAAGCGGGTCTCGAGATGTCACCGAAAGTCTGTTAGCGACGGCGCAGAGCTGTGGAGTGGGTGCTTTAAGACCGAACTCCGTCCTGCTAGGCTGGCCCCACGCCGAAGAACACTCCGAGAAACGAAGAAGAAGGTTCATCCAGTTTTTAAGGGATCTATCAGCTCTCAGAAAAGCCCTGATGGTCCTGAAGGACGGCCAGGCGTTGCAGAGTGGCAGACCCTTCGGGGAGGGTCGGACGCTAGACGTGTGGTGGGTGGTGCAGGATGGTGGACTACTGTTATTGATACCGTTCCTGTTAAAGAGATCGAAGGTCTTCGCCGGTTGTCAACTCAGATTGTTTGCCGTGATGACGGGGCTGTTTGCGCACCACTGGAACGCGGACCATGGGGGGGCGTCCGCGATCCCCCAGGCCACACCGGGGGACGAGCGAGCGTTGGAACAGGAGCAGACGTTGTTAGATAGATGGCAGCGCTTCATTGAGCGCATGCTCGCGGACTTGAGAATTGACGCGGAGGTCCATCCCATCGCCGGTCTCGACTTCGTCTGGGCGGCAGCTCATGTGTATAGGGACACGCTTGGACTTAGGGGAAGGACGACCTATGCCCAGCAGCTCGAGAGACGTACGACGACACCGTCACATCGACCGAAGCCGCCGGCGTCTCCAGTCAGTCCTGGTCGGCAGCACCAGTCTCCGTTAATACCGGACGACAACCGGTTGACGCCTCTGAGAGGATTTGCCCAAGCATTGAATGCGAAGATGCGGCGGCATTCCAGCGGTGCGGCGTTGGTCGTCACAAATTTACCGTACATGACCCATTTACCGCCGGCCTTCTTCGTCGACTACGTCGACGCGATGACCGACGGGCTGGGCGCGGTGTTATTAGTGCGCGGGTCGGGGCAGGAGGTCGTGACGAAGTATGGGTAATTGATTGCTTTGTGTGACTTCTATGTGTCCTAATGCGAGAAGTCAGCTAGCTTGTAAGGCACTAGCAAGCACAAGCTCCAAACTTTGGCCTGCAAAACGCGTCGGCCTTGCGTCGGCGTGGTCGCTCTCAGCTGCTGTTTATACTGCTGTCGCCACCATCCATCCACCTAGCTCTTGACCGCTGCGGTTAGCTCGCTGGCTGTGTGGCTTAAGCCGTAGAGCTGTGCGCGAGCCGCATGGCTGAGCGCAATTGTCCGCGCTGCACCTTATTTAATCCTGCCGACGCTACTAATTGCGCCGCGTGCGATATGAAACTCCCACCGGCGCCGGCGGCTCCGCTGTCGCCCGCTGGTGGCGAGGACTTCTCGGACTTCGACGCGGTGCCCGTGGCGGCACTGGACGTCAATGCGGTCGCCGCGGCGCCGCCGGCCGACGACGGGTGGGCGAGCTTCGAGAGCGCGCCGGTCGCCGTGCCGCCGCCGCCGACCTTCGACACGGCGCCTGAGACCGCGGCCCGAGACGTCGGAAGTTTCGACGCGGGTTTCGGCGCCGATTTCTCTGCTTTCGAGTCGGCGTCGGCGGGCGCTGCGCCGGACGGCGCCGCCGCGCCGGCTGCGGACGAAGGCTTTGCAGACTTTGGGGCTTTTGCGGGGGCCACCACCGAGCCGGCGCCCACGGAGGACCGCTTCGCGGCGTTCGATGCATTGGCGGAGCCGGAACCAGAGCCGGAACCAGTGCCTGGGCCAGATGAAGATCCGGGCTTCGCTGCCTTCGATGAAGCGCCTCTGGCGGCGCCGGGGGGCGACGCCGCGGCGGCACCGACAGAAGCTGACGACGGTGGATTCGCTGCTTTCGACCAGGCGCCACCGGCGCCGGCAGATGCCATCGCACCGCCGACGGAAGCTGACGATTCTGGCTTTGCTGCGTTCGACCAGGCGCCACCGACAGCGCCGACGGACGCCCCTGCGGCGCCGACGGAAGCTGGCGATGGGTTCGCGGCATTTGACGCGCTGGCAGAGCCCGAGCCGGCGCCTGCGCCGGCGGTAGAACCTGACGCAGGCTTCGCCGCTTTCTCGGAAGCACCACCAGCGCCCCCAGCAGATGACAAGGCTGCGGCGCCGGCAGCTAACGAAGGCTTCGCGGCGTTCGAGGAGGCCCCCAGCGCGGCGCCGGTGGACGAGGCGGCCGACGAGGACTTCGGCGACTTTGATGCAGCGCCAGCAGACACACCGGACCCGTTCGACGCCTTCGACGACCTCGACGCGCCCGCCGCGCCGCCGGCCGCCGCCTCCCCGGAGCCGGCGGCGGCTGACACCATGGTAACACCCGGTGCCCCTGCGCCCAAGGAGGATTTCCGCGCGTACGACGTCGACACGCCCGCTCGGCCCTCGGCGGAGGCTGCGCCGCCGGAGCCGCCCGCGGAGGACGAGTGGTCGGCGTTCGCGGACGCCCCTCAAGGCGGCGAGTCTGAGGCACCGGCCGCAGAAGCGGAGGACTTCGGAGATTTTGACACCGCACCTGCGGACGCGCCGCCGCCCGAGCCGGCGCCGGCGCCGGCGGAGGACCCCTGGGCCGCGTTCGACGCCATCACGCCGCCCGATGCCACGGCACCGGTCGAGGACGCGCCCGCGGCACCTACGCTTGACGACGCCGCCGCATCCGGTGACGACGAGGGCTTCGCCGCGTTCGACTCTGCCGCCGCGCCCACCGCGGACACTGTCGATGAGGGCTTCGGTGCATTTGACGCCGCGGACGGCGTCGACGCGACGGATTCAGTGGAAGAGGGCTTCGCCGCGTTCCCACCGGCCGCGGCGGACGACGAGGCTGCGGAAGCCGTCGACGGCGACGACGACGACGGCTTTGGCGACTTCGCCACGCCCGACGCGACGGATCCTGTGACCGACGCGACGCCCGCGGCCACAGAAGACTCCGACGATCCCTGGTCTGCCTTCGACGCGATCGCGCCGCCGGCGCCCACGGGTGACGCCCCTGCGGTGGCAGCGGAAGCCGACGATTTGTCCTTCGCAGCTGTCGCGGAGGCACCACCGGCGGAATCCACAGACGATGCGGCGGCCGGAGCCGACGACGTAGGCTTCGCAGCGTTCGAGCAGGCACCGACTGACGGCGGCGAGTCCGCGGCGCCGGTCGAGGACGGCGCGCCGGACGCAACGGAGCTCGTGGACGCAACGGAGCCCGCGGCCGACGAAGCCGCCGCCGCGCCCGCCGCGGACAGCGCGCCCGACGCACCGGAGCCCGCGGCCGACGCTACGCCCGAAGAGCCGGCCGCCGCCCCCGCGAGCACCCAGGACGCCGACGATCCGTGGGCGGCCTTCGACGAGCTGGCGCCACCGAGCGGCGCAGCGGCCGCGCCGGCCAGCGAGACCGACGCGGCGGCGACCACGGATGGCCCCGACGATACCGACGCCCCTGCGGCGCCGACAGAAGCTGACGATGCCGACGCCCCGGCGCCTACGGCGGCTGACGATGGGTTTGCTGCGTTTGAGGAGGCGCCAATGGCGGCGGAAGCTGCGGTAGCGGAAGCTGACGACGGAGGCTTCGAGGCGTTCGCTGAAGCTACGACGCCGGCGGAAGCGGACGACCCGAGCTTTACAGCGTTCGAGGAGACGCCCGCAGAAACCGACGCGGCGCCGAGCGACGGGCCTCAGCCGGCGGAGGAGGACCCCTGGGCGTCGTTTCCGGAGCCCGTCGCGGCCGCTGCCGACGCGCCCGGCTCCAGCAGCGGCGACGCCGACGCCCCCGCCGCGGCCGAGGCGTCGGCGGACGCGCCCGCTGGCGATGACGCCCTCGCGGCGGAGCCGACCGAGGGCGACGCGTGGGCGGCGTTCGATGGTGCTGCCGCGGCGGTTGATGACGACGCCAGCCCCGGCGTGACGTCGGGCTCCCTTGAGACGTCGTCGTTTGAGCACGTGTCAGCGCCGGGCGACGCTCCACCCGACGACACGTCAGCGCCCTTCGCTGCGTTCCAGGAGCCCGCTGCCGACGGCGGCGCGGAGTCGGAGGCCACAGTCGACGACGACGCGCCGGCTGCGGGCGACTCAATGTCGACGTCCGGGGATGCGAGCCGCCCACCACCGCCGACGGCGATCGTGTGCAAGCCCTGCGCGCCGGCGGCGACAGACGATGGTTTCACGGCCTTTGAGGCGGCCCCGACGGACACACCCGCCCGCGCCGACGCGGTGCCGACGCCTGCTGCCGACATCGACGCGGCAATCACGCCCAACGGCGGCGCGACGCCACCCGAGCCCGTCGAAGCGGACACAGCGCGGAAGCGGTTCCCGGTGACCGCAAGAAAGGCACTGGCCGCCGAGGCGGCGGCGGAGGACGACGAGCTTGGATTCGGCGCCTTTGAAGATGCGGTGTACGGTACTCCGCCGGACGAAAGCTTCGCCGCGTTCGAAGCCGCTGCGGACGACGAGGCCGACGACGGCTTCGGGGCATTCGATGCCACCCCGGAGGAGGATGAAGTGGCCGCTGACGCTGACGACGCTGACGACGACGACGACAACGAGGGGTTTGCAGCGTTCGACTCCGCCCCGGCGGCCGCGGCGGACGACGAAGATGGCTTCGGTGCGTTCGATGCCGCCCCGGAGGGTGCGGTTGACGACGACGACGGCTGGGGCGCCTTCGAGGACGCGCCAACTGCACCGCCTGCACCAACGAAGCAGTCGCTGTTCGCCGCGGCGTTCGGCGTCGCTGCTACCACCGTAGCGCCGGCGACGCCGCTCGAGGACCGCCTCGCCGCCCTGGACGCGGCGCTCTCGAACGGCGCCGCCGCGCCAGCAGCCGTGCCGGTCGCCCTCGCGCTGCTCGACGCCCCGCTCGAGAAGGCCATCGCCGCGGCGCGCGCCGCGCATGCTGATGAATTTGACGACGGTTACGGCGCTACCGCCACCGTCGCCGACGTGGCGCCGACTGCGGAAGAAGAGCAGGCACCTCCGGCCCTGCCGCAGCCCGACCTCGCGCGCTCGGACTCCGCGACGTGGGACATCTTCGGCGCGCTGCCGACGCCGAACCAGAGCTCGGGCGACCTGGCCGCGCAGGGCCGGACGGCTTCACCACCACCGCCGCCTACCGAAATATCCCAGGAGGACATCCTCGCCGGCCTGTCGTCGGCGAGCCCGGCGCCGCCTGTGGCGCCCGCTGCAGCGGTGTCGTTCGACCCCTTCGGTTAACATTAGTATGTCATGAATTACATTAACAAATAACATCGGCGCGGCGGCGTATGAGCGCCGGGGCGGGCCGGGCGTACGGTCACGCAGACCCCGCGTCGGCCAGGTGGCTAGGCGGCCGAGCTCTAAGCAAAGCAAACAACAATCAGGGCGGCAGCTCCGCGCCGCACCGGAAGCAAAACCGCGCGTCGCGGCGATGCGCTTTCTCCGAGCACACTTCGCAGCGACGCGCGAGGCGATCCACCCTATACCCCATGGGCTTCTTCTGCTGCGCCTCGCGCGCGCGCGTCTCCTTGAGGAGCGTCTCCGCCAGGCCCGTCAGCTGCAGCGGCACGAGCGCGATGCCGACGACGGTGGAGGCGGACACGATGAGGCGCCCGACGGGCGTCACGGGCGTGATGTCGCCGAATCCTACCGTCGTTAAAGTAGTCAGGCCAAAATACAAGGCGTCGAAGAAGTCCGAGATCTGCGCGTTCGAGCCCGACTCGGCGGCGTAGATGAGGCCCGACGCCTGTGCGGAACATAGTGTTGTCGCGAAATAACGGGAGGGGACATATGTCGTGAAGCGAAGCGTGACCTCGGACGGTAATTCCAATAAGTGTGTGTCTCCGCACGTGTGGTGGACGGGGCAAACCGTCCGCTCGGACTGGTGCCAGCATGGTTCTCGTCATCGGTCTTTGACGTGATTGTCTAGGGACGCCGGCGCGCGGACCACAAAAAGTAATGTAAACAGCGAGGAGAAGACGCGCGCGAGTTGCAGCGTCACCTCGACGCGGCTTCGATCGAACGTCGACGACAGGCCCAAGGCTTCCCGGACCTCGGCGAATGTCTCGACGTCCGTGAGCAACCGTTGCAAGCGCAGCACCCTCAACAAGCGCAAGAACGAGTAAGTATCTGCCGACGACGACACGAACAGCGGCAGGAAACTCACAAAATCCACAACGTTCAGCGCCTCGAGCGGGAACCTGTGAGAAAGCGGACCAGTCTACTCACGACGGGACTCGAACCCGCAATCTTCGCCTTAGGAGGGCGACGCCTTGTCCATTAGGCCACGAGAGCTTGTGTACACTGGTCCGCGCCGCGCATCGAAGCCCCTGGAATAAAACCTGGCCAGATATTCCGCCAAGAAGAATGCGGATGCGCCCTTTTCCAGGACGGGTAGCGCCGTCGCGACGGTCTCGGGCAGATCATTCAACGTGTTGAACGCGTAGGCGGCGCACGACAGGAGCGTGATGGCCGCGCTCAGGACCTCGAAGCGCGGGTTCGCGAGGTACTCGGCCGCGCG
>Ga0115011_10003433_pt1 | contig 10787 bp, 10 predicted proteins | sample TroAtlMetagenome_2_FD_88705 | JGI IMG/M metagenome (GOLD analysis project Ga0115011, IMG submission 88705) | Marine eukaryotic phytoplankton communities from Atlantic Ocean - Tropical Atlantic ANT8 Metagenome | ecosystem: Environmental > Aquatic > Marine > Oceanic | place: Tropical Atlantic... | reverse complement strand
GATAGAGACATAGACCGTTTCAACGACTACAGAAAAAGATTAAACGTTTTGCCGCTTGGCTCTGCAGCGCTTGCAGGCACTTCATACAAAATCAACAGAGATCAAGTAGCTTCAATATTAGGTTTTGATAGTGTATCGAAAAATTCAATGGATGCAGTTAGCGATAGAGATTTCGCTATTGAGTTTTGCTCGAATTCTAGTTTACTTATAATGCACCTTTCTCGATGGGCCGAAGAAATAATTTTATGGTCCACACCTCAATATGATTTCATTACTCTCCCAGATAGTTTTTGCACCGGCTCCTCTATTATGCCCCAGAAAAAAAACCCTGATGTTCCCGAGTTAATTAGAGGTAAAACAGGTAGAGTTTACGGATCCTTATTCAATCTTTTAACACTGATGAAGGCACAGCCGCTCGACTACAATAAAGATAATCAGGAAGACAAAGAACCTGTTTTCGATACTGCGAACACAATAAAAGATTGTCTGAAGGCCTTCATCCTTTTAGTCCCAGAAATATCAGTAAATCGAGAAAAGATGGCAACCGCTGCCACGCAGGGATTCTCTACTGCAACGGACTTAGCTGACTATCTAGTAAAGAAAGGCATAGCTTTCAGAGACTCTCATGAAACTGTTGGAAAAATAGTTCAGCACGCAATCCAATCTAATTGTCTACTATCTGAGATTAAACTCGAAGTATTCCAATCATTCTCCAAGCTAATCGATAAAGACGTCTATGAGATCCTTTCGTTGGAAGGATCACTAAATTCTAGAACCAGTTATGGTGGGACATCTCCAAGTAATATAGAAGTTGCCATAAAAGAAGCTAAACAAAGACTATTTGATGTAAGCCCCTAAAAGTCCTAACACTACAGAGCTTGAAATAATTCTGGAAGAGATTTCAAGAATTTTTTTTGATAGGCGTCTAAATTAAAGTTTCTTCATTTAAAAAAGGTTAAGTATAATTCTTCCGTCCAAATAAAAGTTAGCAAAATGCGTCTAATTCATTCATTTATATTAGTAACACTATCAGCAATAAGTTCTTGTGGACAAACAGGACCTCTTTATTTGCCTGAAACAAAAAACTTCGACAAAGAGAATCTAGTCGAAAGCAAAGTAATATCTCAGACCATAAGAGATTAAGAATGTTAAGTAGAGAAGAGAATCAACTTTTTTTTGATAAAATCTCAATGAAGGAATTGGCGGAAAAATATGGGACGCCCTCGTTCGTTTATTCTGAAGAGAGAATCGTTGAAAATTTTCTTACTATTAAGCGTGCTTTCTCCTCGACAACAACTGATATTTGTTTCGCGGTGAAAGCAAATTCAAACATAGGAATTCTCCAAATTTTAGCTCGACAAGGCGCGGGGTTTGACATCGTATCGGGGGGAGAGCTAGCAAGAGTTTTGAAAGCAGGAGGAGATCCAGAAAAAATTGTTTTTTCAGGTGTGGGAAAACAGGACTGGGAAATCATAGAAGGATTACAAAATAAGATTCGTTGTTTTAATGTAGAATCAGCCGCCGAACTAGAAAAAATAGCTCAGATCGCAAGTTCTTGCGGCCAAATTGCACCCGTTTCACTCAGAGTAAATCCGAATATAGACGCGAAAACACACCCATATATATCTACAGGCTTAGCCGAGAGTAAATTCGGTATAAAAATAGAGACTGCGGAACATCTCTTTCAACGTGCTCATGAAGACCCGCACCTGAATTTAGTGGGAATTGACTGTCACATTGGATCTCAAATAACCGAAATTGAGCCTTTTCTGGCCTCTCTAAATATCCTAATTAACTTAGTTCAAAGACTGACAGGGAAAGGCATAAATCTGTCTCACATCGATATAGGTGGCGGTTTAGGGATTAAGTATAAAGATGAGGAAGTCATTAATTGGGACGAGTTCGCTAGTGAAATCAAAAAATCAATGAAAGACATTCCCCAAAGGTTAATTTTGGAGCCTGGTAGGTCTATAGTAGGCAATGCGGGGTTGCTTTTGGCTCAGATTATTCTGCTCAAGAACAATGGCCAAAAAAACTTTGCCGTGGTTGATGCCGGGATGAATGACCTCTTAAGACCAGCTCTTTATGGATCTTGGCATGAAATTGTTTCGGTAGAAAAACGCACACATCCAGAACCCTTAGATTGGGAAATAGTTGGTCCTATCTGCGAAACAAGTGATTTCTTAGCAAAAGGGAGATCTTTGAGCATTATTGAGGGAGACCTGATAGCAATTTTAGATTGCGGAGCATATGGGTTTTCAATGAGCTCTAACTATAATTCAAGACCTAAAGCCGCCGAGATTTTAATCGCAGATAAAAGCCATTTCTGTATCAGAGACAGGGAAAAAATTTCTGACCTTTTTTGCTTAGAGAATTTAAAATCAACGTGAGAATTTTAAATGCATATTAAGTTCTGGAAGATGCATGGTCTTGGAAACGATTTTTTAGTTATCGATATGATAGAAAAAAAAATTGATTTGAATCCCCAATTAATCAGATCTATGGCGAATAGGAAAACGGGAATAGGTTTTGATCAGCTCTTAACGATCAGCGCTCCGACTAATCCTGAATCAGATTTTTTGTATAGAATATTCAACGCCGATGCAAGCGAAGCAGAGCAGTGCGGTAATGGTGCTCGGTGTATCCATACCTTCGTTCGGGAAAAAGGTTTAACCTCAAGAGACGAAATAAGGCTTCAAACAAAGAAAGGGATAATTAAATGCACCTTAGAAGAGAATAAAAATATCTCTGTTGAAATAGGAATTCCCGATTTCAGGCCCGAAGCAATTCCATTCGCACCCTCAAAAAAAGAAGGAGATTATTACCTCTTAGACATTAAAGATGACAGAATTTCTTTGCCTATAATTCCTGTAGGCATCGGAAATCCTCACGCTGTTATTGAAATTACGAATCTGCAAAACTACCCAGTCGCTGAAATGGGGGAAAAAGTATGTGGCCATGAAAATTTTCCTGACGGAGCAAATGTAAGTTTTGTAGAACTAGTGTCGAGACAGCAACTAAACCTCAGGGTTTTTGAGAGGGGCGTTGGAGAAACCAGTGCTTGCGGAACCGCGGCATGCGCCGCTGCAGCGTGCGGAATAAAAACAGGAAAACTGGACTCTGAGGTTTTGGTGAATCAGCCTGGAGGGGGACTGAATATCATCTGGAATAACCTCGAGAAACCGATGATCATGTCGGGCCCGGCTAAAAAAGTTTACGAAGGAATATTCAGCACATGAAAGACGGGTCGAAGGAGTTACAAGTCAAGAAATATCTCAGAGAAAATCCAAGGTTTTTCGTTGACAATGAAGAATTTTTGACTGAGTTGAAAATACCCCACCAGGAAAAGGGAACCATCTCACTAATCGAAAAACAGCTAGAGATAAGTAAAAAGAAAGAGCGAGAAGCGCAAGAGAAGATTCGTAAGTTCTTTGAGAACGCAAAAGAGAATGCCACTATCTTCAAAAAGAGTCAGAACTTTTTAAAAGAAGTAATTCTGGGTGATAGCGAAAGCAGATTTTTCGAATCGTTGCACTCTGCAACTCATACCCATCTTCAATGCGAGTATTCTCTAATTATATTAGGTAGAGACGAAATACAAATTAGTTCATCTATCCAAGTAAGGAACAAAAGCTCTTTGAGCAAGTATAGTTTAGAACTTTTTGGGTCGACTTCACCATTTTTAGGACCTCTGTCAAAGAAGCAAAGGCAAGAATTGTTTTTTCAAAAGAGTGAAAAAGCTAAATCTTTCGCGGTTGTGCCAATAAGAGATAGTAGAAGAGAAATAGCTCTTTTTAACCTAGCTCATGAGGATCCTCAGTTCTTTTCTGAAAGAAAAGAAACTTTTTTTCTAGAGTTTTTAGCAGATATGTTTTCTATTTTAATTCCAAAGAATCTTAAAACCTGAAATGAAAAGTTTAAATCTCAAAAACAATATAACTTCATTTCTTGAATATCTCTTCGTCGAAAAGAGACTGGCAAAAAATACTATTCTAAGCTATCGACGAGACCTCGGATCTCTTGAGAGGTTTATCTCAAAACAAAAAGCTAAGACCATCGAATCTGCCACTTCAACAGACATTCAAGATTTCATCTCTTCCGATTTCGAAACGGGCTTATCGGCCAGGACCATCCAGAGGAAGGTTTCCTCAATAAGAGCTTTTTTTTATTTTCTTAAGGAAAGAAAAGCTATAAGGGATAATCCAGCAAAAAATCTTAGAACGCCGAGGACCAAGTCTTATCTCCCGAGGACCATTGATCCCGACCAGATCACTAGACTACTAAGAAATTCCGGCAAAACATTTTTTGAAATACGTGATAAGACAATGTTAGAAATTTTTTACTCATGTGGGCTCAGGCTCTCTGAGCTAGTGGGGCTAAATCTAAGAGATATTTCGTTAGAGAATTCGAGCTTAAGAGTTTTAGGTAAGGGAAATAAAGAACGAGTTCTTCCTATAGGTAAGAAAGCAAAAGAATCTTTAGTCCATTGGTTGAAACATAGAAGCAACTTAAAAACAGAATTGTCCGAGCCTGAAGATGCGTTGTTTTTAAGCATTCGAGGCAAGAGAATAAGCAGAAGAAATGTTCAAAAAAGATTGGCAACTTGGGGTTTAAAATTGGGAGTTGCAGAGAAAATTTATCCACACAAAATTCGGCACTCATTTGCCACCCATTTACTAGAATCTAGTCAAGATTTAAGAGCGGTACAAGAGCTTTTAGGTCATGAAAATATAGGAACAACTCAGATCTACACTCATTTAGATTTTCAGCACCTAGCAAAAATTTATGACCAAGCTCATCCAAGGGCAAACAGAAATAAAGGCAGATAGTGTGATTAAGGTCATAGGCTTCGACCTAGATGACACTCTTTGGGATGTGGCCCCGGTGATCAGGAGCGCAGAGAAAACACTAAGCAATTGGATCATATCAAGATTTCCCCAGGTCAAATACGGGGAGCGACAAATTAAGCGAGCTAGGAAAAAAATCCTTCAAGAAGATCCCACAATAGGTTTTCAATTTACCAGAATGCGAAAGGCGATTCTAAAAGAAATCTTTGAGGCTAGCCTAAAAGATTCGTTAACAGCAGAAAAGCTTAGCCAGGAGGGTGTAGAGATTTTCATAAAGGCAAGAAGTGAAGTGGATCTGTATCCTGGAGTAGAACAGACTCTCAAGGAGCTTGCACAAAATTACGAGCTCGGGATTATAACTAACGGTAACGCCGATATTACAAAATTGAGAATATCAAAGTATTTTAGTTTTTCGATATCAGCTGAGAAAATTGGTGTGCCCAAGCCGCAGCCAGAGATTTTTCTCGCCGCGCTCGAGAAAACGAAAGTTAATAGTAATGAGTTCGTATATGTGGGCGATGATGTGGTGAACGACATCGATGGAGCAAAAAATGTGGGAATGGCTACGGTCTGGAAGAGAAATAATGCTCGTCAACTCAATGGCAATACTGTTCCTGATCAAGTCATTGATTGCATTGGAGCTTTACCAAAAGCTATTAAAGAAATAATCAATGGCCAATCGTTTCGATAAATTCCTTAAGAGCGCTCGAATCGTTTTTTATATGAGATTTTCTTGTTGGCAAGCCCTCCAGAGACTCGATAATAGGATGTGAGACTTGGGCCTCGGGAAGCGCCTCTTCCAGAAGTGAAGGAAATTTCGCCGGATGAGCAGTAGCGAGTGTTACTAACGGGATTTCATTATTTCTTTTTCTTAACCCCGCTTCGAGACCAACAGCTGTATGAGGATCAAGAATATAGCCAGTCCTCTCATATGTAAGTCTAATTCTTTTTATCGTCTCCATATCCGAAACAGACGATGTAACAAATCCGTCATTGTTGGAAGGGAGATCGGATAAATCGATCTTAGCAGAACCGCTAGATTCAAAAGAGTTTATAAAATGTTCGAACTTGTCTATTCTTGAACGATAAACATAAAAAAGATACCTTTCAAAATTACTAGCGACCTGTATGTCCATCGCAGGACTTGAAGTAAAGCAAACCTTGTCACGCCGATATAAACCCGTTTCAAAAAATCTATGTAGAATATCATTTTGGTTTGTAGCCAATATTAATTTTTCTATGGGCAAACCCATTTGCTTGGCTACATAAGCGCTGAAGATATTACCAAAATTGCCAGTTGGTACAGCCACTTGAAAAGCTCGAGGCATTCCAAGTTGAATATATATGGAGAAGTAATAAACTGTCTGGGCGAGAACTCTTGCCCAATTCACCGAGTTGACTGCTCCCAGTTTTAGATTTTCCTTAAAAGAAACGTCTCTGAAAACCTCTTTAAGTAAGGACTGGCAATCGTCAAAACTACCGTCAATGGCAATGCTATGGATGTTTGAGTCCATCACAGTTGTCATTTGTTTCTCTTGCACCGAACTTGTCTTGCCTTCCGGAAACATAATAAAAACGTTTATATTTTTCTTGCCCTTCAAACCAGCTATTGCTGCACTGCCCGTATCTCCGCTTGTCGCACCTAAAACATTGAGAAAAGTGTTCTCCTGATTCAATATATGCTCAAAAACGTTTCCCAAGAATTGAAGAGCTATATCCTTAAAAGCCAGAGTCGGGCCGTGGAAGAGCTCTAAAACGTACTCCTCGCCTACCTGAACAAGCGGCGTGACTTTAGAATTAGAAAAATTAGAGTAACTTTTATCAACGATTTGTCTCAAATCACGTTCGGCAATATCGTCTATGTAAAGCTTGAAAATTTCAAAGGCTAATTCAGAGTACGAGGCACCACTTAGGTCCCTGATATTTCGTTCCAAAGATGGGATTATTTCAGGCACCAAAAGGCCACCATCGGAGCCAAGCCCCATAGAGACTGCCTCACAAAACGATAATCCCGAAACTCCTCCCCGCGTACTTAAGTACTTCAAAATAGGCCTTTAATTTTTTCAGCCTCTGATTATCCTAAATTCATTCAAATAGAGATAGGGATTTCGCTAGTTTTTAGCTCTAAACTGCCTCTGAGCCCTGCTCACCAGTTCTTATCCGAATGACGTCCTCTAGCGAACTTACGAAGATTTTACCATCGCCTACTTTTCCTGTATTCGCGGATTTAGAGATAGCGTCTATAACACCAGACAAGCTTTCATCTGCAATAGCAACCTCGATTTTTATCTTAGGCAAGAAGTCTACGACGTACTCTGCGCCTCGGTATAATTCAGTGTGGCCTTTTTGACGACCGAAACCTTTCACCTCAGAGACCGTCATTCCTTGTACAGATATTTCCGACAAAGCTTCTCGAACATCATCCAATTTGAATGGTTTTATTATTGCTGTTACTAATTTCATGTTTTTAACCTCATTTTATTCTTTCTCTGCGGCCAAGAAATTTTTTTTTGAAAATAGCTTGGAGTCGGATTGAACTAAGTTAAACAAAAGCATTCCTTATGCCAATTTTTTTTTCTTTAGTGAAAACAGGTATTTATGAAAAAGATAAAAAGTTCTTCTGATATACTGCACGTTTTTAGTGCAATCCTGCCTAAGTTACTATCCTTAAGGCACTTATAGTGTGCAGATGATTTGGTTTTTTAGATCGAGAGCTAACTCGAAATCCAAAGAGAAGCGCACATCAACTGTTCTCACCCCAGCTTGCAGCATCTAATTCACTATTCCTTGTAAATTGAAATACGGAACTAGTACCTGCCTCTACTATCGATTGCTCAGAAACCAGTGTGAGGACCGCATTTTGTTTGAACTCTGATAAATCACTGGCACCAACATTTATCATTGTTGCCTTGATTTTCTGTATAGTTGACGCAAGCGCTTCAGAAACACCCCCAACATAAGGTACATAGGCGTCGACACCCTCCTCAAACAGAAGCTCTCGGGAGTCAGACCCATCTGTATACCTTTCCCAATTTTGAGCGCGCCTCGTTCCTTCACCCCAGTATGATTTAAAAACCTGGCCATTAAAAGATGTCTTGGGAGAGGGGCTCTCATCGGTCATCGCGAAATAACGACCCATCATCACGAAATCTGCTCCCATAGCGAGTGCCAAAGCTATTTGAGTATCGTTGGAAAGACCACCGTCTGAGCAAACAGGAATGTATCGGCCTGTCTCCTCTAAATATGCGTCACGTCTTTTTACCACCTCCAGTAGCGCCGAAGCTTGTCCTCTACCAACCCCTTTTTGTTCCCTCGTAATACAAATAGAACCGCCACCGATGCCCACTTTTACGAAGTCTAACCCTAGGCCTGAAACAAGATAATCAAATCCCTCAGCAGACACAATGTTTCCACCTCCCAAAGTAATTTCTTCTCCATATTTTTTCTTGATCCAATTTAGGCCTTCTTTCTGAAACTCAGAAAGACCATCAGAAGAGTCAAAACAGAGGACATCCGCGCCAGCTTCAACCAAAGCGGGGGCTCGAAGCTTATAATCACGCGTATTTAAAGCAGCTCCAACACAAAGGCGTTTGGAATTATCTAACAACTCACGAGGGTGACGCATGTGGTCTTCATAATCCTTCTTAAACACTAGCGAACTCAAGTTGCCATTTTTATCTACAACCGGTAAACAGTTTTTTTTATATTTCCTTAGAAGGCTATTAGCTTCGCGAAGACTAAGTCCCTCTTCTCCAAAAATGACATTGTCTATTTTCGTCATGTAGCGCTCAACAGGAGCTTTCAAATTATCCTCGTGCTCCCAAAAATCTTGATCTGTAATGATGCCCAAAAGTTTGCCTGTCGCTGTTCCATCTGAAGTGACTGGGACTGTAGAGTGTCCTGTCTTTTTCATCAAAGCAACGACATCCTCTAAACTTTCTCCAACCAAAGTGTTTGTATCGCTAGAGACAAAGCCAGCTTTATGGGATTTTACTTGCGCTACCATAGCAGCCTGGCTTTTTACATCTTGAGAACAGTAAATAAAACCGAGCCCGCCCTCTCTGGCAAGCGCTATAGCTAAATTAGAATCGGTTACAGACTGCATAGCAGCGGAAACTATTGGGATATTTAAATCAAACCTAGTATCGTTTTCTTTAGTACTTGCTGCCATGGACGCAGCAAGGTTTATCGACTCTGAGGACTGATTTTTTCTTGTTAATCTGGGTATCAGCAAAAACTCGCCAAAGGTTCTAGAAACACCATTCAAGATCTTAGCCATTATCTTTTCCTGTTAAGAAAGGAAATTACGAAATTTAGTCCTATTTCAAAAATGACGAACACTCTAAGCTATTCTCGTATCGATTGAAGGGTCTTTTCTTTAGCAATCAAGAAATCAGCAACTTGGAGCATTCCTAGATTACTGTTACCAACCATAGAGCTCTCTATACGATATTTTCCATTCACTATAAGCGCCGGAACCCCTCTCGACGCGTAAATTTTCTGCCTAGCCAGAGCTCTTTGATATTTCGCCTTGACACCAAAAGAATCGTTATAGGTGCGGAGGAATTTCTCGGGATCTACATCGTGTTCCGAAACGAACGCTGTCATTTTTTCAATTGTGTCTAGCCGCCTCCCATTATTGTGAATCGCTCTAAACACTCGAAGATGTAATTCCGACAGAACCCCTAGAGACTCTAAAGTATAGTAAGTCCTAGCGTACAACTTGTAACCTGGGACATTCCATATGGCGGGGCTCCTATTAAACACGATATCTGATTCGAGTTTAGTTCTCCACTGAGAGATAAGCCCCTCAAACCGGAAACAGTGGGGACAACCGTAAGAAAAGTACTCTGTGATTTCAATTTTTTTCGGGTTCTCAGTTTGTATCGGGGTAGAAAGCCTTAAATAATGTTTTCCCTCTTCGTATTCTGACTCCGTGCCAAAAGAAAAGCTCGAAAGCGAGAAAAGCATAATACTTGAGGCCACTTTAACTATACTAAAATACTTAATTATCAACTTTCCCTCTTCTTAAATATCCGAAGCCAATTTTATATTTATTTTATCTAAGTCCACGAAGGTAACTTGCTACAGCTTCCATCTCTAGTTCAGTGAGGTCTTTAGCTACACCTCTCATCATTTGAGAATCTCCGTCATTTTTTCTTTCTCCTCTCTGGAAAGCTCTCAACTGATCAACTATGTATTCTTCCCACTGGCCCGCCAAGAGAGGAAAACGAGCAGGTCCGTTGCCCATTCCGTTTGGGGAATGGCATGAGGCGCAAGCAGCGATCTGTTTTCTTGGAATTCCTGATCTATAGATCGATTTACCCATTTCTACTAAATCGGATTTCGCAAAACCGAACTGACGTTTTTTTCCTTCGTAAAATTCGGCAATAAGTAACAAATCTTTGTCCGACATGTTATCCAAAAGCCCCATCATAGAGGGTATCTCCCTCTTGCCGTCTCTCACGTCCATTAGTTGCTTATGCAGATATTGTTTACCTTGACCTGCTAGATTCGGGAAAGTTGGAAGCAAGCTTACTCCTTCGGAACCATGACAACTTGTGCATACCGACACCAATTCCTTCGTGTAAGGATCTGAGTAAACAGGGCCGATACAGATAACCAATATAATTAGAGCCAAAAATCTACATTTCATTAAAAAGTGATCGCCTTTTTGTCCTTAAAGACCAGGACGGTGCTAAAATTGACCGACAATTATATACTCATTAAAGAAAAAATGTCCTTAAACTTCAGATCCGTTCAATTCTTAACAAGCGCCACTAAATTATCGGAATGCCCAACCGACTCTGGATCTGAAGTAGTTTTTTGTGGACGCTCAAACGCCGGCAAATCAAGCGCTATTCACAGTTTAACTGGAAATCGAAACGTAGCGAAAACAAGCAAGACGCCGGGTCGAACACAAAAGATTAATTTATTTTC
>Ga0115011_10003430_pt1 | contig 10788 bp, 11 predicted proteins | sample TroAtlMetagenome_2_FD_88705 | JGI IMG/M metagenome (GOLD analysis project Ga0115011, IMG submission 88705) | Marine eukaryotic phytoplankton communities from Atlantic Ocean - Tropical Atlantic ANT8 Metagenome | ecosystem: Environmental > Aquatic > Marine > Oceanic | place: Tropical Atlantic... | reverse complement strand
CGCGGCGCCTATGACGAAGCGCGAGACCTACTCGAAGGCGCCTTATCCATCGGTTTGAGACAAGGCCGACGTGTCTTTGTCGCCGCCGCCCGCACCATCATCTTGCCGTGCTGTGCCCACCAGGAAGACTGGGGTGCATGGGATACGCACGTCGACCAGGCAAAAAAGACCCTGGACGAAACGGGCTATGTGGAACTCGATCTCGCTCACCACGCCTATGTCGGTGCATTCATCGCCGCCGATGCCGGTGAAAATGACCGCGCCGTGGCTGCCCTTCGCTTGGCGATTCGTCAGTGGAAGGCACTCTATCGCCCCGAAGAAGTGAAGGCGGCCCTGGCCCGCATTGCCGATCTGGAGAAAAACACGTGATGCCGTATGAGCCGCCGCCCGTCGAGTGGGCCCCTTGCGACGATGCCCGAATCGCCTACGGTCGACGCGGTGAAACAGGGCCGCGGGTCCTGCTGATCATGGGGTTTACAATGCCGGGCGCCGCGTGGCGGTTTCAGATCGAAGAACTCTCCCGAGACCACCAAGTCGTTTGGTTCGACAACCGATGCAGTGGTCAAACAGAGGCGCCCATCCGGCCCTTGACCATGTCGCGGTTTGCCCACGATGTAAGGCTCTTGATGGATCATTTGGAATGGTCCACGGCCCATATGGTGGGTGTGTCCATGGGTGGCATGATTGCCCAAGAGTTTGCGGTAGAGCAGCCACAGCGTCTGCAGTCGCTCAGCCTCTTGGCCACCCACGCCGGGGGTCGCACCATGAAACTGCCGCCCCACACCGGTCTGCGGCATTTCTTCACCACCCAATTCGCGCCGGGACGCCGTCGTAAGGGCCGAGCCCTTGCCCGCCTTCTTTTCCCCGAAGACTGGCTCCAAAATGTCGACCGGGAATGGCTGCGGGCGGTCCTGACAGCCGATTACGGCGAGCAGCCGACCATTGGCCAACGATTGGCCCAGTTGGCGGCGGTTTCGCGCCACAACACCCGTCGACGGTTGAAGCGCTTGGGCAACACCCCCACCCTGATCCTCAAGCCGGGTCGAGACGTGCTCGTAAAGCCGAAGCACAGCGACACGCTCCATCGATTAATCCCCCATTCGCGTCTCGTTGAACTGCCCAACGCGGGCCACGGGGTAATTCGGCAAGAAGCCGACCGGGTCAACACACTTCTTCGTGATCATTTTTCCCTGGCCTAGGGGGCATTTCAGAGGTCCACTTAGGTCCATAATCGCCTCAGCCGTGGATAAGGACGGAAAGGGACCCCTCTGATGCTGAACCTGGTTGCAGCGCTTCTCCCAGCCTTCTGCTTATTGATCTACTTCATTAAGAAGGACGCCTACCCCGAGCCCATGTCTCGTCTGCTGCAGACCTTTCTCCTTGGCTGTCTCACCATTGCGCCTTTCTATTTCCTATCGGACCAATTGATTGGGCTCATCGGTCCCATCGACGATCCGTTTTCGTGGGCTGCGAGACTCGCGTTTCTCCTCGCAGCGATCCCCGAAGAGCTCCTCAAATGGACGGTTGTTTGGTTCTTCTGCGCGCGCCTGAGCGATTTCGATGAGCCCATGGACGGCTACGTATACGGCGCAACCGCCTCGCTGGGGTTCGCTGCCCTCGAGAATATTCTCTACGTGTCTCAAGGTGGGATGGAACTCGCGATCGCAAGGGCCATCACCGCCGTGCCCGCACACGCCTGCTTCGGCGCCATCATGGGTCACTATATAGCGAAAGCCGTCCTCACTGATCCGAACCGTCGTGGCCGCCACCTCACCCTCTCTTTGTGCCTCCCCATAGGACTGCACGGGCTCTACAATCTGGGCCCGCTCTACAACCAAGCACTCATCGCCACCACCCCCAATCCAATGGTGTCGATGCCCATCTGGCCCAGCCTCCTATTCTGGACCGTACTGATCGGCATGACGATCGCGGTAAAACGGATGTTAAAGAGCGCCTCTAAGGACCAACTAACCCACCAAGGGATGCATTAACCGCCTCCCAGACGACTCAATAAGGAATCGTGATGACCGGTCGATTTCTCGCCATGCTCAGTGTCGGTTTGCTCCTCATGTTCGCCTTTTGGGCGAAGGAGTGGGCCATACAGAACGAACATACTGACCGGGAAAAGCCGATCCGCGGCTGTGCCCAAGAAATGAATTGCCCACGGGATCGGCCCATCTGCATCTCTGCCCCAGAGGTCCCATTGGGCGTCTGCACCACCGGCTGTGGCCTCAAGAACGAGTGCCCTGAGTTCTGGTGTTGTCGCCAGCCTCCGGGTGGCGAATCAAAGCCCCCTCGATGCCTGCCGGCAGAGTTATGCCCCGATGACTGACCCCCTCGATTGGCGGACGGCTAGGGCCCGAGTCTAGGCCGAACCCTCGGGTGATTCGGCCCTGTTGAGCCCACGCCTCGACCCGCTGAAGGGAGCCGGGGTCGTACCCCGAGTGCATCACAGGGCGCGAGACATCCCGACCCGTTAGGCCGAATCCCCCATGACTGAGACGCTCACCCGGCGGCGGTGTGGGCGATGGCGATGCTCCCAGAGAAAAATGCCCTGCCAAGTCCCCAGATCACATCGCCCGCCGATCACCGGAATCGTCAACGACGTCTGGGTCAACACCGAGCGAATGTGAGCCGGCATATCATCTATACCCTCAGCCGTATGCGTGAAGAGCCCGTCACCATCGGGCACCAGGCGGGCAAAAAATGCGTCGAGATCTGTCTGCACCGAGGGGTCGGCATTTTCGCCAATGATCAAAGAAGCACTGGTGTGGTGAACGAAGACCGTACACAGACCCGACACGATTCCTGAGACGCCTACAGCAGATTGCACCCTGCGGGTAATCTCGAGGGTTCCCCGACCTGCTGTCAGAATCTCCATACTGTGATGCCTGATCATACGCGCACGGTGCCCCAATCCACGAGAGCCCACAAGGCCGGCAGCCATTGAGTCGTGCTGTTCCTCACCGGACCCCGTCCCCCTGACCCCTTCACCGCCTCGGCTGCAGACAAAGACCGGTTGAGCGACCGTCCCCTGCCGTGCGAATCTCTGCCCATGTCTGCACCTAGCCTCCCTCGAGATCGACTGTCCGGAACCGCCACCTCCACGGGAACGGCACGGTTCGCTGCACGGCATGGTCATCGATTCAATCGAAGCCTCACCGATGGCCTTCACATCTCGCCCTTGGGCTTCGGGAGCTACCGGGTGAGTACAGACACCCCAGTACACCGACACGCCCTCGTCTCTGCCCTTCAGGCGGGGTGTAATCTGATCGACACGTCGACCAATTACACCGATGGACAATCGGAACGGCTGGTGGGTGAGGTCCTTTCGGAACAAATCAGGTCATCGGCCCTGAGCCGGGACGAAGTGCTCGTGGTTTCGAAGGTTGGCTATGCTCAAGGCCAGAACTTGGCCCTGGCTGTCCGCCGAGAGGTCGCGAATCAGCCGTTCCCGCAAATGGTCCGGTATACCGATGGTCTCTGGCACTGCATCCACCCCGAATGGATCGGGGATCAACTGACGCGGTCCCTTGGTCGTCTGGGACTCGAGACCTTGGACGTCCTCCTCCTACACAACCCAGAGTACGGACTCAAGCACGCCCAGCAGCACAACGACGGACCCATAGAGACCCGGCGCGAGGTTTTCTACCAGCGTATCGAGGCGGCCTTCACCCATCTCGAATCAGAGGTGGCCCGTGGCCGAATCGCAGCCTACGGCGTTTCGAGCAACACCGTCGGCGCGGCCCCTGCGGACCCCGTGGCGACCGATCTGCAACGTTTCATCGAATGTGCGCGGCGCGCAGGCGGCAAAGACCACCATTTCCGCTGGCTTCAGCTGCCGATCAATCTCCTAGAATCGAGGGCAGTTCTCGAGGCAAACACGGGGCCGGACGGCCGCTGGCGACCGCTCGACTTGGCCGCCCGGGAAGGCATTACGGTCATGGTCAACCGACCATTGAATGCCATCGTAGGGCACGGTTTGATTCGGTTGGCGGACCCCCCGGCTGCGGGACGGGCACGCCCTGCATCAAGCCAACTCCGAAGACGACTCGACCGGCTCTTGCCTGATCACGCCAACGCTTCTCTGTCTCAAAAAGCCCTCTGGGTGCTGACCAGTGTACCCGGCATCCGTACGGTGCTGGTCGGGATGCGAACGCCCGCCTATGTCACCGATTCGACCGCAGTGCTCGACTGGGCCCTATTGCCCAATGCAGACGCTGTGCTCCGCGGACTCGAGGGCGCCGCGGGTTGACTCAATGCAGCACTCTACCGACCCATATCCGAGGATCCCTAGATGAAACCCACCCTCTTCGCCATCGCCCTGCTCACCGTCATCGGCTGTAACGACGGGGACTCTGGTTCCGATGGCGCTGGTGGCGCGGCCAGTGATGGGCCGGTCACCTGTCCCGAGACGCCACCCGACGGCTTCGTCTGCGTCGAGGCGGCTGAATTCTTTATGGGGAGTCCAAGCGGTGAAAGCGGGCGCCAAAGCGACGAAACGCGTCATCTGGTACGGATTACCCGGCCATTCTACCTGGCCATTCACGAGGTGACCCAAGCCGAATGGAGGGCCCACATGCCCTATAACCCGTCCTGGTTTAGTGATGAGGGTAATGGCTGTGACCTCGAACCCTGTGAAAACCGACCCGTCGAGATGGTCAATTGGTTCGACGCCGTCAGCTATCTCAACGCACGCTCGTCCGCGGAGGGGCTCACAGCTTGCTACCAGACCGACGACTGTAGCGGTACACCCGGTGAGGGCTGCGACGAAGGTGAAGACAATTGCCTCCACGGCCATCGCTGTACCACCGTCACCCCCATCGATGGGTGCACGGGGTACCGACTCCCCACCGAGGCCGAATGGGAACTCGCGGCACGAGGCGGTGACGAGGCAGATCGCTACGGACCCGTCGATGAAATCGCGTACTACGTCGGCACATCGCGCGGACGTACCCGACCCGTTGGGGGCAAGGCCCCAAACGCCCTGGGGCTCTTCGATATGTACGGCAATGTGGCGGAATGGGTCTATGACCGATACGACCCGGATTTCGTCTTCATCGGCCGCCCTGACGAGGCCGTAGTCGACCCTACGGGAGGTGAATTCAATGACACCCGCAGTCTCCGCGGTGGGGGCTGGAATATGGGGCTAGACACCTGTCGAGCGGCTTTCCGCGGCAGCCAATTTGCCACCTACCACGGGTACTACCTGGGACTGCGTGCCGCCCGGAGCGTTAGTCGCTGAGAAAGGCCAGGACGCGATCGATTAAAGGCGATTGGGCGGGATTGAGTTTCGCTTTGGCCGTGTCCGCATCGAACCATTCGGCACGGTCGATCTCGGGGAAACATTGCATTTGGCCCGAGCGATAGGGCCACTCCATCTCGAACGTATTGCTGACCACCGCCGAGGCATCCAGATCACCCTCTGCAGCGAAGGCAATGATTCGCTTTCCGCTCTTCTGTACGACATCGCCGAGTGCAGTGAGCGGACCCGCAATCGGGTGCCCAAGTTCTTCCTCGAACTCTCGACGCGCCGCTGTCTCTGGGTCTTCTCCGGGGTCCAATTCCCCCTTGGCGACGGACCATGCGCCCAAATCCTTCTGCGCCCAATAGGGGCCCCCAGGGTGCACGATCAAGAACTCCACGGCTGCACCCGTTCGGCGAAACAAGAGCACGCCGGCGCTCGTCTTCTTTCCCTTGGCCATGCCTACTTGAAGCTCAAGAGGTGAATATCGAAGACCAGGGTGGCGCCGGGCGGAATGGCCGGGGGCGCCCCCTTGTCTCCATAGGCAATGTCCGGCGGGCAAATCAGCTGGGCTTTCTCCCCCACCTTCATGAGTTGCACGGCTTCTGACCAACAGGGAATGACGTGATTGAGGGGAAAGGTGAGGGGCTGACCCCGATTGGCCGACGCGTCGAAGATGGTGCCGTCCACGAGTCGACCTTCGTAGTGGGCCGTCACTTTACTGTCCGACTTTGGCGATGGCCCCTTGCCCGGTGTCGTCGTCCGAATCACCAAGCCTGATTTTGTCGTGCGTGCCCCCGCCTTCTTCTTGGCAGCAGCGACAAAGTCCGCAGCCTCTGAGGCCTGCGTTTTCTTGGTGGCCTCCAAGCGCGCCATGGCAAGGTCCTGAATCTTGGCTTCGTACAGATTCGGGTCCAGCAAGAGTTCCCCGTCCTGGGCGTCGCGCATCCCCTGCTGGAGAATCTCGAGGTCTTTGTCGTTGAGACGAAAGACTGCCAGGTCCTTCATCAGCATTACGCCGAGGGTATACACGATCCGCTGCTCATCGTTATCGAGGACCTCGATCTCAGCCTGGGCGGCGGTCGGGACAAAAAGGAATGCGAGCAGTACGAGTAGGCGGTAGTGCATGGATGAGACTCCATCAATGATGCGGGTAATCGGGTTAGAGCGGAGGGCAGGCAGCTGGCCGGTCGCGGGGCGGCTCGAGGGTCAGGACGGCACCGCTTTTCGGCTGCCATAAAGGCATTCCTGCCGGCGGTTTGAGCGGGGCTTTGTCCACCACGCTGCCCATCTTGTCGATTTGATCCGTTTGCAGGGTACGTACCTCGAGTCGCTCCGGATAGACGTGCAACCATGTCACTTGGTTGAATCGCCCCACGGCGCGGGTCCACGTCTTGGCATCGTCCGGCTCTCGCAGGGGCGCCCCCCACCCCCCTTCACCGATGTAGACGGTTCCGGTGGCCTCGTCTCGAATGAAGCCTTCGTCGCCTTCTAGCGCGGGTCGAATGGGCCAGGTTCGTTTGACCAAGTGAGTGTCACACTCGACCACCAAATTGACCTGTCCTTGATAGAAGGCGCCGGCCCAATGGGTGTATTGCGCCTGCCCCTCACGCTTACGCTGGGCGTGGGGTCGGATCGGCCTGTGGTAGGTCGCGACCTTGAAGGGCACGCACGCATTGGCAGCCAAGTCCTTGGCCAGCCAGTCGCGCTGCTCTCCCCCCGCGGGGATCTCTGTGTTTAAAACATAAGCCCGAAAACGAGGACTCAGCGACCACGCACCGTATGCATCGGGATTCTTCCAATCCCAGACGTCGATCATGACCTGAGCGCCGTCATGGTTCCCCCGCGCGGGGAGAATCGGATATGCGCGCCCATCAGCGCTGATGGTCTCCTGCCAATCATCGAGCCACTCTTTCCATTGAGCGGCGGTATCCCAGGCGGTGTAATCCCCCCCGAAGACCACCGCGAGAGGCCGGAGTTTCGCCACTGCCTGGTTTCCACGTCGCCGGGGGGCCCGATTGTTTCGAGAGTCACCGCCCACCACGAGACCGAAAGGAATCATGCCTGCGGGTGCCGTCCTAAACCACAGCCGCCGACTCTCTCCTTCGCTGTCCACCACCGAAAAGTCGTAGGCTGTGTTCGGCGACAAACCACTCACGCGAACAAAGTGGGTCTTCATCTCGAGAGCATCCACGACCCGGTGCGGACTGATGAGCCGCGGCGGCGCGCTGTCCCCGCGGGCCTGCAAACGAATCTGCGGACGTGTGCCACTGACCTGATCCCATCCGATCACCATGGTCGTCGTGGGGTCGTCTCGCCAAGTGAGGCGAAACCGCTGGGCATCGGCCAAGGCGTCCCCAGTTGAACAGAGAATGAGAAGAGCCAATAAGCGCGGCATCATCATTTTGTCGTCTCCTCTCCATCGTCTGCGTGCACCAGGTAGAGGGCCAAGGGTAGGCCCCCATGAATCAGTCGAATCGCCGTCTCGTGGAGCCACAAATCCAGACCAGAAAGGATCTGGCCCGACTCCATGCCGCTCCACATGCGCGCGATGGCCGTCACGGTCCCCCAAAGAGCGGCATACATCAAAGCCACTCGATCGGAGCCTGGCCGGAGCATGCCTGCCACCACCCACACCGCGACCACCATATCGAAGACGCCGGCCAAGAACAGCAGTCGAATAGCCATGACCTGTTCGACGCCCAAAATGTTCATCATCATGGTCAAAAAGGGACCAGGCAGTCCATACCAGCCCACGGCAAAGGCCGCGTGCCCCACAAAGGTCAGGGCAATGGCGAGGCGCGCGAGATAGCCGGCCGCACCATCGAAGGCATCGAGCCGAGCCGCATACACCAAGACCATAGGACCGAGGAACTGGCTCGCATGCTCGATGAACATGGCCGCCTTGAGCCCTACGTCCAACCACGAAAGAGCGGCCAGGCCCATGAGAGCCCACCCCCCCAGCAGCAAGAGAAGCACACGGACTCGTCGAAAGCGCGAGACCGCCGGATGGTGGCAAAATGCGACAACCCCGCACACGATGAAGAAGAGTCCAACGACCACCGCGAACGCGTCTAGCCAGCGTTCCGTGCCCACCGCATTGGCAAAATGCTCCCACCGAAAGCCCAATTTGCGGACCACGGGACCGAGGAGTGCTTCACTGCGGACGAGGGCCGAATACGGCACATCCCAGCGTAAATGCTGATAGGCCCGCCCAAAGAAGACGAGGCCGACGCAGACCCGGAGAATCCAAAAGGCAAGCTGACGGGTGGACACGGGCCTACGCGCTCAATATGGCCGGCAGGCGCAGCGAACCGCCGTCGAAGCGCACCAGAGAGAGGATACATTTCGGCCCGGGGCAAGCCACAGACCCCGCGTTGCCGTTGGCTGAATGTGTCGAGCGAGGAGAAGACTGTGTCATGTCCGAGACATGCCACACCGGGGCCGTGGGCGCAGCCCTTTCATCACATTGAGGGGGCCACACGCTGCGCGGAGGGGTCGCTTTAGATACAGACCCCAACCATGCCTCGATTCGGGAGAAAGCAGTTCTGACCAAACGGACAATCCTGGGCATCCATGTCACAGAACTTGAGACACGCCAGGCCATTTCCAGTGTTCGCGCAAAAGGCGTTGGGACCACAGTCGACGTCCTCTTCGCATATCTCTCCCCATCCGAGTTCGCCCACGGGTCGACACTCTCCGGCTGGGCTGCCGAAAGCGATGAGGTTACAGGTCTCATCCATATTGCACTGGTCTCCCAAGATGGTGCAGTCGCTCGGTCGGCACATGCCCAACACCAGGGATTCATCCACATTCGCCGTCCGCGGATCGTCACCGACACCGAAATTGACACATGCGCTCCCGTCACCGCAGGCCCCTTGTACGCCAGGGACGCAGAGCGGCGTACACGTGCCCAAGCTTGGGTTGTCCACAATGCCCGGATCGAGAGGGTCATCAGGGTCTCCGAAGCAGATGTTTCCGGGGGTACACGAGAGGGCGTCGCCGGCATCCGAGCGGCGATTGGCCTGGGAGTCGCAGTCCCCGCCCGGGGGAACAGTGCCTGCGTCGACACAGATTCCCGGTTCGCGATTCGAGGCTGCAATGGGGCGACAGGTCCCTGGTTGGCCCCCCACCTGGCACAAGCCATTGAGTTCATTGCGTCCGCAAAACGTGTAATAGCAAAGCTGACCCTGATTTGGGATGAGGGCCTGGCAGGAGAAGTCCTGTCCACACTCGCCGTCATTTGCGCAGTCCTGCAAACACAAGCCACCGTTGGCCGTCGGTACGCAACTCCACCCCTCTGCGCATCCACTGGCGGCCGCGTTCGGATTACAGGGGGCAAACTCGGCAGGGGTACATACGCCCTCTACGCAGGCGAATCGGTCCTGGCAATTGTAGTCCGTGGCACATGTCCCCTCATCGTTGAGGCAGCGGCCATTGGAGCAATTGTATCCCTCGGCGCATTCGTACGGGCATTCGGGAATCTCGACCTCCTCGGCCTCGCAGATCCCCGTCTCGGCATTACAGACGCCGCGGACGCCACAGCCGGCCTCCCGGCAATCGGGGAGACACGCGTTGACGCTTTCCTCCATCCCCCGCGCATCCTGGCGCAAGATCACAGAGCAGGCCCAGCCATCTCGGCACGGCGTTTCTTCGTCACAACCTGCAAAGCAAATGCCCTGCCCACCGCTGGCCAAACACACTTCACCCTCTCCGCAGCCTGCATCATTCATACACGCGGCGATGCAAAACCCACCCGGTGCGGCCAAAACATCCTCCATGGGAGGGGAGCACACACCCGACGCGCAATCCCCGTCTACCGCGCAAGGGCCGGCAGCAGGAATCGGGTCTGAGCAGCACACCCCGGCCCCCGGACAATCGCCCGCAATGGACCGTCCTTCGCACGCGGCCTCACCCAGACACACGCCCTCGTCTCCGGCGGGATCCACACAGGTTTGGCCGTAACAGCAGACCGCGTCCCCCAGGCATCCATTACCAGACTGGCCATCACAGTTGGCCTCAGAGGTACAGATCCCGAATTCACCTGCACTGGTCGTACACCCTTCGCCCAGGGGAGAGAGGCCACAGAGGGCAATGATTTCCGCAGACGCATCGAGGGCTGCCCCTTGAAGATCAGCACACGCTTCACCGGTGAGTGTTTCGGGATCGAGCGCACCCGCATCGCAGGCGACGTTACACGCCGCATCGGCAGCCGCCTCGTCACCGGGGGTCCGAACTCGGCACGCCTCGTCAACGGCGAGACAGGCCACGATTTCAGCACACAGGGAGGCACACGTGGGGGTGACGGCGCTTCCGCCCGTCCCGGCCATGCCCCCCGCTCCAGCCATACCACCGGCTCCAGCCATGCCGCCGGCGCCAGTCATGCCACCGGCGCCAGCCATGCCACCGGCGCCAGCCATGCCACCGGCGCCAGCCATACCGCCGGTTCCAGTCATGCCGCCGACTCCAGCCATGCCACCGGCCACGGGCATACCACCCGTGCCCGCCATCCCACCGGCTCCGGGCATACCACCCACGCCGTT
>Ga0115011_10003429_pt1 | contig 10791 bp, 5 predicted proteins | sample TroAtlMetagenome_2_FD_88705 | JGI IMG/M metagenome (GOLD analysis project Ga0115011, IMG submission 88705) | Marine eukaryotic phytoplankton communities from Atlantic Ocean - Tropical Atlantic ANT8 Metagenome | ecosystem: Environmental > Aquatic > Marine > Oceanic | place: Tropical Atlantic... | reverse complement strand
ACAAGGCCACTGTTTCCAAGCCCGAACTACTTTTCTACGGGGATTTTGATGGGACGGGCACACAGCGAATCCTCGAGGCTAAGTTCGAAGGTGAAGTATGTTTTCCTCATCGTGGTTACAGTTGCTCGAGCCATGCCATGCCAGGTTTGAGGGCCAAGCTTCCAACCTTCCACTCTTTCGCCATCAAATCACTCGAATCCATTTACTCGCAATCCCGTCTGGACAATGCGCGCCGTTACGAGGCGAATACGCTGGCGTCTGGTATCTTTATGAACGATGGCGATGGCCGTTTCTCTTTTGTGCAGTTACCCCGCATTGCCCAAGCCTTTCCTGTGAACGGCATCGCGGTTCATGATTTTACCAACGACGACAAGCTGGACATTTACATCGTCGGCAACTCCGGCAGCCCGCAGCGAGAAACTGGCAACATGGACGGGGGCGTCAGTCTGCTTCTCAAGGGCGACGGTTTGGGGGGCTTTCATCCCGTCTGGCCCAGTGAGTCCGGCCTTGTCGTGCCCGGGGATGCCCGGAGGATTGCACTGATCGACCTTAACGGGGACTCAAAGCTCGATATTGTCGTGACCGTAAACGATGCGGAGCTGAAAGTGTTTGAGGCGAGGTGAGCAGGGTAGTTGCCTCTATATGAGCTTGGCCAAGCTGCGCTTTTGCGTTGGCCTTGTCCCCGGTTTGGGGCTTGATGGGGCGCGATGACTTTTTCGGAACCACTCTTTGCCAAGCGCATACTTGCGGCATTGTGTCTGACCGGTTTTGTCTGCCTGGCGTTATATCCGCTTGGCCTCCCGGCAGCCAACTTGGCATGGGACAACGGCCCGGGTTATCGAAGCGCCCCGCTGGATGTATCGGGAACGAGCGACGCCGGTTTTGAACTCCTGCCGCCGGCACTCACCGGTTTGAGTTTCACCAACCGATTGTTCGGCGAAATGTTCCTCACCAATGCAGTGGCCCACAACGGAGCGGGGGTGGCCGCCTCCTACGTGTACGGCGACGGTTTGTGTGATCTTTATTTTGCGAATCTGCAGGGAGCAAATCGACTTTACCGAAACCTCGGAGATTGGAAGTTCGCTGATATTACCGATGCTTCCGGGGTCGGTTGCGCCGGGCAACCCTCCACCGGCGCGGTGTTCGCCGATATCAACAGCGACGGCTTCACCGACTTGTTGGTCAACGGGATCACCACCGGCACGCGGTTGTTCGTGAACGATGGCCGGGGCCGGTTCTCTGAACCGGCCGAAACCGGCTTGGCGAATGGGGGCGCAGCGATGAGCATGGCGCTGAGTGACGTAGACGGCGACGGCGACCTCGACCTGTACGTGGCCAATTACATCGATGTGATATACATCGCTGATTTAACTACTCGGTTCACGCTGGGGCGGCGGGGCGGCGAGTGGGTGGTCACCCGCGTCAACGGGCAGTCCACGTTTAAGGCACGGTTTCGTGACAGGTTCCTCGTGACGCCGGACGGCATGGTCAAGGAGCTGCCGGAGCGCGATTGTTTTTACCTGAACGACGGCACCGGCAAGTTTCAAAAAATGGTGTTCGAGCAGGGTAGCTTCACCGACGAGGATGGTCAGCCGTTTGCCGCCGGACGCGACTGGGGACTGGCCGTGGCGTTTCGCGATGTCAACGGCGACCTCGCGCCGGACCTGTATGTGTGCAACGACTTCAGTAGTCCCGACCGGTTTTGGATTAACGACGGTCGCGGCCGGTTCAGGGCGGTGCCGAGGCTAGCCGTCCGCCACACGAGCCGCTCCTCGATGGGCATCGACTTCGCTGACATCAACCAAGACGGCCACGACGATTTCCTGCTGCTGGACATGCTCGCCCGACAGCAGGCGCGGCGGCTTGTGCATCTCGACAAGGAAAAACCGATTCCGATCGTGGTCGGCAAATTCGACAGCCGTCCGCGCTACAATCGCAACGCGCTGCTGGTGTCACGAGGAGACGACACCTGGTTGGAGGCCGCCAACTACGCCGGGCTCGAGGCGAGCGACTGGTCGTGGACCGCGGCGTTCATGGATGTTGATCTCGATGGCCTTGAGGATGTTCTCATCACCAACGGGTTTAGCTTCGATACGATGGACATCGACAGCAAACAGAGGGTCTTGGCGATTCAAAACGCAAGGAAGCTGCCGACCGCCGAGTTGAAGCGGTTACGTAAACATCGTCCCGCTTGGCCAAGCGCCAACGCCGCCTTCCGTAACGTTGGCGGCTTGAAGTTTGCACCGGCATCGAGCGACTGGGGGTTCGATCACGTGGGTGTGTCGTATGGGATGGCGCTGGCTGATCTCGATAATGACGGCGATCAGGACGTGGTGATCAACAACCTGAACCAGTCGGCGGGGCTGTACCGAAACGACTGCAGCAAGCCAAGGGTGGCGGTGCGATTGCGCGGGCGAGGCGGCAACAGGTTTGGCATCGGCGCCCGGATTCGTCTGGCCAATGGGGTAAGTGTCTTGTCTCAGGAAATAATGGCAGGAGGGCGTTACTTGAGCGGCGACGATCCGCTGCGCGTTTTTGCGATGACCCCGGGCAAGCCGCACCGACTCGAGGTGCTTTGGCGCAACGGCGGGAGATCGGTGCTGGAGGACGTGAAGTCCAACCGACTGTACGAGATTCACGAACCGGAGGCCAAGGCCAAGCCAATCGCAACGACCGCGCTCACGCCGATTTTTGAGGATGTTAGTGAGCGACTCAGCCATCGGCATGAGCAGTTACCCGTCAGCGATTTCGTCGATGAACCGTTGCTGCCGCGCCGCACCAGTCAGGCGGGGCCGGGCGTGGCATGGCAGGACGTCGACCGTGACGGCTGGGAGGACTTGGCCATCGTGGCGGAAGGTGGGATCCAACTTTTTGGAAACACGGCTGGCCGGTTCAAAAAGATGGATGATTCACCGGTCGAGGTTCCGGCTTGGGCCAACCCACTTGAAACGGTTGAGAGGGTAAACGGCTCGGCCGCGGCCGACCTCGATGGCGACGGTGATGCTGACTTGGCCTTGGCCACCGAGTGGGGGCCGGTGCGGGTGTTCCGGAACGACGATGGTCTCTTCACCGAGCGTACTGATGCGCTTGGCTTGGCCGACTATCGCGGTTGGTGGAACGGCGTCGCGATGATCGATGCGAATAACGATGGACGACTCGACATCATCGCCACCAACTGGGGCCGCAACAGTTTTTACGAGACGCTACTACGCGAGGATGGTGGCGAGTCGAGCCTGGCCCTGTTCGTCGGAGACGTGGACGGCAACGGAACAGTCGAGCAATTGGAGGCCGTGAGGGTCGGCGGGAGTTGGCTGCCGGTGCGCGACCGTCATGCATTGGAAAAGGGGCTGCCGGATTTGGGGAGCCGTTTTCCGGTACACGCCGAAATGGTCAGAGCGGGGATAAGGGGTATCGCCGGGCCGGCGTTTGCTCGCCTAAAAAAAATGGAGGTCAACCATTTGGATACCACGCTGTTCATCAATAGGGGCGACCGTTTCGAACAGGTGCCGCTGCCAATGGCAGTTCAACTCTCACCGGCGTTTGCGGTCTGCGTCAGTGACGTCGATGCCGACGGGAATGACGATTTGTTTTTCAGCCAGAACTTTTTCGCCGTCCGACCGGAGGATCCGAGGAACGATGCGGGCACCGGGCTGTGGATGCTTGGCCGGGGGGACGGGACGTTTCGGGCGCTTAAGCCAAGCGAGTCCGGCGTGCGAGTCAATGGCGAGCAGCGAGGTGCGGCGTTGGCTGACTTTGACCACGACGGGCGGGTGGATCTGGTTGTCACACAAAACGGGGCGCAGACGAGGTTGTTCCGAAACCAAGCGGAGACCAGAGGCTTGCGGGTGCGCATCGACGGCGAAAACAAAGGGGTGGGGGTGTGCCTGCGGCTGTGTTATGCGGACGGAACCAAGGGGCCGATGCGCGTGGTTCAGGCTGTTGCCGGGTATCGGTCGGCCAACGGTACGACGCAGGTGCTTGGGGAGGCAGGGGAGGCGGTGGCGGTCGAGGCCGCTTGGCCAAGCGGAAAGAAAACAACCTTCCCGCTCAAGCCCGACCAGATGGAAGCGGTGCTGTCCTACCCGTCGGAGCCTTGAGGCGCCGGCTTGGTATCATTGCTCTCCATTGAGTCTTCAAATTCTTTATCTGTTATCGGGCTACCCTTCTTGAAAAGCGCCTCTCTGATCTTGATCCCGTTTTCATCCCACGCAGTCCATTTGCCGTGTTGCCGGTTGGTTTCGTAGAATCCGTGCTGCTTCAATTGGCCGTTGTCGTGGTATGATTTCATTTCGCCATGGGGATAGCCCTCCTTGTAATGCCACTCGACTGACTTGACCCCGTTGGTGTGCCAAAAAGTTTGGGGTCCATTGGGTTTACCTTTTAAAAATGTCCCCTGCTTGTCCTTTACTCCGTTTGCATACCACGTGACCCACATGCCACTACGCATGCCGTTTTCGTAACGACCTTGACTCTCCATTTGTCCGTTGGGGTGCCAGCGAAGGCGTCTCCCTTGGGCGACGCCGTTAGTCATGGGTAACTGTTGCATGACCAGTCCGTTAGGGTGGTGAAGAATTTCGATGCCAGCGAACAGATTGGTGGTATCTCGCCAGTACCACTTACCGTCTTTCCTGTTTTGTAGTTCGTTATCGAGAGCCAGAGGGACGCCGTTGGTCATACGCGGGGCTTGTGGTGCCTTTTTTTCGGAGCAACCGGCGGTGAGTAGGGCCGCGAATGCAAGAGTCGACACCAAGAAATGATTTGATAAAAAAATGGTATTCATGCTCAAAAAAAGGTTGTCGTGATTCAAAACGCCCAATAGTGTTGTCTCCCCGATTTTTTTAGGGACATCAAACAAAAGAGAATTATCTCCAAAAAACCCCCTTTATTCCAGCATTATGATGACTGAAACGCTTAAAACAAAGACAGCAAGTTTGCGCCTGTTTGCGCTTGCCTCACTAATGACCGTCTTTTCGTCGGTGACAGCCCAGACATTATTGGAGGAAGACTTTTCCTCCGGCTTCGAGAAGTGGACCGTGGTTAACCCACCGGGATCCTTCAACGGCTCAACCCGTTGGCAGGTTGGTCCCGGGGGCGACACTCTATTTGAGAATAGCAACGTCAAGGCCGCTGACACGGCAGGTATGTTGATCAACGACGCCAAGACCGGGGCGGATTTCAGCTACAAAGCCCTGTTACTAAGCGGGGATGACGATGGCATCGGACTGGTTTTTGGCTACAAGGATTCGTCGAACTTTTATCGAATCATGTTTGCCTCGCAACCGGAGCGCAACACATTCCCCGGAGAGGGCTGGTTGCTGGAACACGTTGTGAACGGTAAAGGCGTCCGCTTGGCTGGGGACGATTACACTGATGATTGGGAACCGGAGTTCATGTACATGCAGGGTTATCCGTTTGAAGTAACGATTAAGGCTAATGGAAAGAAATTGACCATTACCGTGGTGGATGACCCCGAGGAGGACGGGACCGAGTATGAACTGGTCAACAACCTTACAATCCCCGCGGACGCGGACGGCAACGTGGGTCTGGCGAGTTGGGAGCAGAGCGGAGGTATCCCTTCCGGATCCCACTTCAGCGATATCTCGGTACTCGGGAAGTCAGTCACAATTCCTAATCCGCTGGATGGGTGGGAAGAAGTGATTCCCCTGAATAGCGATGAAAATGATTTGCTGGAGGGGGGAAATGATGGTTACCCGCTGTGGAGCGTTGGCTTGACCAGCGATTCATCGGCCGGGGGCATTTTAAGCGAATCCAGTAACAGCGGCCTCATCGGCCTCGAAATCGAGGTAGGTGATGACGACTATAACAGCAACATCGACTGGACTTCCGGCATGTTGGTGACAGGTGATGCGAAGTGGAAGGACTACCGCATTTCGACAAAGCTTCACCCCTATCCCCACTGCGCCTTCACAGGTTGCTGGGTCAATGGGCATGGGTTGGTTTTTCGGTACAAGGATCCGGAGAATTTTTATAGGCTCTCCTTTTCGAGTCGGAATCCCGGCGACGGCTTGCCGCGTCAGGGCGTGTCCATCCAGAAAGTTGTCAACGGTGAATGGTCTGAAGTGTTCTGGGAAAAAGGAGCTGCTTTTTCAACGAAGAAATTCGTCCCCAGCGGTCAGGCTGACAAGAGCACTTTTGATCTCTCGCTGACAGTCTCGGGGAACCAGGTGGAGTTCACCATAGTCAGCGACCCGAACGGGGCGGCCAAGGTATTTAACTATGGCCCTATTGAGATCACGGGTGTGGATTCCGGGAAGGTCGGTTTTTTCAGTTTCTATCAGCGTTTGCTGGACATTCACCACATCAAGGTCGAGGAGGTCTCCGGTATTCCGTTCGAGACGTTCAGCGACTTCGGAAAACCCAGTCCTGCTGTCGGGCTGAGCAACTTTGACCCAGGGTCAAAGGTTGTCGCGACGGTCCAGAGTCCTATCGAGGATATTCCGGGTTATCGGCGGAAGGTGACCGGGTGGAGTGGTACAGGCTCCGCGCCAAAGGGCGGGATCTGGTTTTTACCAGGGAACCCGAGGTTGAACTTTGTCATCAACAAGCCGTCTTCGCTTACTTGGAATTGGAAAACCGAGGTCAAGGTGAACATCGAAGCGGATGGCGGCGGTAAGTTCAGTGGTGGAAGTACCAAGTGGTACAAGGAGGGCACCAAGCTGGTCATCAATGCACTGCCCAGTTCCGGTCACATGTTTGACGGTTGGTATGGGAGCGTGAGCAGTAAGAATAAAAAACTGACAGTTTACACTGATCAGCCACTAAACCTGACGGCGGTCTTTCGCCCGGACTCGGACCGTGACGGGATGGATGATGACTGGGAGAAGAAATACATCGGTGACCTGGCAGGCAAGGCGGACGATGACAGTGACGGTGATGGTGTGAGCAACATCGACGAGTATCGCCGCCGCACCAATCCCGGGTCAGCAGAGGTGCTGTTGTACGCGGTCCCATCCAACTGGGAGAACACGAGTGTATCGAATCCTTTCACCGCTGGCCGCATGAGTTTGGCTGATTTTGGTGATGGATTTAAGGGCATCTGGGAGAACAGCGGCACTTTCGAGGGAGCCTCCGTGGATAATGAATATACAGACTGGGAGGGGCAGAGGATCATCCTGAAGGATTCGGTCTGGCAGGAGGATTGGAAGGACGCCACCTACGAAGCCACGGTTGTGGTCGGGGACTTGAACACAAGCTGTCTCTATTTCCGTTATCAGGATGAGGAAAACTGGTACCGTGTTTCACTGTCTGGCAACGACGCCGGCGCTGCCTGGCCGCAGGTCGGGTTGAGCATTCAAAAGAGGGTCAATGGGGTGTATACCTTGATCGATGAATATGACGAGTGGAACGAGAACTATTTGGTCCCTGACCCGGAGGATGACGTGCTGAAAATAATCAAGCTAAAGGTTACAGCCAAGGGCAACGCGTTCACGGTGGAGGCCGTCCCGTTCGACCCAATCGACCTGGAAGACTTTGACTCTGATTACTCCGAGATTGCGTCGTTCAAGGATGATAGCTTGGCATCGGGGCGAGCAGGGGTTGGTTTTGCTCGTCAGGGTGCCACCGCAACTGCAACGGTTACTGACTATATTCCAGTCGGTTCAGGCGCCTTATTTAAGGACGTAACCGTCACTGTAGGAAACAAGGTTGTGTTTGAGGATGCATGGGACGGTCATGACAACCAGACACTACTCCCTAAGGGATGGACCGATCCCGCCAAGGGAGGTGCATTGGCCGGGGGGTGGGTATCCAGCGCCCATGGTGGTTTCTTCCAGATGAATAACGTGTACACCGCCAGTCCCACTAACAAGAGCATCCTTAAAGCAGATGCCGACGGGGCTCTTTTAATTGGGCCGGCGATTGAAAGTGAGAACTTCCTGCTGGAGTTTGGCTTCCAGTCATTCAGCGCTAACGACTATCTCACAGCCATCGACGGGATGGGTTTTGTTTACGATTACAAGGACGAGAACAACTTCGCCCGGGTCGTTTTCGTAAACACCAAGGACATGGCGCTTGAAGGGGGCTCCACGTTGCCGCGGGGCATCAATGTCAGTAGAAAGATCGACGGTACATGGCACGACATCATCACGGGTGACCGCTCTTTCTCCTACGTGCGAGGCAGGCCGTTCGATGTTGCATTCACGGCTGAGAACGGCAACTACCACCTCGTCATCAATGGGCATGAGCCGCTGTACCTTTGGAACCAGTGGCGTAACAGCTATTTCCCCGCAACACCCACCGAGATCAAAAAGGGAGCCAAGTCGGCCGAGATGCACTGGAGCGATCAGGAGGTGACCGCTGGAAGCCGATACGGGGTTACTACTTGGGGCTCGAGGCTTGCACACATCACGCGGGCTGAAGTTTACTCGCTTGAGGCCAAGGACAATACTCCACCTGAGCCGGCTGTTCTTGCCATTTCGCAGGCAGGCAACAACGTCAACATCACCTGGGACGGCGACGGTCAACTGGAAACAGCCACTAGCGTGAACGGTCCATGGACACCTGTCAGTGGCAGCAGTCCGGCCAAAGTCACTTCGGCGAACGGCCAAGGATTCTACCGCGTCACACGCTGAAAATTAATATGATTTTGATTTCAGCAATCTAATCACTCAATTATGAAAGCTAGTTTGCATTCAGAAAAATCCTCGTTGAAGGGGTTTACTCTGATCGAGTTGTTGGTGGTAATCGCAATTATTGCGATCCTGGCTGGCATGCTGTTACCGGCCTTGGCCAAGGCCAAGGAGAAGGCCAAACAGCAGAGCTGCCTTGTCAACACCCGCCAGTTGATGCTGGCGTGGATGATGTACCCGGACGATTATCAAGGCAAGTTAGTCAGTAACCACGGCATCGGTGAAACAATGGCCAAGCGCCAGAACTGGGTGAACAACGTAATGGATCATTTCCTTTCCAAGGATAATACCAACATCATGTTCATCAAAGAGGCACTGCTCTCCCCCTATACTGCGAAGTCATCTGGGATCTACAAGTGCCCTTCCGACAAGTTTCTCACCGATAAGCAGCGAGCGGCCGGCTGGAAGGCCAGAGTGCGCAGCTACGCCATGAACTGTTTCATCGGGGACGCTGGCGTATTGAATTCTCCTGGACCGCAGAACGCTCTTGCGCCGGGCTGGCGCCAGTTCCTTTTGATGGGTGATATCCCCAACCCGAGCGAAACTTACGTGATGCTCGACGAGGAGCCACGTACGCTCAACGACGGATGGTTTCACGTCTACCCAGACCACGGTACCGGTGACCAGATTGCCTCCAGCCACAATGGCTTGGCGACCTTCTCTTTTGCCGATGGCCATTCTGAGGCCAAACAGGTTGTCTTTAGTAAGTACGGGAATGATCCCAAGACCACCGCTGTCAAGAAGAACTGGCTTGGCCCGCGGGCTACGGTTCCGTACGGCCGACGATAGCATAAATTATTTTAAGCTGATCAAGCTACCCCATGAGAGTCCGGTTCAAGCCGGACTTTTTTTGTCGCCCAATCAAGGACGAGAATCCGGCACCCTTCGGCGGCGGATTTCAATCGGGACTACCGCTCCGATATCGTGGCGACACCAATCGTTGTTGTGGATCGGCATACGATCCATCATTACCGATAACGTCTGCTTGGCCAAGAGCTTGCCGGGGTAGGTTTTTGTTTGTGCAAAGCCCCGTTCTCCTCCGAATAGAGTGGCCGGATGGGAGGGGGCAGTTTATTTATGTGCTCACAAACAAAGATGATTATGTGGTGCCGTAACCAAGACACAGTCAATTTTTATGCCGCAATTTCCAAGGGTGCACTGGTTGTATCCGTTTTTTTCATGGCGGGTTGCGATGGCGGTCAAGCGCCGCCGCAGGCACCGGTTGCAACCAAACCGGCGGTATTCGATCCCTCAATGAGGTTGAGTGAATTCAAGCCGGGCCAGTTCATCCGAGTGACAGATACCCGTCAACTGATCAGCCTCACGCGGGGGTTTTGGATGGGTACCCACGAGGTCACTCAGTTGGAGTTCGAGTCGGTTATGGGCAGTAACCCCAGTTTTTTTAAGGGCGAAACCCTGCCGGTGGAAAAGGTCAGTTTTGAGCAGGCGGTGGCGTTCTGCAAGGCGCTCACCAAGGCCGATCGCAATGAGGGGCGTATTGCGACCAATATGATCTATCGGCTTCCGACTGAGGCGGAGTGGGAATACGCCTGTCTGGCCGGGGCCAAAACCGCTTTTTCATTCGGCGACTCGGAGGCGGAAGCCGACGCATACGCCTGGTCCGCTGAGAATGCCAACGACAAAACCAACCCGGTGGGTCAGAAAAAGCCTAATGCCAATGGTATGTATGACATGCATGGCAATGTATGGGAATGGGTCGTAGACTGGTTCGCCCCGCATCCCAAGGCGGAGCAACTGGTGGATCCCACCGGACCACCAGAGGGTAAGCACCGAGTATTCAAGGGTGGGGGTTGGTATCATGAGGGCAAGTTCGCGCGGAGTAGCTCGCGATTTATGATGGAGCCTGGTATGAGCATCAACTTCGTTGGATTTCGTTTAGTCTTGGCCGAAATACCTTGACCGATAGGTTGTTGATTCTTGGTGGGGAGTTGAGGAGGGCAGAGCAGAAGGCTCCCCTTCTTTGTCAAATTTTTAAATATATTGGGGGCTGATTTGAGCCTCAAGACGGCTTTAACCGCAGTAAAGGGAGCCGCAATGGATACGACCGTTGAAGTTACCGGCGATGGTGTTTTGCTCAGCGCAGTCGCCGACTTGGCCATGGGCGTCACTTTAGTTATATGTT
>Ga0115011_10003424_pt1 | contig 10800 bp, 2 predicted proteins | sample TroAtlMetagenome_2_FD_88705 | JGI IMG/M metagenome (GOLD analysis project Ga0115011, IMG submission 88705) | Marine eukaryotic phytoplankton communities from Atlantic Ocean - Tropical Atlantic ANT8 Metagenome | ecosystem: Environmental > Aquatic > Marine > Oceanic | place: Tropical Atlantic... | reverse complement strand
TCTTGTCCTCTTCGTAGTCCTGGTAATTGCCTTCGAACCACACCACCTGAGACTCCCCCTCGAAGGCGAGGATATGGGTGGCGATTCGGTCCAAGAACCAGCGGTCGTGGCTGATGATCATCGCGCAACCGGCGAAGGAGAGGAGGGCCTCTTCGAGGGCTCGGAGGGTGTCCACATCGAGGTCATTGGTCGGCTCATCGAGGAGGAGAACATTCCCGCCCGCCTTGAGAAGCTTGGCCAGGTGCACCCGGTTGCGCTCACCGCCGGACAGGTCACCGACCTGCTTTTGCTGGTCGCTGCCACGGAAACCAAAGGCCCCCACGTATGCCCGCGAGTTCATGTCGTAGCGTCCCATCTCGATGACCTCGGCGCCCTCGGAGATTTCCTCCCAGATCGTTTTGTCACCGGTGAGATTGCCGCGGCTCTGATCCACATAGGCCAAATCCACTGTCGGCCCCCGCCGGAGGGTCCCGGCGTCGGGCTCCTGCTCACCGACCAGCATGCGGAAGAAAGTGGTCTTACCGGCACCGTTGGCCCCGATAATGCCCACGATTGCGCCGGGTGGCACCTTGAACTCGAGCCCGTCGATGAGGAGGCGCTCACCAAAACCCTTGGTCAGCCCATCGGCCTCGAAGACGAGATCACCGAGTCGCGGACCCGGCGGAATCCGGAGTTCGAGGTGTCGACGTTGGTTTTCCGTCTGCTCGCTCAAGAGCGCTTCATACGAGCGAATACGGGCCTTGCTCTTGGCTTGACGACCCTTGGGGCTGGCCCGAATCCAATCGGACTCCTGGGCAAGTGCACGTTGCCGGGCGCTCTCGTTCTTCTCCTTCATCCGGAGTCGATCGCGCTTCTGGTCCAGCCAGGAAGAGTAGTTGCCCTTCCATGGCACTCCACGACCGGCATCCAATTCCAAAATCCACTCCGTGACATTGTCGAGGAAGTAACGGTCGTGCGTCACCAATACGATGGTGCCGTGATACTGCTGGAGGTGCTGTTCGAGCCAGGCCACGGTCTCGGCGTCCAAGTGATTCGTCGGCTCGTCGAGCAGGAGCAGGTCAGGCTTCTCCAGTAGCAGGCGACACAGCGCGACTCGACGCCGCTCACCGCCACTTAGATGGGTTACCGCAGAGTCGCCGGCAGGCAGCCTCAGAGCGTCCATCGCGACCTCTAGCTGACTGTCGAGTTCCCAGGCGTTGACGGCATCGATCTTGTCCTGAAGCTCGCCCTGTCGACCCAAGAGACGCATCATCTCGTCGTCGTCCATGGGTTCGCCCATCTTCATGCTGATGTCGTTGAACTCGTCCAGCAGGTCGACCGTGGCTTTGACTCCGAGCTTGACGTTCCCGAGTACGTCTAAAGACTCGTCGAGGGTCGGCTCCTGGGGCAGGTATCCGACGGTGTAGCCCTTTGCCAGCCACGCCTCGCCCACCACATCGGTATCAATGCCGGCCATGATGCGCAAAAGCGTGGATTTACCGGCGCCATTTCCGCCGATGACCCCGATCTTGGCGCCGGGGTAGAACGACAAGTGAATGCCCTTTAGGACCTCTTTGCCGCTGGTGTAGACCTTGCGCAGGTCCTGCATGTGATAGATGAACTGCTCGGCCATGGGAGCCCTCCGTTCGACTCGGGACGGGCCCACCCGCTCAAGGGGCGGTTTGGGGGCGTCCCAAATATGTAGATCGATGATTTGCCGCCGCGCTCAGCGCGACCTTAACCCCAGAGGTCTCCGCCCGTCAGTACGGCGGATACGACCGCGCATGCCGCGGCAAGGAGGGGGAGTCCTTTGTTTGGGTCGGACCCCTCGAAGAGGTCCATGCCCTTTAAGGGGGCTCAGCTCGAAGTGAGTCGCCCGTTGGGCTTCTTCTTCAAAGCACGCGCCTTGCGACGCTTGGCCTTCTGGATCTTGTGCTTGTGTGCAGCTTTGCGGGCGTTGGTGTTCTTACGCTTGGCGCCGGTCTTCACGTTGACCTCCTCGACAGGTTCGTTCGGGCGACGGATTCTGACGGGAGATGCCCAATAGATCAAGGGAACAGTGAGATGTCTTTTGATGGGAGAGACCGACAGCGTTTTGTGTGGTCATTTGGGGCAGGGTGGGGGAGATATGGGTTGCCGAACGCCGCCTGGGCGTTCGGCACAGTGGGCCAGTATGCCCCTTAGGGCAGGACCATGGTCGGCCAGCACGCTTCGGGCTGCAGGCGATTCCCATTGCGGCCTTCGTCCCACTCTTCCCGTGGGGGACAGGCTTCACCAATACCGCCGAGGCGGACGCACTCGCCTTCGAGTCCGACCATTGCCAGGTCCGTCGGCACGACGCGCAAAGAGTAGTCTACACGGTTATTGCCGCCGGCTCCGATGACGCTATTGGCAAACACTCTGATGTCGACGCTCACGTCCACCGAACCGCCTTGGATGTTGATGCATTGCTTGGGGTCACCTCCGATCCCAATCTCACCGAAGAGCTCTCCACTGAGCTCATCTTCGGGGAGAGGCGGACCGAACATCTCCATATACAGGCGTCCTTCGCTGCTCCCAAAACTCACCATGACCGTGCGGTCTTGGTTGGCGGGAACCTCGATGGTGTACCAGTCTTCGTCTTCATCCGGCGGCGTATCACAAATCCAGGCGTTGCAGATGCCGACGTCCCCGGAGCCGAGCGCAGTCGCATCTTGGGCGTCGTCGTTGGGCTCCCGGATGTCGTCAGCACAGTCAGCAGACTCGGGGGTGACATCGGCATTGACCGTATAGGGACCCTCGTTACCGTCGCGGTGCGTCACGCGGACCAAGTAGCCCCCGTCGTTGCTTCCGATACGGTCTCGATTGAGGTGGACCATGGCAAAGTTCGAGCCCCGACTGATGTCGTCTCCGATGGGCGCCGCGCACCGACCGCGGACGCACGCGCTGCCAGGATTGACCGCATCACAGTCGGCCGTGTCGTTGCAGACGTCGGCCCCATTGACGGCCACATCGCGATAGACTGAGAGGTCGACGTCATTGGCCAGGCGATCGAATCGATCGAGGGTCACGCAGAGATTCGAGCGTTCCTCGGGGACATTGACTCTGAACCAGTCTTCGTCGACGCCCCCTTCTGGGTCGCAGATGTATGAGGCGTGCTCATATGAGAGCACCTCTTCCTCGACCGACATCAATTCGACCGCATTGGCGGCCTCATCGTTTCGACGAGGGCCCTCGTCCATGTCCAGGGCACACATGCCCATGGGACGTGCCCGCCGGGCCGCGGAGAGGACATAGGCTCCCTGCGCACCGTCGAGTCCAGAGACCCGTACACAGTATGTGCCGTCACCGCTTTGGAGAACGCGCGCAATATTGAGGGCGTCTCCCTGGTTTGTGCTCTGGGCGTTTTGTCCGATGAATTCACCGGCGGCGTTCACGAATTGCACATCGAAGCGCCCGTTGACATCGATGGTCTCCACAGCGGCCTCGAGGACCTCTCCGGCGTTGACGTCAAAGCAGAACATGTCCACATCGGGGCGACCCTCAGTACAGATGGCCAACTCCAACTCTTGAGCCGGCAATTCACCCATGGGGGCGTCGGCTTCGAGCAAAGGCAGGTCGAGGCGCACCGCGTTGTCGATGCTTCCATTGGGCTCTGTGCCACCGTCTGTGCCACACGCAGCAGACGAGAACCGACTGATGGACAATCCGTACTCACCAATGCTGCCGCCGATCCCTACGATACGCAGGTACCAGATGCCAGCGGGTGCGAAGGCGCCATCACCGATCTCCGCGCTGAATCGATAATTATTGGCGGCAGTGAGCACAGGGTCGCCGGCCAGTTGGCCTTCGGCGTACAAATAGCCGCTAATCTCGAGGTTCGGATCGGGACGAATCTCCACCTGGAGACCATCATTGGGCTGGAGCTCGATGGCGAAAAAGTCGATGTCGTCCGCGCAGATGTTGCTGAGATAATCGCCACCGCGCTCGGGCACCTGGGTGGCGTTGCGCGGCGTATTGTCATTGGGCTCCACCAAGTCACGGGGGTCTGGGAAGCAGCCGCTTCGGGCATCGACCGTGGAAATCTCGACTCGATAATCGAGGCGGCGAGCGACGTCGCTGCCGCTGCCGAATACGGTGATGTAGTAGGTCATGCCGTCCTGAATTCGAATGTCGGAATCGGCTTCCGGGAACTCGATTCGCTCGGGGACATCGACGGAATCGGCCAAGAGGGGACCGTCTTCGAAGGCGATACAGCCTTCGGGGGGCTGAACCCCGTTCTGTGGCTCACAATCTCCCAACATCTCCAGGTCGAGATTGCCTTCGGCCCGATCGAAATGTACGTCGACGCGAATGCGCTCGAAGGGGCCTACGGTGACGGCGTAGACATCGCGGTCGTTCCCACAGATGATCCGGCCATCGATCCCGCCGGAGCGGACATTGTTCACGTTCGCTTCGCCGAGTTGGATTTGTACGGCCTCTTCCGGCCCGTTATTGGGCTCTCCACCCTCGCCTTCGTCATCACGGCAGCCCAACTCACATTCGCCGTCGCCATTACAGAATCGACCGTCATCTGCGCAATCTGAATGCTCTTCGCAGCTGTCCTCGCAACTCAGGGAGTCGCCGTCACAGTAGCGGCCATCGCCACATGCGTTGGGGTCTTCCGGATCGCAGACCTCGGTGCACTGATTATCGATGCATCGCTGCATGTCGGGGCATACGGAGTCGTCGCGACAGCCATCCCGGCAAAGGTTGGTCTCCGGATCACAGATTTGGTAGTCCGGGCAGTCGGGGTCATCGAAGCAGCGTACTTCTTCACAGGTCCGCTTGAGCTCGTCACAGGTGGTGTTCTCGGGACAGCTTCCTGGCGTATCGAGGCGACACCCGTCGGCACAGCGGCCATCTTCGGTATTGCAGTATCGATTGGGATCGTCACCACAGTCGGCGTCGGTTTCGCAGGCTTCGCCACAGGGGTTGGCTGTGCAGGAGCTCGCGCCGTTGAGGACGGTCCCGCCGCCAGCGGAGCATTCGCCCGGTAGTAGGTCGCTACAGCCATCTGCGGTGCAGCAAGGGAACACGGGCACGCACGCTCGGCTCTCCATATCGCACACCTGGGTACGTCCGCGCTCGTCGGGCTCGGTACAGGAGATTTCGGTGCTGCGACACCCTTCGATGCATGAGCCGTCTTCGGCGCAATACTCGGCCGGGTTGACGCAGTCATCGTCACTGGCGCAGCTGAAACCGCACATGCGGGTCATTGCGTCACAGGTTTCGTTACCGGGGCAATTGTCCGGCTCGGTTCGACACCCTTCGCGACACGCTCCAACCGCCTCATCGGGACGGTCACAGTACTGATTGGCGTCACAGAGATTGTCGCGAACACAGGGGGCGCCGGGTTCCATGCCACCGCTGCCTCCATTGCCGCCTTCACCCATCCCACCGGTGCCGGTCATGCCGCCCATGGGCATCGGGTTACCTCCGGCGGCCGTGTCGTCGCACGCAACGCCTGCGCTTACCATCGCCAATACGGCTATCAATCGAATGAAACTTTTCGGCTGTCTCACCGGTTCCCCCGTCATCAATTGTCCGGTACGCACGGTGGATGCCGGCGCACCTATGATCACCCCTACTCGGGCGATACGAATGTGTGTACGCGTCGAACGCGATTACCTTCTGCGTCGACGATTCGCGTGACGCCGTCGCGCGAATAGTTCTCGACTCGATTCTCGGTAACGACGGCGATTGCACCGCCTGTAAGGATTGCTTCGGGCACAATGCCCAGACCCAGAGCACCGATGAATCGATTGGTATCGCTATCGTCGCCCTCGAACCACACCAACGCGTGTCCAGTGGCTGCGTAGAGACGCCCGTTCTCAGCGACAATGTCGTGGGCGGCAAAATCGAGTTCATACGTGTTTTCATCGACATCGCCGTTGGCCAAGCCGCCGGCCTGGAGTCCGTAGACGCGTCGATTCTTGGTATCGGCGACATAGAGCGTCCCAGTGCTGGCGTCAGCGACAATGCGCGAGAGAACCCCGCCGAGTTGATGGCGCGCCACAATGGGGTCTGCCCCGGCCCGTGCCGCTTCGGGGTTGATCAAGACAATGTGGCCGGAACGCCGCGTAATGATCGCCAAATGGGGCCTGTCGAGATCATCGAAGCCCGCGGGCAGCCACACTGCGTCGCTGGGATAGGCCAGACCGAGGTTCACGGTGAAATCCACCTTCAAGCTCGAGCGGTCGATGATCGTCATGGAGCCATCGCTACCATTGATGACCCACATGAAAGGGCCGCCCTCGACGACAGCCAGGGGCGTTCTGCCCGTGGGAACACGTCGGAGGACTTCACCGCGACCCTGCGTGGAAATGACGGCCACCTTATTGGAGCCGGGTGCGGTCACCCACACACGGTCCCCGGTACTTTCCACGGCCAAACCACCCGTGCCGAGGCCGACCTCGACCTCACCGGTTGCCTGGAGGCCAATGCCGTTTCCGCTCGGCTGATAGGTGTAGAGGTTGACGGTCCCTCGACCGCTGCCTCCACCCGCTGCCACTAGCTTGGGCGTGCCCCCTTCGAGGACCTCGATTTCCACGATGCGGAGACGCTGGGTGTCCCCACTTCGTGCGCGCACGCGGAATCTATGCTGCCCAGAATCGTAGTACGTCGGCGTCCAGTTGAATTCGATGCGCAGGTTTTCCGCTTCTTCGAGAATATTAATCTCAGCGCCCTCGGGACGCTCCAAGAGATCAACATCCACTCGGCCCGCGTTGTCGCCCAATTGGGGAGAATTGACGTTGAGGGAGAACCGAAGATTCTCACCCTCGGCAACAACCTGGGGAGCGATCTCCTCAATGCTGGCTGCTTCTTCGGTAACCTCGATGTTGACCTCGGCCGTTGCAGTGCCACCGTCACCGTCGGACACGGTCACGGTGACCGTCTGTACGCCGACGACCGGAAATGCATATTGGGGCTCGGCCTGGTCGAATGTCTGACCGTTGCCCATATCCCAGGTAACGGGGTCCGGCGGGAGGTCTCCGGCAACATCTGTGACCACTGCGATGATTCGGGGTCCCTGTCCTGCCGGCGCTTCGCCGCTGGCGACGATGAACTGAATCGGCTCTCCCACCTCGACGGCGAGGTCGCGGGTCACGATCTCGACAACGGGATCCTCGTTGACCACGTCGATGATCACGACGGCTGTCGATCGGCTTCCGTCTAGATCGATGGCGGTCATGCTGACCCGATAGGTCCCGTCATCGGCCCAGCGGTGACGGGTGCTCGGCTGATCGGTGAGCTCGGTTTCGCCGTCTCCGAAGTCCCACTGGTAACCCACAATGGGATCCGTCTCGCTTCCGGGTCGGCTATTGGACGCGTCCAAGAAGAGTTCTTCGCCTTCTCGCACGAACTCCAAGTTGTCGTTGAAGACGGGCTCGACAGCTGCCAGTGGTTCGGCGTCGTCGATGGTGATGCTTCGGCGGAAAACCGAGGAGGAGTCCTCGTCATGGACCAAGAGGGTGATCTCGTAGTCGCCGTTATTGGCGAAGCGGTGCTCTACAGGACGATTGAGATCACCGGGCTGGGTCTCCAAGTCGGTTTCGCCATCACCGTCAAAGTCCCACTCGATGAGTCGAAGAGGGTCAGCGGGGCCGCCGGCTGCAGAGCCACTGGCGTCGAAGCGTACGACCACGCCCTGTCGGCTATTTTCGGGCCCATCAAAGAAAGCTCTCGGCTGGAGGTCCGCCACGAAAATGTCGAAACAGGTCGATGCCGTCGATAGGTCGGAATCGGTCACCGTCAAACAGACGTTTTTGGACGCCCCGCCATTCTCACCCGGTGCGATGTCGTCATAGCTGGTGACAGGTCGGCGGAGTGCGGCGCCATTGGCGGGCACGCCATTCTCCTCGAAGGTCCAGGCGTAGTCGATGATGGGGTCACTTGCAGCCCCGGGGCGTGTCTGGCCGGCGGTGAACGTTACCGGCTCACCTTCAAAGAGGCTGTCGGCGTCGATTGCGGCCGCCCCTTCGATGATCGGATCCACGTCGAGCACGGTGACCTCGGCGGTACACTGTGCGGCAGAGTCCTCATCTTCGACCCGGAGGGTGACGGTAAATGGCTCGTCCCTCGACTCACGATAGATGTGGATGGGGCTGACGAGCGCATTGCCTCGCTGAGGACGTCTGAGGTCTCCGAACTCCCAATCGTAGTTCGTGATGGGCTCACTGGCGTGTCCCGGCGCAGACGCGGAGGCATCGAATTGGAGTTCACCGCCCTCGCTAATTTGGTAGGGACCACCGGCGTTACACACGGGATTCACGTCGGTGACGGTCACCACAGCCATGTCTTCTTCGACAGCACCATTGCCAGCGGTAATGCGGAGACGGACCTGGTACTCGCCGTCTCCTTGCGTGGTGTCGAAGGCAATTGTGGGCTCGGCGCTGATTTCGTCTTCTGAGTAGAAGCGATCGCCATTCAAGTCCCATGCGTATTCGACAATGCCGTTAATTTCTTCTGGTGCCGTGCTGTTACTGGCATCGAGGAGGAGTTCGCTGCCCTGGGACACTTCATATGGGCCGCCGGCATCTGCCACCGGACGCTCGATGATCGTAAAGTTCTGACTCTGTTCAGCGACGGTGACGCCGCAGGAACCGACTCGGAGACGCGCGACGTAGTCACCGGGCTCATCGATCACCTGGCCCGGCACCACGACGGTACACGGATTGTTGATTTGGCCCGACTCGTCGGGGACGAGGTCTTCGAACTCTGGACACTCATCGACGACGTTGTCGGCTCGCATGATGATGCCCTCAAATTCGCTCTCGCACCCTGCTTCTGCCGCGACATCGAAAATGATCGTTGCCCGGTCGACGCGGGCATTGTCGGCCAATGCCTCAACGACCTCCCCTTCTCCGTTGATCATCTCCCCACCGATACGTTCTGGGCAGCCGTCGAGATCACAGCGATACATTTCGATGGCGACGTCGACCTGATCTGCGCGTGCGGGCCGGTAGGTGTCGAATGAGAGTTCCTGCGTGTTGCCGGCCCCACAGGTGTCAGTGGCCGTGATGATATGGGTTACCCGACACCCATCGATTACCTCTCGACGGGCGGGGAGTACGAGATCCTCTTCTGCGGTCTGCTCGTCCATTGCGATATAGGCGATCGCAGGGACCTCGTCAGGGAAGCACTGGCCCTCGATTTGATCCCAGCGGAGGCCTTCGATCTCTTCGAGCGCATCGCCACCTTGCTGAAACTCGCACATCACGATTCGAGGGGGCTTACGGTCGAGGGGGAAAGTGACCGTGTCCGATGAGCAGAGCCACGGGAAGTCACTGCATCGCTCGAACTCGGTGCGGTCATCACCCGGTTCGGGGAGCGGGAGCCAATCGTTTTGAACCATGACCGTCAACGACGTGTTGGGGCTGTCACCGACCAGAAAGCCAGGAATGTCGTACATGTCGACTGGCGTATCGTCGACCCCTTCGGGGAATCGAAAGCGGACAGTCCACTCTTGTGACCTTGCCTGGGGTACGAGGACCTCCTCACACTCCCCATTTTCGCACGCCAACTCGCTCACGTTCTCTATCCAGTTGGTTAGGAACGTGACTCGGAGCGGGGCACCGCCAGGCTGCGCGAGATTGAGTTCGAGGGGTATCGAACGCCCCTCGTCGAGGGCTTCACCGCAGGGGATGCCCTGGGAAACAGCACCATCATTGTCCAGACACACATTCGGTGTAGGACTAATAATCTGTACTTCTGGGCCAGGCTCACCAGCATAGGCAAGGACCGGAACGCAGACCGCAGCAAGGACGAAAGTAAATCTACCCATGGTCGTGTGACCTCCCCCGTCACGAAAACGAAGCAAGGGTACTCCGAGTGTGGGGACAGATCCAAGGGGCGATAGGTGGGTTTTTGCAAACTTGAGGCAGATCACTAGTGAAACGACGCCTCTCTGGGATTACTGTGCGTTGGAAGGTTGAAAGTCACGCCCAAGATTCCTTAGCATCGATCGGCAGTGCGTTCCCGGGGGAGAATTCGATGACGTCCTTTAATAATCGGCTTACAGGCCGCCTTTTACTTTTGTTGGTCAGTCTAGCCTTTTGGGGCTGCGATGACGGCGACGCCGGTGCCGACGGGATGACAGGCGGCATGACCGGTGACGGCGGTAGCGACATAACCGGTGGGGTTATGGGCGGGACCATGGGCGGTACCCCTATGGGCGGATCGGGCGGTACGCCGGAGTGCTCATGTGATCGAGAACTGGAATGTAATGCCGCCAACGAGTGCGTAGAGGTCGACCCGTGTGAGCGCGACACTCAATGCGTCGAAGGTAATATTTGCACCAATGGTGGCTGTGTACCTGGCTGTGTGGCGGATGCAGAGTGTGCGAACGCCGATGCCACCACGCCCCTCTGTGTCGACGGTCGCTGTGGTGCTTGCCGGGCCGATGATGACTGTTTTGGTGCGTCTACGTGTGACGCGGACACGCGCGCGTGCGCCGAGCCCGAGATGTGTACCGACAGCAGAGAGTGCTTAGACGGTAATATTTGTGTGGGCTCAGTGTGTGAGGCGCCATTCGATTGTGCCGGTGATGACGCGAATTGCGAGACAGGCTTCATTTGTGCTGCAAGCGGCGAGTGTATCCCCAACCCTGATGGTCCCTGCCAGACCAACGACGATTGTGTCGTCATCGGTGAGGTCTGTCGAACGGATCTGCGTCCACCCAGCTGCGGTCCTTGTGAGGCCGACGAACACTGCCCTGGAAACCAATTGTGTGACGGCGGTGCGTGCGTAGAGTCCGAAGAATGTGTCGACGATAACGACTGTTTGGGGGAACGCCTCTGT
>Ga0115011_10003423_pt1 | contig 10800 bp, 7 predicted proteins | sample TroAtlMetagenome_2_FD_88705 | JGI IMG/M metagenome (GOLD analysis project Ga0115011, IMG submission 88705) | Marine eukaryotic phytoplankton communities from Atlantic Ocean - Tropical Atlantic ANT8 Metagenome | ecosystem: Environmental > Aquatic > Marine > Oceanic | place: Tropical Atlantic... | reverse complement strand
TATCTCTCTTGCATTATCAGCCGCCTCTGCAATTGCTGCACAGTTTGGTTCATCCTTGGCACCACTACCACCTTCATCTAATGTATGTTCATCGTTAGGAGAACATTCAAATTCAGGATCGCAATCAAACATTTGAATAATAGTTTGTACAAAGTTCATTGACTCTGCAATGTCAACTTCTACTCCAGACGATGCACCAACTCCACTTATCATAGAATTAGTATCCATAGCAGGAGTATCTGCAGCACCTGCAACTGCACCCATAATAGATGGGTCTACTCCACCTAAACCTTGAACTGCACTAGTAAGAGCACCCATATCACCAGATTTAACCGCAGAAAAACCAGCACCTAGAGCAGCAAGTGCTCCAAGACCTGTTGTTGGATTATATCCTAAGTTTGAAGATACATCAAATAAATTAGCAGATTGCGAAAAACCTCCAACAATATCTCCACTATCAATTTGATCTATGATGTTACGTAACATTCTTTTTCTACCTAAATCAGTACCAACAGCATTAGCAATAACTGCCATAGTTTCTAATCCATAACCGTATTGTCCTTGTTGAAATGCTCTAGTTACTCTACCAATAACATTCTTATCAACTCCTACTGCAGTAGCAAATACTGTTGCCATACTTGAAATAAGAGTACCTTTCTCTAATGAAGCAGCAACATTACGTTTACTGATAGACATATCAATTACTTTCTGTGGTTCTTCTCCAACTTCACTATCAATATCAGGATTTGTACCATCATTAGCAGCAGATAATATAGTATCAGATGCAGAACCCATTGCTTGTGTAATCTGATTGATAGTAGCACCTAATACTTCACCTAACAATTCTTCCGTAGAACATATAGGACTTGGTTGATAATATCCTTTTGGTGGAGGTGATGGAAGTACTATACCTTTAGATACATCATCTGGAAGAGATGTGATATATGGTATCTGACCACCAACACCAGTTCCAGAAGGAACATTACCATCAGTTCCACCAATCGGATTTCCAGCACCAGCAGCAACAGCAGCAGCACCAGCAACAGCAGCAGCACCAGCAACAGCAGCAGGAGTAGCAGCACCACCTGCACCAGTTCCAGTGTCACCACTAGTACCCTTTCCTTCAGATGCATTAGCAGCTTGAACTGCTTGTGTCTGTGCTTGCTTTGCTTTTCTCATAAAGGCTGCCATCAAAGCACCTTTAATTAATGCAGTTAATCCTTTACTGATCTCATTAAATTTACAGGCTATCTTCTTTAACGCTAAAATATTTGCTAATAATAATATAATCTTAAAAGCAGGAATAGCTAAAATATATATTGGCAACATCAATAAATTATGTTCATGCGTAGTCTTCTGCTGTGCCTGATTCATAATACCTTTCATAGGTCCAGACATCTCACCAGCAGCATCATCAATCAACTTCTCAATATCATTAGACATTGGATTGATTGGTAATCCTATAGCAACTGCACTAGCATAATCTTCCTCTGCTCTTTGACGTGCTTCTATCTTCCTACTCAACTCCTCAACCATTGTTGCAAGGTTCTTTGTGTCAGACTGATGTAATGGATCTGGACATGCCAATGCATGTCTCTTTTCTAATACATCTTTCATCTTCTTATCTTGTACAGTCTCTTGATGAATAGCATCTGTTGCTTCAGTGGTTCCTACAGATGATGGTTCTGTAGTTGCAATCTGTTCATCAGGAACTACTTTAGTTTCATCTCTATCAGCATTTGCCCAACCACTCTGAGGTACAAAGTTTTCACCACCCTCACTAACACCTGTCTTTAAATCTTTAACTACTGTCTTAGCATTAGCACCCAATACTCCCATGATAACAGGAACTTGTTGGTCTGCACCATCCAAAAAGAAACCAAAGACAAACATACCCTGTCTAATACCAGGAGTCTGACGGGAACCCGCAAGACCACCACCCCAGACAGAGTACATTACTTGAGCCCAAGGAAGAGCGTCTGATGGTATTGCAGATTCATCTTTGTCATGCAGACCCATTATCCTTACTTTATATCTGTATCCCCATGCAGGTGTTTCTTCTTTAGGGTCTTCAACCTTATGAGGATTTTGATTCTCACGCCAGGTTCTATCATCGGCCACTTGACCGATCCACCAAAGAAATTTGGCTCCTAGAAATCCTGAATTAAATAAATTACCTTCCATACTTAATCGTCGTAGACTCTACACTCCAATGAATCTGGATGGTTGTCACAATAAACTTCAAGTTTTGAATCTTGATGTCTTGTATGCCAGTCATTAATGGCAGCACCACCTTCATTCTCTTCATTCTCCTCATGAGCATGGAATGCATCGTTGTGCATCTCCAAATCTGCTTCTGAGTATTCAATCATACCATGATTGACATGCTCCTTATGATCTTTAGGATCAATATAAACCTCATGGTTTAAATCATGTTCTGGAATTTTAGTAGTCATAATAGATCTTAGCAATCTCCTTGTTATTTATTACGCAGATACCTACTCTGCTTTCCTTCCAAAGGAATCCCTAACCAAATTCATTTTAGTATAGGTCTCTTTAGATGAAACATAGTGACATAAATCAGCTATAATATATTTACCACCACTCTCTTTGTTTAGATCATCATCTGTCTCAGTCTTAACTGATGGTGTATCAACAAAGATAGCATCTCCTGCATGTAAACCAAAATCTCCACCAATAGTAATCTCCACCTGTTGAGAAAACATTTGATTGTACCTACGAATACCTTGATTAAGTACCTTCTGTGCTTGAAAATTAGGTTCTTCATTCTTATCAATCTGTTCTTTATTATCACCTGAAGGAAGAGTCCCTGTATCAATTAACATAAATGTTGTACGTGTAAAGTTCTGTTCATCACTTGGGTTCTTAAACTTCTCATTAAATACTGGAAGTGCTTCACCCCCACCTGTCGTTCCTTCTTCAGTTTCTTCTGCAGTTTGAGGAACAACTTCATAGAAACAATCAAAAGGATTAAAGACTACTAACTTGGTTCCATATGCTCCCATCATAATCTTATTCTGATAATCAATACGATTATCAGTTACTTGTTTTAATATCTTTCCATCATATCCTTTAGGAATTCCTCTACTATCATCAGTGGAAGTAAAGATAAACTTTCTCTTATATTTTTGTGCAAACATAGTATCAATAGATTTAAACTTAAATCCCTCTGATGTTTCCCAGAAAAAATATCCAGCAGTCTTTCCTTCTTCACCATCTCCACTAGCAGGAACACCAAACTTCGACAACCAATTAATAGTATAGTATGGTTTCTTATTATTGCCAACAAAATTATAATCATTAGAAGTCTCTTCTATATCCAATTCTTTCTCTGTTATTAAAAAGTTCTCTAATATATTTGTAACATGGTCAGAAAGTTTTCCATCCATTCTTACATTAATATGGGATCCCCCTTCTTCATTTCTAATAAACTCTTCACTAACTAGATTTAAAGTAACAACTTCCTTTCCAGCATTAGCCAATCTTGGTGTTACCTTATTAACAATTAAAGTATTATTATTCTTTGCACCAAACTCAAGTTTCACTTCTTGATTATCTTCAAACTCCAATTCAAAATCTTCTGTCCCTACTAATGGCAAACCTTGCATGACAGATTTCCCATCAACACTGTTACCAGCATCAGTAAAAATAAAATCTACTTTAATAGAGTCTTGAAGAATACTTTCATAGTACATTATCTGAAGAAAACCACCAGTTAAACTTGCTGTTTTTCCACCTGGTTTATTAGATTTTACTGTTGCTTTAGTTACCTGTGCTGGTACAGTACTTTGAGATGTTGAGTCTGCCATTAGTTATTACCTCTCATATCTATTTAAACAAGTCCACCAGAATGAGCATAGAAAGCTTCAAAAGGATCTTGTCCACTACTACGTGAAGAAGTAGGAGTAGGAACACTACCACCTTCTCCTGCTGGTATTACTGCTGGTGGCATAGTCGTCGTCACAGTCTGTGGTGCCTGTGAATCATAGGATGGATATTCATTTAATGAACTTGACTTATCTTTAGCATCTTGATCTTTTGATACAGCAATATCTCCTTTATGATCAAGAGGTAATGCCATAAATGTTTGAATATTTTTAACCATATTATTACTTTCCTCTCCTTTCGCTGCTGCTGCTTCTTCTTTTCTTTTCTTCTCTGCTGCTGCTTTCTCTGCAGATTTAAACTTCAAATAACTGACAAGTTTTCCTTTATTCAATCCCTTATCTCTTCCCTTCTTCTTATCTTTACCCTCACCACCCTCTTTATCTTGTGCCGATGAGGACTTATTATCTGAAGAAGGTCCACCAAACATATCAGGTAAGAAAGATTGAGCCAAATGCTTCACCATGAAAACAGGATTAGCAATTTGCCATATTTGAGGCAGTCTCATAAGTCTTCCATCCTCAACGTAAGTATTAAGTCCTGGAATAAATCTAGCAAACCATCCTAAAATATCAGGAAGTTTAGGAAGACTATCAAGCATCTGACCTAAAGAGAACCCATCGTCTGGAACAAATGGAACCTTAACTCCTAATACTTTACCAGGAATTTTAAACTCAAGTAACTTTCCTAAACCTATTCCTTTTAAGATAGGAACATAAAGATCCTGCAATCCCACATCAGGGATATCAAACGTCGGGAAGTTTTTAGTAAAGTTTGAGAACCCATTCGTAAAGAAATCAAATATTGGTTGGAAGAATCCCTTAAAGGCATCCTTAAGTTTCTTTCCTACTGCACTAAGACCACCACCAAATATTAAAGTATAGATTAAATCACCAACAAATACACCAATCGTTTCACCTATCAGTGTTCCTAGAATAGGAATAGGTATAAAACTTCCAAGGAATCCACCCAGTGCTGCACCCATAGCCTTAAAGAGTGCTTGTGCTGCTGGTTCCCCTGATAGTAATGATATAATACCAATGATTAAAGGTCCAACAATAGGAACCTTACCAAAGAATTTACCAATAAAACCTTTCGCTGCTTTGAATGCAGGAGCAATAACCTTTGCTGCCTTACCAAATATCTTTACAGCAAATCCACCAACCTTTGCTGCTCCTTTAGCTGCTGCTCCTTTACCTGCACCTAGTAATTTTCGACCCACACCCATCACTTTACTACCTACACCCTTCACAAGATTAACTGCTTTACCACCTATATTTTTCGCAAGATTACCTAGTTGCTTAACACCAGGGATTTTTGTTAGAAGTTTACCAATTCGTTTAACAATATTCTTAGCAAACCCACGCAACCATTTGAACTTTAAGAGAGCCATTACAGCCATAATGGCCGCATTCATAAAAGTAGTCAAAGCACCCATCAAATTCTCAAAGACCTTTAATCCAGCCTCACCAAATATATTTTTAATAAAACCTGCTATCCCATCATAAATCATATAACCCCAATGAATTAAGGTTGATGCAACATTAAAGAGCCATCCTGTAATCATTATTACACCATCAACCATTGTTGCAATGATAGGAAGTATTGGTTTTATAACATCAACAATTTTAAATAAACTTATCAGTATAGCACCAAAGATAAGTCTATTAATCCAATCAAACGCTTTTCCACCAACCTTCTTGGCTCTATCTCCTATTCCCTTACCAACATTCTTTAGACCTTCTCCAATTTTCTCTTTTAAATTTCTTTTTTTCTTTTCCTTTGCTTTCTTTTTCTTCTTCGTTCTCATCTCATCCAATGCAATACTACCCTTTAAAATAGTATCGATCTCCATTAATTTAGACGCAGTAATACTAATATTTTTAACATCCTCATCTGAAATTATATGCTGTTCTTTAGAATCGGAAGAATGTGGTAAAAGTTTTTTAGAATCTATAGTTTTTTTCTTAGCAGGTGTACCTATTTTACCCTTCCCAATATTACCAACAGCACTTTTACCTGCACCCAATAACATGGCCTTTCCTCTCATAAGAAGTGATGCACCCAATGTAAAAGCCATTATCTACTAATCCCCAACACTTTTATCTTACGAGAATCAACCTTTGCACCAGCATTAAAATCAGGAACTTCACCACCACCAGGTGAACCAGATTTTCCTCCACCTCCTCCACTTTGTGATTGTTGAGCATTTTTATAAGCAACTGTTGTTGATGGTTTAACTGGAGCATCTGGAGTTGCTGTTCCACTCTGGTTACCTGATAGTTGAAGTTTCTCTTGAATTATATTTTCAACACCATCTACTAATAATCCAGTAATTTTTGCCAAAGGTTTACCGACAATAGGAAGTGTAGAAACTGCGGAGATAAATCCATCAAGAGGACTAGAACCACCTTCACCAGCAGCACCAGCAGCACCGTCAGCACCATCAGCACCAATAGCACCAGCACTTCCTGATTTATAATTACCATCATAAATTGAATAGTTAAATCTATTCTGCAGATCCTCAATTGCTTTCTTTAAATCTAACTCTGGATCTTCTTTATCTCCACCACCAAGAGAACTACCAACATTACTAATAATGTTTTGTATAATTGGATTTCTCATTATACCCTTGAACATCATCACCATTGGATGTTTATCTACTAAACTCATCAAAGGACTTTTTGCTTCTTGACCAGTAATTAAAGGTTCAATACGTCTTGCTAAACTACCTGTCTCCCTATTAAGTTTAGGTCCACTATCTTTCTTCTCTTCAACTTGTTCTTTAACCTCTCCACCACCAGAGTATCCAAATAATCTATTAGGTTGTATAGATCCACCTCCACCATAACCTGAAAGACTAGCACCTTTAAATCCAGGTCTTATTTCTTTTGGTTCATTCGTGCCACCAGCAGCAGCATTCATACCTTCTAAAGTATCAGTACCATATTTTTCTACAGCATCTTTAGTCAGAACAAACTCACCAGGAGTGAGCATTGCAGGAACTGTATCCTTATCTCCTTGTCCAGGAACACTACCACCCTTATTAAATTCTTTTGCTGGAGGTTGTAGTGGTGTACTGCCAGGTTCAGGTGCTTCTGATACATCATCAGGTTTTATATCGTCACCACCAGATCCCTTATCTTGTTTATCAGCAATTTTTTCAGACTTGTTCGCTAGTTTCTCTCCTTTCTCTGCTTCCTTTGAAGCATCCTTACCAAATCCAAAGATAGATTTTACGGCATTTATAATCTTAGGAACAAATCCCACTACTAATGCAGTTATTCCTATAATAATTCCCGTTGGACCTAACATAGATCCTGCAAATAATAACAGTCCAGTTACTATTGCAGGCCACCAATCCTTAACGAACCTAAAAAGACTAGCAACCTTTTTAGCATTAGCAGGATCACTAAACCAATTCATAAACATCATTACTGCCTTGGCAGCAAAAAGTTTAATCAACCATTCCTTAATCTTTTCAAAAGCACTCTGAACAGGTGCAAGCATCTTCGCACCTACCTTTTTAATACCTGCACCTATACCCTCACCTTTATTCTCTTTATCATCTCTCTGATCTTGTTCATCATCTATATCATCATCATCTTCCTTACCTTTATCCAAGTCCTGCTGTCTTATTAATGTTTCTTGAATAGAAGTAGTAGAATCAGCAATACTCTTTATACTTTCACTCAATGGACTCTTAACTTTATCCTCATCAGGTTCTAAATCTGCTAGGTTATCTCCTATGTCCGACTTCTGTGATTTAAGTATATTCTTTAATAGTGTTATCTTCTTCTCATTACTAGAAACTCTTTTGTCTATACCAATAACCCTTTCAAGAGTACTCTTCGTATGACCAGTAAGTGTACTGATAGTAGAATGTATACTCTTTAAATCTTTAAATATAAATTTATTAATTACTTCCTGATCTTCTGATAGACCAGGTTGATGACCACCACCATCTACATCATCTTTATCTTCAGGTACATCTCCACCAGTTGTATCATCCCGATCTTCAGGTAAATCTTCTACGGGTCGTAAATCAGTATCAGGATCTATTAAAGGATCTGGTTCACCAAATATTGCAGGTTCTTTATCACCTTCAGGATCTCCTATCGTACCATCAGGATCTCCCATCGGATCTCCATCCAGTATAGCTTCATCAGGTTCTCCTATCTCACCTTCAGGATCTCCTATCGTACCATCAGGATCTTTTATTGCACCATCAGGTTCTCCTATCGTACCATCAGGTGTACCTCCTGTTGTTCTATCCCAATCTCCAGGTACTTTCTCATCCCAATCTCCAGGTGTACCTGTACCTTTACCTTTACCTTTAGATGGTTTCTTTGCAGATTTTTTTGGTGGTTTCTTTTTTCTTGGTTTCTTTTTTCTTGGTGGTTTCTTTACAGTATCTGATGCAGCATCTTCTAAACCTTCCTCTATTTTTTCTATTATTATTTTTATTCCAACAACTTGCTTCTCAAGGTTGATCACCCGCAACAAAGTTTTCCTTTGCATTCCAAAGGACTTACTTAAAGTCTTATGTATCTTTGGTAAATCTCTTAATTTACCCTCAATTCCATGTATTAAATTATGATTAAAGTCAACCTTAGCCTCAAGCTTCATATGAGGTTCATACTTCTCCCTCATAGATCTTATGAAACCTCCTCCTGCATATGAATTGGGTCTACCTTGTGGCATTAGATCTTGCTTGTTGTTCTTGTTTTAATTTTTCCTCTTCAAGATGTTGTTGAAGAAGACCCACATATATGTCCCGTTCCCACGGAATCATATTTTCAATCTCTGTTAATGAATATTTATGGTACTGCATTAGTGAAAAATTAAGTTTATAATAATTCACTAGGCTCATATGAACCATACCTAGGCGAAAAAAGACGCTAGACCCTCCAATACTACTTCACTTTCAACTTTAGTCTTTGGATTAGTTACCATAAGAGTATGAGTTAACTTAGGCATTGTTGTAAAGAAACCTTCAATCTCTTTGAACTGTGCAGAGTTCATTGACTCAAGGAACTCATTCAATTCCTTCTTAGTACAATCTTCTGTTGCCCAAACTTCATCTGCATTATAAACTTTATCAATACATGATGCAATCAAATCAAACGATTGTTCCATCTGATTCTGCTCTTTCATATCAAAGTTGGTCTTAATAAATTCATCCAAAGATGGATACTTCATTTCCATCATAAGGTTATCATCAAGTTTAATTTTATTGGTATGATCTTCACTCCTAATACATTTAATATCATCTAAATTGATATTAACTTTTACTTCAGTCACCTTATCATCAGGACAAATAATATTAACATCAAGGTCTTCTCCTACAGACTTACCTCTAATATTAAGAAACAGATATTCAATATCAAATGTAGGAAGTGCTTCTACTTTAACACCTCTGGTTTTAATACATGCTTTAATAACTGATTTAATAGCAGTTGTAATTTGTTTAGTATCTTCACTTTCTAATGCGAGGACAAGAAGTTTCTCTTCTTTAACTAGAAAAGGTCTATATTGAATAGTCTTTCCTGTTGATGGCAACTCAAGTTCATAAGTTGGCGTAGCAATCTTTGGTAAAGGCATAATATTTTATAAAGATTTCAGTGTAATTTATTTAGCATGGAAGTTTAACCTATCTTAGGAAGCTACTGACGGCACTACTAACTCTACCAGCCAACCTTCCTAAAACAGGAAGTTGATTACCAGCTGCCATAGCAGCTGACCTAGATATACCACCTATATTAAATCCATTAGCAATATTATTAAAATTTGCTTGTGCGGATGGAATTGGATTCGTAAATTCTTCTACCGTAGTACCTGAATCTATATAATATCTACTGTATGCAAATGATACATTACATTTTAATAAATCAGAAGAATCATATGTCACTGGCATAGAAGAAATTGCTAATGGAAAACAATTAACAAACCTATATGTAAGTGGTCTTACTTTACTCTTTGTTTCCATATTCTTTTCAAATTTAGTAACTTCTAAAGGGCCTTTATAAGTATTTGGAAACTTCATCCTATAAGAATAATTATCTTTTCTTGATTCCTCCGATTTCTCATTCGTAATATATTTTATCCACCCCTCAAAGAATCTAATAGGTTGATACTGTTCCGCATCACAATAAAAATTTAAATCAATACGATCATCAAACTGTCTTCTATATACATGTCGTTCACTAACTCCAGGAAAATCATTTGTTAATTCAGTGGTTGCTAATTGAGAACCTGGAAGTTGTGCTTCACAACACTGAAGATTTAATTGATCTTGTTTAAAAATGCAACCAGTATCCGCCAGAAAACTATCAAACCCATCATCATTAAAAGGTTTTCCAATAAAAACATGGAAGTGTGAAGTAAGAGCAGGATTTAATAAATTAGTTTTAATCTCATCTATACTTCTTGGCTTTACTGATGCCATTTGATAAATACTTTTTGACCTTATATATTATGTATGCAAGTTAATGGCAGAAAGTATTAAGAGTCGGTATAAACCATCCAATCCAAAGAAATACAACGGTAATCCTAACAACATTGTATGTCGTAGCAGTTGGGAAAGACGTTTCTGTCAATGGTGTGATAAAAATGATAACATAATTTCATGGGCATCTGAAGAGATTAGTATCCCATACATCTCACCTAAAGATAATCGTGTTCATAAGTATTATCCAGACTTTCTTATTAAAGTCAAAGAAAATACTAACAAAATTAAAACATATGTGGTTGAAGTGAAACCAAAGAAACAAACTCTTCCACCAAAGAAAAAGAAAAGAATAACCAAGTCATACATCTATGAATGCACAACCTATGCAGTTAACCAAGCAAAGTGGAAGGCAGCAAATGAGTTCTGTAAGGACAACCGTATTA
>Ga0115011_10003422_pt1 | contig 10800 bp, 19 predicted proteins | sample TroAtlMetagenome_2_FD_88705 | JGI IMG/M metagenome (GOLD analysis project Ga0115011, IMG submission 88705) | Marine eukaryotic phytoplankton communities from Atlantic Ocean - Tropical Atlantic ANT8 Metagenome | ecosystem: Environmental > Aquatic > Marine > Oceanic | place: Tropical Atlantic... | reverse complement strand
TTCGTCAAATTCATCACTACATTCGTAACAAACATCCATATCATCATATTTAGGGTTACATCCGCAGTTATTACATAGCGGGGTATCATCTTGGTATTCTCTTTGGTCATCATACTGACCTCCTGTAATAATAGTGTTAATCATAGTTAGTTTTTTAGGTTATTAATAAACTGCTCTGTATAATATAGTTTTGTTTCTTGACTCAAGTTTTTATCTGCATCTCCTTGAAATCTTGTGTTGTAAATTTCCCTTACTTGTATTAAGGGAGTGTTAGTTCTTGCTCCTATAATAAAAAGCGATTTGTTTAAGTTCATTTTAATCTTCATGATAGTTAGTTTTTTTAGGTTTATATTCTATTTATTGTTTCAAATCTTGTACAAAGATACGAATAATAAATGGAACTGCCAAATTATTTAGAAAGTTTTTTTAAATTTCTTTGTTATTTATCCTTATCTTTATCTTTATATTTATCCTTATCCTTATATATAAGGGTTCACTAAAGGGTTAGTTAAGGGTTGTTTAACTGTTAAAAATAATGTGTAATTCTTGCAACTTGACCATTAGTTTTCTCGTGTAAAAATCCTTCAACAGCTTTAGGTACTCCACAAAAACCTTTTCTATTATGCCAACTATCTGTTCCACTAGGACTTCTTAAGTACTCAATAGTAACCCCTATATAATCTTTAGCATCTAAATATTTGTGTTTAACTTTATGATGTAAGTGATGTAAATACCAATACCTAAATTTAGTTTCAGACCATTCTTTTGGTTTTTCATTAGCCATTAATAAGGGTAATTTATCCATTTTAGCTCCATCTCCATGTTCTAGCCCTATCAAACTATTGCCATATCTATAATATTTTCTATGAGAAACTTCAGCGTCAACAGTAACATCATCACATTTTCTAAACCAAGATTTTAATGCGTGAGCTAAATGAAATCCACTCTGGTAATCGTGATTAGACATACTATGAACACAATCTACAGGAGCAACCTCTCTCAACATCTCAACACATTTAACATATAAAGCTAATGCTATTTCAAAATGCTCCCACCATTTACCATCTGTATCTTGAGGGGTTCCTTTAGTTGTAGTTCCATAAACATTGTCTATATGTAGAATATCATTACCAATACAAAACAATATTCTATCTACATTAAAGTTTTCTACCTTCCATAATATACCATTTATACCCTCTATAACTCTATTGACAGCAGTATCTATATCATAACCGTCAACAGTTTCAACGCTATTTGCATATTTACCTATATGAATATCCGCTGGATTTATTACTAACAAATGTTCGTTAGCATCTTTTTTATTTCTTTTTAATTTTTTGTAGTTTGGAGAGTAATTTTCTATTAAATCTTTGATTTTAGGAAGTATATCCTCTTTATCTACAACATCTTCTTTTGTAACTATAGAGAACCTTAATTCTCCTGATGATGATTGCCAATGTTTAACACTAACGACATCCTTTTTATTTATACCCCTATCCTTTAAATGAATTTCTAAGGCTGTATTACCATTAATATTGTCAACAGTTTCAGCTCTATTTTGATAAATTAATTCTTCTTCTTCTGTGCTAAGTCTTAATCTTTTTCCGTACTCTTTCATAATTTTTTTTCAAATATACAAAAAAAATAATTATAAAAACGCAAAAGGGGGAACTACCCCCCTTTCACAACCCAAAAAAACTACTTGAAAACATAGAAATACTCCCGAATGGGAGTGTGTAGTTATCAGCAAAGATAACTATTTTTTACAACAATCATTGCCACAAACAGGATTTTTTTCAAACGCTGAAAAAATTAAAGGTAATACACCTATACCTGTTAGTATTAAATTATTTGTTGTTATACCATGAGCTGTTATATCAGCTGAAGCAGCTAACACAATTACACCTGATACAGTTCTTTTACTAGACCACTTACCTTTGTTATCCTTAAATAACTCTAATACAGCTTTTACTAATTCTGTAATTGGTTTTATGGCGCTGTCCGCAACAGCAGACCCTATCCATTTTGTAAACGGGTTTTTAAATTTAATACCCATATTACTTCTTAGATATATCAGCTATCCCCTGACCTAAGATAAGAGCGAGAATTGCGTAATAAACTTTTTCAACTTCTACTTCTGTTAATCCTAATTTAGCCGCAATAAAAGGAACGAATATAGCTCCCATTGTGTACCAAAATTTTCTTGAACCAAACATTTTCTTTAAAATATCCATTTTATTTAATTTTTAATTATTAATATTTAGAAACGGATAGCCGCTCCTACTTTAAATTCTCCATCTTTACTGTAAGACGGCTCTATATATAGCTTTTCCCATACTTGTAGGGAATACCCTAAACTTAATTCTACATTGTCTAAATCAAACTCATCTGTTGAAGATTGAGCTGACACAAAGATACCTCCACTTACATTAAATCTACCAAAGACATCGTAATCATCTCCATTTTTTCTTAATCCAATTGTTAATTTATCATTTACCTCATAACCAACACCAATACTATTAGTGAAATTACTTACCCCCCAACTCTCACTATCTGATGGCTGAGAAACATCACTCACTGCTATAAATTGAGCTGATGAAGCTAATGTTGTAAAAACTACTGCTAATGTTAAAATTACCTTTTTCATTTTATTTATTATTTTAAATTAATATACTCTATTGTTACTTCTTTACCATCCTCTAAAGCTTGTGCTATAGCAGGATATATCCTAGTGTAAGCTTGTGTAGATTTTCCTATATAACCATCTTTTTCAATCTGATTATTAACTTGAGTATCTCCAACAAGCAAACAACCAGAAGTGTGCTCATCAGTATTACCGCAATGTATAAGTATATACTCAAAGTTCGGAACATCTCTTACCCACAAAGTCCCCTTATGTATATCAGAGAACCTTTTTTTATATTTATTATGTATTCCACCAACTGTTCTTAAAGTTATTCTATATGTGCCTTCTGGTATTCTAGTTTCTGTTATAACCTTTTCTTCCATAGGTCTATACTCATCTTCTAAGGTATAACACAAAAACTTCTCTCCATCCGTTACATCAAACAAAAGTCCATTTGTAGAATCTTCTTCACTACTAAATCGTACTACTTTTAATTTCATACTATCTTCCTTGACCTCTATACTTTTTTTTATAACCCTTTTGACCAACAGAAGCATTCTTACTATGAACTCCCCTACGCTTCTTGCTATTAGACTTCCTGAATACAAATCCTAATCCTTTTCTAGCCACTACTCTGTTATCATTAACACCTCAACATCACAAGCTGCTGTATTAGAGACTGCTGCTATCTGAGTTATATCTGCAAAAGCACCAAATACATCTCCCCCTGCAGTTACATCAATATCAGGACTCATTAAGAAAAACGATTCTCCCGCCTCTACTTTAAAAAACTGAGAGTCTGTCCCATCATAAAGTCTAAGAGTTAAAAAATTTGTATCATCTAAATTTGTTATTCTAAAATAACACCAATTAGCAGCTACTATCTGACCCCTGCCGTCTACTGTGGAAGCATGAAAAATATCTGTAAAAGGAGTGTCCTCTGTTGCTGTCGCTATACTCATTATTCTTTGTATAACCTCTCCCTGACTTCCAAAAGATTTAGCTACAGCGTTACCATAGGTTACCCCGTTAAGAGTTATGTTTTCTGATAGTGTTATTGTTGCTATTGCGGGAGTTACTGTAGTTGCCATATTATTTATTTTTTAATTTGTAAAATTTATATATTGTAAATGCAATCGCTAAAGATATTGAAATAAAAGTCAATATCTGATTACATTCTGTTAAAGTTAAAGCGCTCGCCCCTCCATTTGCCATTACTACCTGAGCCGTATCTTTTGTCATTTTTTTTGTTTTTTTTAATTTGAATAAATTAATTCTATTGATATGTTAAAATATAAATCACTATTTCCTCCAGCTGATTTCACTAAAGGTATTATTAAATCTCCCTTAGATAAGCTTCCCACTGTAAACACTGTCTCATCTATCGCTCCCATTAAATTATTATTCCCATAAGTAGAAACACTTATTTCATCTAAAATAGTTATAGTGTTAGCTGCAGCTCCTACCTCAAAAGAATCCGAAAGGTTTGCTGTTGGAGTACATTTAATTAATGCTAATGTAGCTGTCTCTGAAACATCTCCTGTCATCCATCCAGAAATTTGATTTAGAGAGCATTTTACTGGAGCTGCATAACAAGACGACCTCATTACCTTGCTTACTGTAATATCAGTTGCTGCGGTAATACTAGAAGCTCCATAATCTTCTGCAAACTCAAAAGAAGCTTTAGTGTCTGTCATGGCTGATGGGTACCAATAGTTAGTAGAGCCGCCTGGATTCATAAACCCTCTAATAGTAAAAATTGTTGATTGTAATGAAACTTGAGGAATCCACTCAAGAGAGCCTGTAGAATTTTTAGACAGAATCGTACTATTAGAAGCTGTGCTAAAATCTAAGGGAGGATGAAGATTATCGTTACTTAAATTTTTATGTTCGTTAGAAGCCATTAAATATTGTTTTTATATTTATTATTAATCTCTTTTAATTCTTTTGCTAAATCCATTATTTCATCTTCTTCAATTTCATATTCTTCTTCGTGTTCTTCTTCAATATCGTATGTGAATCTTATAGTCATCTCCTTACCTTCTTCTTCTACTAATACTATTAACTCTCCATCTTCATGTAAATCCTCCATCATCTCATGAGTAAAATGGAAACTATGGTCATAATCTACATCATTGTAGTAATCAGCATTAGCTTCATCACATTGAGATTTACTTTCGTATTGACATTTACCTGTCTCTCCGAATTTCCATAAATTATTTTCACACTCTAAACAAGGCATAATTTTAATTTTTAATAATAATAACCTTCATAATAATCACAACCATAATTACAATTATAATCTCCACAACAATTTCTGCGTCTATCATAAATACTATCATACATTATAATTCCATGATTTTTCCAAACACCCGTTCTACAAGGTTTGTTAGATTCATAAGTAGGGAAATCTCCAGATTGGTCAGTACCATTAAGATACTCTATAGCGTCATCTAAAAATATTTCTCCCTTCCTGTAAGTGTCTTGTTTATAGACATTTAACTCATCAGGATTTACAACATGACTAAATTCATCCATACTTGTAACAACGCCCATACTTGTGCTGTTCATTTGAATCTCATTTATAATTTCAAATCTAGTAAACCAAGCTAAAGCATCTAATAGGTAATCTGTTAGGAATGTCTGGTTGTTAACTGTTAAGGTTCCGTTGTTGTTTTGTTCTTTTAACTCTCCATAAAACTTAACACCTAATTTATCTTTTACATGAGCTAGCTCAGTGATAATTAAATTATTATCACTAATTAAATAAGGGTCGGTATTAGCGTTAGTAAATGACTTACTGATTACTTCAGATGCTGTTATAAGTGATTTATATTGTCTTAAATTCGCCATATTAATTTTGTTCTATAGTTGTTTCTTTTCTTTCAACTTCTCCATCTCCATCATCATCTTTTTCTACTACTATAACCTCTCTATCAGCAACAAACATATCTCCATCTTCCAACATATCAAAATCTTCATCTAATAAAGCTCTCTGTTCGTTTATAGTTAAGACTTGTTTAATATCTACATCATTAGCGTAAGAAACTGGCGGCTCGTAATGTATCTTTAAGTTCTTAGGGTCAAATCCCATTTCATGATATAGTAGTTTGTGAATACCTGTTAGTAATAAATCTGTAGTTTCTTTAATAACAGTAGTCATAACTAAGTCATAAGATATTCTAATTTCACTTCCTGTATTATTCATCTTACCAGAACTAACGATACCACTTAAAGATGGTTGCCATCTATGAGCGGTAATTATATTTTGGTCTGTAATTTGTTGAAGCTCCATCCAACTACCATCTCTATCATCTTTTAATATCTGAACATTAGCATTTGCTGTATCTCCATTCTTAACGATAAACATAATTTTACCATTATTACCCTGTCCACAAAATTTCTTTTGAGCTTCTGTAACTAATTTTTTAGCTTCTTCTTCTCCCATATCTCCATTTATCTCAACGATAGCTGAAGGTTGGAATCCATTTTGGAATTGTGTGTTATTCCATAGTCCTATTTCATAATCTACTGATATATGTTCTAGTCCAGCAACATAATCAGGTAGTCCATAAAAACTAAAAGTAGGCTCGTAATCTTTGAACTGCATTACAAATCTACTTGATGTTACTCTAGGATATAGAGCTATTTTTTGTATTTCATCTTCTCTACTTCTCCAGTGTTTCCAATCAGGATGAACATAAACATTTTTTTTGTTTTTAGACATTCTAACTGTAGTAGCGTCTAAATGATAAAGATTCACTCCTCCATCATATAAAACACCCTCTATATAAGCATTACCAAATGTATAGTAGTCATCTGCTAATTTTTTGAATACATCTCTCAATGATTCTCCATCAGCATTTACATCTTTAATAAAATCTCTTGTAGCATCATCTTTACAAACGAATTTAGCTCCAGCTGTAAATACAACTTTCTGAGCTAACACAGACCTGTGAGTAGATGATTTTCTTTTAAGTTCTGCTAGGTATTGAGGAAATAAATTATCTTTCCCAAAAGGAATAAACTTAGTATTTATCCTATCTAAATCTAGTGGCTCAACCACATTAGGAGGAGTTACTAAATCAAATACCCCAAACTCAAAAGTATTACTCTTTGTCTTTTTTGTCTTTACCTGACTCTTTTTCGGACTCGTTTGTTTCTTTGACTTTGTTGACTTTTTTAGCATCTGTTTTAGTAGTTTTATTAGTTTTTTCTGTTTTCTCAACAATTTTTGTTAATCCTAAAACTTCATAGATAAAAGCTAATTCTTCCTGAGTATTACCTTCATTTATTGAAGTTATATTGCCGTCTCCATATCTTATTTGTTGATACTCAACTAGAGCTTTGTATTTTGCCATAATAGTATATATTTTTATTTGCTGTAAATCTACAACATTATTTTCACAATCACACATATAAACAAAAAAGATATAAGGGGGTTTTTACACCCCCTTTTATCATTCTTATAAATATTAGTTAGTTGTAGCTGTTAAAGCAGCTAAGTCTGGAGTTAAAGTACCAGAGAATAATCTAGGTAACTCAAACTGTCTAGCTGTTAAAACTACTGTAATTCCATTTTCCTCAGAATAAGCAGCTCCTGTTTGACCTTCCATTGAAGTAAGGTTTAAGTAAGTCTGACTTCTTGCTATCTGAGCAGTAGAAGCTCCTGTACCTGAAGCTGGCCCTCCTACAGAGTATTTATTACTCACTCCAAGAACATAAATCTTGTCGTTTGTATCTACCACTAACCCCATCATACATTGGGCAAGAGTTTTTTGCAGATTAGCAAATTTACTACTATCCATTTTTGGAAGATAGAAAGATAAAACACATTCAAAAGATGTTGAACCATTCTCTTTTGACGCTGTTACATTTAATGTAGGAATTTCATCCTTAAACTCATACATAAACCAATCTGCTGTCGAGCCTCCATTGTCTACTATACTTGATATAGAGTGAGAGTCTGCCGCTGTAGTAAAAGTTACTACATCAGTAGATTCCCAACTTCTTAGAAATATTTGTGATATACCACCTGTTCTTTGTAAATCAGAGCATGTTATTGATAATCCTGTTGTTATTGCCATTTTTTTTAATTTTTAATTGTTAATAATTCCGATTATACTAGCATACCTCCATTAACTAAAGAGTTCCAACCGTATTGGAAGCCCATAGTAAACGCTGAACGAATATACATTTTTTCTGTTACCTCATCATAGAACATTTTTAACTCATTCTCTGGAGCTGAAACATCAGTACCAATAAAGAAGTTATCTTTAGCTCCATAAATACAACCTTGAGTTGCTTGAATACCAGCTGTAACAGCAGTAAACAATGGAGGTAAATCAGCTCCTGTTAAAGCAGTTAACGCTTCATCCCACTCATACATAGCTACTAATTCAACACCTCTGTATCTTAATCTTTCATAGTTAACACCTGATTGAGCTTCTGAGTGTCCATAATCAACCGCACCTGTAGTAGCTATAGTTGTTAAAGAACCATAGTATGCGTTATAAATGTTTGGAGTAACGAACATTCTTTTTTCTGAAGCTGGAACTTGTTGTAGTTCAGCTGGAGCGGTATCAAATACTGTTTGTAGTAATAAAACCGCATCTGCTGGTAAAATTGCAGCACCTACAGCAATAAGGTTAGCTGCAGCTGTTGCAGCGGTAATTTCTCTTAATTGAGTAGCTCCGTTAATTGCTGTACCTACTGATAAAGCTTCCCATAGTCCATCTCCCATTGATTTGTAAGAACAGTCTGCTACTGCAGCTCCTGAATCTCCTGCCCACATATTTCTTACTAAGTCATGCTTAATACCATCTCTAGTTCTATTGATGATTGCGTCAGCTAATTCTGTACCTGAAAGGTCAGCCATATCAACTCCCGCTCTGTAAGACTCTACAATTACATCATCTTTAAACGCTGTCCAACATTGTTCTTGTTTTACAGAAGTGTTAGTTGTTGTAATTACTTTTGGAGCGATTGTAAATCCTGCTGGAGTACAAGCGTTAGCCCCACAAGCGTCATTTACTGCTGTTATCCCCTGTAATTTAGGAGCTAACATAAGGTTTTGTTTATACTTAACATTTGGATATACTCTGTAGTTACCCATAATGTCATCTGATGTAAACATTGGTTCTAATAAGATTTTTGAAGCGAATTTACCTTCATAAACACCTCCTAATCCATCTAATGCTATATTTGCCATTTTTTTTCTTTTTTAATTATTTATATTGATGATTTGATTTTAGAAGCTAATGCATTAAAAAACGCCACTTCATTACTTACTTCTTCTTTTACTTCTACTACCTCTGGGTCTGAATCAGTTGAGATTTCAGTTCCTTTAGCGTTAGATTTGTTGTTTAGCTTTTCAATTTCTGAGTTTAAAGAATCTACAGTGTTTTTTAATTCTGTAATTTCCTCATCTTTAGAAGTTGATAAAGCATTAATTTCAGATATTTTATTTTCAAAGTCAGAAAGCTTGTTAGAGATTTCTTCATTATCAGATAAAATAACATTTACTTCTGATACTTCTGTTTTATCAACTCCGCCCTTTACTGCAGCAACAATTTCTTCAACTTTAGCACCAAACCATGATTTTAATTCTTCTGTCATTGTCTTACTTTTTTTATTATTATTTAATTGATTAACGATTTCTTTTTGAGTTTTATTTTTAAACTTACTCATATCGTATTTAGCTGCAACCATAACTGCATCTGACACTCTATCAATAAATCCGTATTGTAACGCTTCTTCTGAATTGAACCAAGTCTCCTCATCCATCATATCTTCTATTGTAGATAATGGCAAACCTGTTTTCTTTGTATATATATTAGCTATCTCAGAGCTTAATTTATCTAGCAGGGCAGCTGTCTTTCTCATATCTCTAGCTTCTCCCATTGCTCCACCCCAAGCATTATGTATCATATATAAAGAGTTCTCTGACATTATAATCTCATCAGCAGCTAAGGGAATAATGCTACCCATACTAGCAGCTATACCCTCTATATAAGCTATAACCTTTCCTTTATATTTTTTAAGGGTATTATATATAGCCATTCCATCAAAAACCTCTCCACCAACACAATTAACATGAAGATAAATATCTTTACCTTTCAATGCTTTTATATCGTTAACAAATTCTTTAGCTGAAACTCCATAACCCCCAACTTCATCATACAAATAAACATCAACAAATTGTTCTGTCTTTTTTGCACTTATTGAATACCAACTTTGTTTACTATTATTCATTTTACAAAAATAATTTTAATTAACATTACATTTACGAAAAAAATGGAAAAAAGATTTTTAACGAACATTTCGTTTTAACACTGACTTGTTTCTCTCCTTATAAACTATGTTCTGAGCTGTTCTCTCAGTTATATCATATTTTATTGATAAGTCTATAAAACTATGAGTTCTGTTACCTTCATTAGTAACAAGTAAACTGTCAAAATCTTTAATTACCATATAATTCCTTAGCCTCTTTGTCTCTATCATTCCTCTCTCAATTAAATGAGATAGCATATCTTTTATTTGAGGCTCTTCCCCAAACCTTGTTTGTAACTCATTATATAATAAATCAATATACTCTGTTATTATATCTACCTTATTTTCTCTTTGAGCCATATTATTCTTCCCAATAATTATATACCTGAGTCCAAAATTTAACCACAGCTTTCCTACATCCTATACACCCAATAGATTGTTTAATGTTTTGAAAATGTCTATGCCATTCAGAGAATAAAAACGGTAAACTTGTAGGATGATATACTTCTTTAGAATCCATGTGTTCTTTGTTTCTAATAATATTCTCCTTTATTTCCTTTCTTTTCTCTCCCTTAATTTTTTCAGCTACTAATTCTACACTCATATTGTCAACAGTTTCAACTGTATTTAAGTTATTAATTACTCTTTCCATTTACCTAAAGGACACTCTCCGTAAAACTCTTTACTTAATGTAGCTTTAGCGTCTAAAAAACAAGTGCATTTACCACATCTTGCTCCCCATTCCCACTTAGGTTTTTTTAACATTAAAAAATTTCTGTAAAAACTACAGCTTTTACAAGTATCTAATCTATCTTGTTTAACTTTTTTATTAACAAACATTTCTTTATAATTTTATTTTAAAAACTAGCTTCAGCTTCAATTGTTTTTATAGTGTTTTGTGT
>Ga0115011_10003419_pt1 | contig 10804 bp, 12 predicted proteins | sample TroAtlMetagenome_2_FD_88705 | JGI IMG/M metagenome (GOLD analysis project Ga0115011, IMG submission 88705) | Marine eukaryotic phytoplankton communities from Atlantic Ocean - Tropical Atlantic ANT8 Metagenome | ecosystem: Environmental > Aquatic > Marine > Oceanic | place: Tropical Atlantic... | reverse complement strand
GACTTAATCTAAACCAGTTTAGTATTGCGTGATACCGGAAAAACACAAAGTAGCTTCCATCTATTAATATATAATTTGTCATTTCTATATTAATAAGAATTTTCTATTTAATTTCAATTTTATATAGTAATTAAGTAATATCTAAACAACATTTTATTCCTTTATGGTCAGTCTCAGACCTTTCACCAAATACTTCCGCACTACAAATTTCAACATTTTCACCTCGAACCCAAATATAATCTATGCAAGTTTCTGGTTTTTCTGTTGGCCAGGTTTTTATGTCTTTACAATAAATTTCTTTAATAGAACTTTTAAACCCATTTTTGGTTAAATATTTATAAACTTTAGATCTAGGAGATGAATTAAAATCACCGGCTAAAATTAGAATATCGTGAGGAATTTCTTTGGTAAAGGATATTATTTTTTTTAGTTCAATATGTCCTTTATCACAACTAGCTTCATTTAGATGAACATTACAAAATAAGATGTCTCTATTATTGTATTTGAATTTACAATATTGAAACAATCTTCCTACAAATTTAGATTTCACTGTTGTTTTAATTTTTTTATTTGTGATAGTAATCATTCCTAAAAACGCGTAACCTAGTATTAAAATTATAGGTAATAAAGTAAAGCATAAAAATCCCCACAAAAGAGGATATTTAAAATATATATTTTGAAAGGATTTCCCGAATTTAAAGAATGTCCAGCTAACAATATTGAAGAATTTATCCATAATAAACTTTGATATTGAACTTATCTCATTTTTTTTATTTGGAAACCACGAGGAAATTTTTTCAAACATAATGTTTATTTCATCAGAAAAGGTATAATGGTGAGTATACTCTACCAATGGGGATTTAAGACAATTAAATATAGTATCTATATTCTTAATTAAAGGTAGAGTTGCTTCCTGAAGAACAATAATATCATTATTTGGTATTTCTGCGTCTAAAACCTTATTGATGGATTGTATTCTATTATACCAATTATCATAAAAAAAATTTAAGTTCCAAGTAAGAATCTTTAATTTCATAGCTAAACTAGTTTAATAAAATATAAATAAAGATAAGGCGCATTATAATTATAAATGTCTAAATCGTGTAGATTTAAGAAGTCCACAGCAAAAATGAGATGGAAATGGAAAAAGAAAAGAACAAGAAGATTGCAGAGAAAAAGAAGAAAAATGAGAGCTAGAGCAAAATAATTTAGAAAGAATTTGTTTGTAATGTGTATATGAATATTGTAGAAGGTGCAATAGATTATGTTCGAAATAAAGCTTTAGAAATAAAAAAGGACCCTACGTGGACTGATATACCTTTTAAAAAAAAGAAAGATTTTATGACACGATTGCGGGAGGCTGAAAGTGTTTTAGCAAAATATCCCACTAGAATTCCTGTAATATGTGAAAGGGCATCCACAGATGCTCCTAGATTGGATAGAAGTAAATATTTAGTTCCAACAGATATTAGTATGGGAGAATTTATGTTTGTCATACGTAAACGTATGAAAATCCTTCCAGAAGTATCTATCTATTTATTTGTTGGTCAAGATAGTTTAGCTCCAGTTTCGCATACTATGGGTATGATTTATGACAAACATAGAGATGAAGATAAGTTTTTATATATAAGATATAGTGGAGAAGCAACATTCGGTTAAATTATTTTATTGGTTTTATATATAATGCCAAGTACAATAGCAATTATTCAAGCATCTTACAGTAAAGTAGGTCCCACATCGGTGAGTGATAGCAGTGTTGCAATGAAAAAAAGAATACAGAATCGTGTTATTAATGGACCTGCAAATGCTAATCCTCTAAAAGGAGCTACGGTTCTCTGGGGTTTAAAAAGTGTTCATCGCCAACCAAACAGAGGAGATGGTTCACAAAATACTAAATTTTCAGGAATTTTCCCTCGCATGAGCTTTTAAATTTATTCTTCGTTTATAATATAAATGATGAACAAATATTTAGTAGAATTTTTAGGAACGATGTTCTTTCTTTATGTTATTTTAGCAACTGGAAGTGCCATCCCCATTGGACTTGCTTTAGCAGTAGCAATTATGGTTGGGGGTAAAATTTCTGGTGGAAACTATAATCCAGCTGTATCAATTATGATGGTTGCTGCGGGTAAATTGCCAAAAAGTGATTTAGTCCCATATATTATTGCACAAGTTGCTGGAGGATTAGCTGCCCTTGAGCTTTTCAAAAGAGTAAAAGTTTAAATAAAATTATATAATAATCTAAATTTATTATATAATGCCTCGAAGAACCAGAAAGAAAAGCCGTAAAGCTGTTCCATGGAAAGGTTGGAGCAAGATCGCACCTAAAGGTAAACAACGCACCACAATGTATAGAAAATGTGGCAAAAAATGTTTTTTAGGAACAAAAACTCCTGGTGACAAACAACACCCAGATTTTCCAATCTGTGCAAAAGGAACCTGTAAAGTAAACAAAAAAGGATTATATGCTGCTTATGTTAGAGCAAAAGAATGGGGAAAGAAAAGAAGTTCATATAAAGGTAAAGCCCGCCCTCGTATGCGAGCTACATATTACCGTAAGATAGCTAAAAAAGCAAAGAAAATGTTAAAACGCAGAGGAATTAGAGTTGGAGGAAAAACCACACGCCGCCGTCGCCGCCGTTAATCTAGTTAAATAAATTCTTAATATTTTATTAAATGTTAAGAATCATAATTACTTCACTTTTAATGGTAAATGCTATATTTTGGGGAATATATCCACCAGCAGATACTTCGCCGCATTCCAAAATCTCTCTATATTTTGGTTTAGGAACAATTAAAAATCATTGGATTCATCTCTTAATTGGATTAATATTTTATATATCTGGGGTTATTATTGCACAACAACAATATATCCAGCATTTATGGTGTTAATTTTTATTATGAAGGCAAAATAAGATATAAAGTAATAAACCACTAACACCTAATGTGTATACATTGGCAAAATTTTTATTTTTATTGCTAATTTTGGAATTGCCTATGAAAGACTCTACGCAACCACTTCTTCTTTCATAACCACCTCCTGGATTAGGTATAGGTAATCTACCTCCAAAAGTGCAAGGGTCCATTTGTAATATATCACCATTGGCAATATATCTTGTTTTTCTTCCTGTTTTTTGATTATTAGAATTTATTTCTGACAAACTAACAGCAGTACATTTTGGATTGTTTCCTTGCATAAATCCAGACATCATTGCCAACGGATTCATCTCGGCCGCATCACCTATTGCTCCAGGAACTAAACCACGAAAAGTAGAAAAATTACTCCCCATAGCACTTGATAAAAATGGAATGGAACCATTTGGAACATTATCAATATAAATATATCTATCTTGACTTGAACCATCAGAAGCTTTGCATTCACCCCCAGTTTTTAAGAAGAACTTATTTCCTAGAGGTCTATTTCCAGCTTTATTAGCAGCTCCTGTTCCTTCAACCATTAATTTAGTATAGTTGACTAAACCTGCTACATTCGCTCCTAAAGTTCCCATATTACCACGATCGCTCATCCCCAATTCTCGTGGAGTTTTAATAAATCTATAATATTTATAATCAGGACCTAATAGTTCTTTTTCAAATTTTGAAAAATCATTAGCTACACTGTTGAAAAAACTACTCATTTATTATATAATAATACTATAAAAATGTCAGATAATACCGATGAATGTAGAATATGTTTTGAATCAGAAAAACCGGATGACCTATTTATTCAACCTTGTGCTTGTAAAGGAACTAGTAAATATATACATACTTCCTGTTTAAATACCTGGCGAAGAACAGCAGAAAATAGAGAAGCTAGAAATCGATGTATGGAATGTGGAGAAAGATATATGATTTCAAGAATACATCCTTTAGAAAAGAATCCTTTTGCTGAGTCATTGGTATTAAATAAATCAGTAGCCAAATTAGTAAGAAATAATTTTTTTTTTGGGTTTGTTGGTTCTATCTTATTATGTTGGATAGATAGTCCAAATCAAACTTCTTTAACTGTATTTAGTTTTGGAAACAATTGGTATAATTATACAATTGGAAGAGCTATAAGAAATGGAGATACTACTATTACAATTCCATATTATCTTTCATTGACATCATTTATTCAAAATGTATATATCTTTTCTTTTTTTTATTATAAAGTTTACAGAAGTATTAAAAGATACAGAGAGTTCTTTGAATATATAAAATGGGAAGTATTTTTTCTAAATCTAACAATAATAAATTTTCTTGTTATTTTTTGGGCGTGTCATGACATAGGAACTCATCCATTTGCTTTTTATATTGCAATTGTATTTATGATGACAGGCGCAGGTTTTAACTATGTCGTTCCTCCATCATTAACAGTTATTACAAAGAGTAGTCTAAAATATTTAAATGAAAAGAAAAATCCAGAAACAGTATTAAATGTTACACATAATCCATTAAATACTGTAATTGAAATGCTCCCTACTAATATGATAGAAGAACCAACCTATGAAGAATTAGCTACAGAATCAGAAGAATCTGAAGAATTTAAATCTGAAGTTGATTAATTTTTCAAGTCACCTGCTGCTTTATTTAATTCTGCTTCTTTGGCCGCTGCTTTTGCCTGAACTTTTTTAACAGCAGATTCTATTTTCTTTTTATGATCTATAATAGTATTTGCATTATTTTGAATTTGTGGTCTTAACATAAGTATTTGATTCTTTAAAATAGCAATTTGATTATTTTGTGATTTGGCAGCTGCGGCATTGCTTGCACTTAATGAATTTTCCTGTGGGGCACACTCTAATCCTTCAGTAATATTGAATTTTTTAATTATATTTTCAAAAAGTAATGCTAGTAACAGAAAAATAAGTAAATATACAAAACCTTTCATTTATATATTATTAAGATAAGTTTATATTTAGCAAGCTTCTGGGTGTTGTTTACAGGCATCAGAATTATCTACATCTTTACCATCCAATGTATCTTCAAGTTTTTGTGTATTTACAAAATTTGTCTTAGCATTTTTTTGATTTGTTTGTATATTTTTAGAAGTTTTAATAAATAGTTCTTGTAATTCTCGTAAATTCTTTTTCACTGTAGCCATTAGGTCTTGATTAACTTTTGAATTAACTGTATTACATTGTCTTTGTCGCTGAACTTTCGCATTTGTTTGTCCTGCTGGACAACTGTCTAAACCTTCTCTAAATCCTATAAAATTATATAATATTAATGCAATCAATAATATAATAATTAAATAGCAAAAACCTTTCATTATATATAACGAGTTATATTTTTTCTCATAGTAATATAAATGTCATTTATTATGAGAAATCGTCGTGTTAATGTATATAAAAATACTAATTTAAATCAGGTGGTAACAGATTACAGGGCAGGAACACCACTTAAAAATATAAATACTCAAGAAGCTTATAAAAATATTACTCCTAATGTCATTCCTGGAGGTCATCCATCAGGAGATGTTGGTGTGCCTCTAGCTGGAACACGTATTTCACGTATGAGAGCAGCTCCTATTGGCGGCTATCGCAAAACATTAGCTACAAATGCTGATGGAAGTTGTTGCGCAAAAGATAATAGCAATAAGAATGGTTTTACACAAGAAATTTATCGAGATACGTGGACAGATTGTAGTGGTGTATGTTCTGGTGATACAGAGGGTATTGTTGCTAGACCTTCACGCACTAAGAAACCACTTATTAGGTCAGGAATGCAGTATAATGCTGCTGCTGCTCCAAATAATTTGCGAAATACGAATGAGACAAAGAAAAAATATGCATTTAGTTACAGTCAATACCAAAAAAATCTCCGTTGTTTGTCTTATGAAAGAAGTCAGGAAAAATTCCCAACTACAATTACTGCAACAAGCACGTGGACAGAATTAGGAGGACCTACTCCTATAGTTTATAAGAAAAGTGGTTGTAATGGTTGTTGCAAATGTTGTGTTAATGTTCAGGCGGCACTTATTGGTGTTACGAATCCAGCACAGGCGCCCAATCTTGGAGATGAGGTAACTAGTGCTGGTGGATATTCTGCAACAATTACAGATGTTTTTCCATTAAATAATGCTAATTTTTACATAACTGTTAAAAAAAATGATACAGAACCTTGTGATGGAATTGCACCCGGAGCTACCTTAACTAACAGGACTGGTCCCACCTATTCAGTTTTAGGTGTTATAGATTTGTTTTATAGTGGAGGAAGTTGCACAAATGCTAGACCTAATACAACAATATACAAACCAAACAACAAAAAATTTAAAGTGCAAGGAGCTGTATCTTCTGGAAGTCGTTTAGAGAGATTGAAACTTGATACTATTCAAGGAAGTAGGATAGCCACACGTCATTCAAATGATTCAAGCTGTGCCCTCCCTTGCAATCCTTCCTCTAAAAAATTTACTTTGGGTTATAGAAGTGCTAAACCTAGATTTGTTACTAATCCTAATGAAGGTGGTGCAAAAACAAGAGGATTTGTTCCTACTAGATGGCGTCAAGCTTATTTAGCTCATGGTAGGTCTATTGGAAATATTTTCCAAAGAACTTCTTCTAATAATATGAGTGGTAAAGGTGCTGGTGCTTTGCCATATAGTATTGGCAGTATTAAAGCAGGTGGTTGTTGTCGTCCTCCAAATGCTGGAACAACTAATTAAGTTTTTAATATTACTTTTTAATCTAAAATAATATTAAGTAAAGCAATGTCTAAAAATCGTATAAATATTTATGCATCGGCTGGTCTAAATAAAAAAATATTAAAAAGACAATATAAATTTGAACAACCTAGAAAAAAGAATTGGGGAGATGGAGCTCAATGTAGAACTTGTGTTAGACAAACATTTACAATAACAGGTAGTTTTTTAAGAGCAGGAACTGTTTTATCGTGGGCTCTGACACCCGGATTAAGTATAAATCCGGGCTCTCCTCTTGAAGTAGGAAGTTATTTGGGAACTGTGACCCGTTTTACTCAAAATAGTCCATTAGAAACACTAGAATTTTATATAGATGATTATAAAAATGCTATTACAATAACATCCAGTGACATAATAACTTTGCCTTATTTAGTAGGTAATCTAAATGGTAATAAGTTTACTACACCAGGCGGTGTAGGTACACCCAAATTTACTAATGGTCAACACTCAAAACAACAAACTATAGCGCCAGTTTTTGGATGGAGAAAAACTATTGATTGTTGTGATTTTGAAAGACCTACAGAAGAAATATATAAAGATACGTGGTCACAATCTAAAATATGTAAAACTAACAATCAAGGAAATAGTGCGAGAACACCTAAACCTATTATAGAATCTGGACGGCAGAGAATTAAATGGGCAACACCGTTTAATAAAACGGCAAGAGGTTATCATCAATATAGACATAATGTAAGATGTAGTAGTTATGAAAGAAGTTTAGAAAAATTTGATGTTACTCCTTCTTTAACAGATGGAGCCTGGTCTTATTTAGATCAAGCTGGAATAAAGATATATAAACCAATATATCATAAAAGTGGGTGTTATAGTTGTTGTAATTGTTGTGTAAGAACACAAGCTGTTATATTTTTAAATCAGGCTATAAATACTCCACCAACACAAAGTTTCTTATTGGGAATAGAAATAACACCTGGAGCAAGTTTATTAGTTACAGGAATGAATCAACAAAATCCTCCATTTTCGTGGACAATACAATCAGGAGTAGATATAGAAGTCACGGGTATTTGGTATACACCTAGTTTTAATCCTTTTACTGGACAACAAATAGCATTTAGTGCTGTAGTTTTTATAAGAGATAGAGATGGAGATTGTCAAGGTGCTTCACCTGGTAATCCTTTTGTTTCTGCTTTTATAAATAAAGATACTTTAGTATCTACTGCTCAGGTAGTTGATTTAGATTTTACTGAATCTAAATGTAATAATGTTACCAGTTTAAAACAAACAATATATAAGAGAAGTAACAAGAAATTCGCCGCTAATGGGGCCGTATCTTCTGGTGGGCGTTTAGAGAGATTGAAACTAGATACAATTCAAGGAAGTAGGATACAGAAAAGAATATCAACAGGAAATTGTGATCAAAATAGGTGTAATACAAACTCTAAACAATTTACACAAGGATATAGAAGTTCGGAGCCTAGATTTGTAACAAATCCCGTCGAAGGTGGTAATAAAACGGCAGGATTTCCTCCTACTAGATGGCGTAATCCATATATTGCAAAAGGCAGAGCAATAGGAAATGTAATACTACAAAAAGAGTGTAATAATTGTAAATAATATTTCTTTAATTAATATAAGATATGTCTTATTTTAATTTTAAATTATTTAATAGACCCGTTAAAAATGTTAATACAGATTTAGCGTTTAAACAAGGAAATTGGGCTCCGGGCTATCCCATTAAAGGAGGAAGAGCCCCTATATTAGGTTATAGAAAATCGGTTGATTGCTCTAATAATTGTCAAAATGAAAAAATTTATAAAGATAATTGGGCAAAATCCTGCGCTAGAAACGATGAAGTTTGTTATAATCCTGTAATTAAACGAATTCAAAATAAAAATGGAAAGATAGATACTAATTATAACTATAATACTAGAAATCTATTGAGATCACGCTTCTCAACTTACGAGCAAAATGCTTATAATTTTGATTTAAGTGGTAATTTAACGGCGTGGACTGGTGGTGCTGACCCCGCGAATAATTCTTATCTAATTCACGATTGCAGTTGTAACGCTCCATTCACTAGCAATAATCCGTGTATAGCTACATATAAGCCTTTGAATAGACAATTTGCTGTGAATACGGCAGTGTCTGGAAGATCGCGCATAGCAAGACTAAAATACAATGCTAAAAAACGTGTCGCTGCTACGAAAACAATACCATTTGGTTTATTAGGATATCCAAAAAATAGTTGCGAATTTTGTAAACGTGATTTTAAACCATCAAAAGGAAGAAAAGGTGGTGATAATAAAAGTCGTATTAATTCAAGATTGGGTCCTATTGTTGCGCCACCACCGCCACCACTACTGATTATAGCCGTTGAAGCAATACCGGGAGCATCACCTTCATATATTACAATACAATATAACCAATCATTAGGTCCGGCACCGGCAAAAGAAAATTTCACTGTTGTAAATACAACTCAAGGATGGAATAAGATGCCTAATTCAACGAATATTATTACTACTATTATATCAAATGATACAGTTGAACTTGAGTTTGGTCCACCTGATATTAATAGTGTTGACGTGCTTCAATTAACATATACACAAGTTCAATCCCCTTTTATTAGTAATCCAGCAGGCGTTATGGCAGATAATATTATTAATCTATCTATTACTGCATTATCAACTTGTTGCACTGAAGCATTGCCAGCCGGCGTTATTAAGATTTGCACACAGGGTAATCCAGGATGTGCTACTTGTAGTTTTGATTATGAAATAGTAGGCGCACTAATTGATCCAGACACAGTTTGGACTACCGACAGTGGTTGTGCTCCTTGTGGAAGATTAGGACAGTTGCCTTATCCAGTAAAATTAGGTGAAATTTGTCCCACAAACGCTACTTATCGCGAATTTACAATAGGTGGATTTGCGTGGAATTTTAATGCAACAGAAAGACATTTATGGTTCTTTTTATCTGGCACAAATTTTAGCGCTAGTGGTTCTTTTCAATTTGATTCGATAGAATTTTCTGATACAATAGATTTTACATCACCAAATACATTTAAACTATATGGAAGAGCAGAAGAAAATTATCCTACAGTTCAAAATTTTATTAAAAAGTATTATAAAAGTAATACACAATACGAAGTTCATTGGTCACCAGAAGGTCCTACTACACTGGTAAATTGGAATCCTACAAGTATAGATAATATTTTTGGAACAAATCTGAATGCAAATAAAGAAGTTTTTATTAGATTTGAATTAGATTCAGCAGTAACATCAGAAGTTAAAAATTTAACATTAACTCCCGGAAATGGACAAATAACTCTTTCGTGGGACCCACCTGATACAATTCCAGCTGGACATTCTTTAACTGGTTATCAAATACAAAGAGCTTCTACTAGTAATAATTTTAATTTGGCTGTTGTTTATACAGTTTCTGCCCCAACAACTACTTTTACTGATGGAACCTCGACACCGCTTGTTAATGGAACAGAATATTGGTATGGAATTTCTGCTATAACGGATAATGATTTTTATAATGCATCTCCTTATGTATTTGGAAGTGCAACGCCGCAAATAATACTACCAGGATCGTTTATAGCCAATATGCCTGGTAATCGTGGACAATCTCCCGCTGTTGCCGGATATAATAATAAACTATATGTATTTGGTGGAAAATATTCTCCTCCAGCTTATACTTCATATAAATCATTTGTTGTATACGATACTACGACTAATAGTTGGTCAACGGGAGCAACCGAAATGAGTGTGGCAAGAGCGTGGGTTTATGGAGCGATATGGCAAGATAAAGTATATATTTATTCTGGAACAAGTGATCAGTCGGCTGCATCACATCAAACTATGGAAATCTATGATATTACGAATAATAGTTTTTCATCCGTCGCAACACCTGACAAAAGAACGTGGTATGCCGCGGGAGCAATTAATGGAAAAATATACATATGTGGTGGTTTTATGCTAGGCCCACCCAACGGAAATACTAATTCATTAATTGAATATGATATTAGTACTGGCAATTTTACAACAAAAACAGCTATGCCTGTTGCTCGCGCGCAACACGCGGCAGCCGTTTATAATAATAAATTATATGTTATGGGGGGAAACGGTAATAACAATTCATTAATTGTATATGACCCGGCTCTTG
>Ga0115011_10003418_pt1 | contig 10805 bp, 9 predicted proteins | sample TroAtlMetagenome_2_FD_88705 | JGI IMG/M metagenome (GOLD analysis project Ga0115011, IMG submission 88705) | Marine eukaryotic phytoplankton communities from Atlantic Ocean - Tropical Atlantic ANT8 Metagenome | ecosystem: Environmental > Aquatic > Marine > Oceanic | place: Tropical Atlantic... | reverse complement strand
CAACCTTGAACGAATTGCAGTCACCGGTTCTCGTATCAAACGTACAGATATGGAAGGCCCTTCACCTATTCAATCAATAGATGCAACAATGATTGAAGGCATGGGCTATGAAAACCTTCAACAATTACTCGAGCGTATGCCGGCCACAGGTGCGGGTACCTTCTCGACACGTAATAACAGCCAAGATTCAACAGCCAATGGCGCGGCAGCGGTATCCCTCAGAGGTATGGGACCAGATGCAACGCTTGTTCTAATAAACGGACGTCGCGTGGCAATAAGTGCCTTTGCTGAAAGTATCACTAACTCATTTGTTGATATTAACTCTATTCCTGTATCCGCCATCGAACGAATCGATATATTAAAAGATGGCGCTTCTGCGATTTACGGCTCAGACGCTGTTGCTGGTGTAGTAAACGTAGTACTGAAGAAAGACTACGAAGGTCTAGAGATTAATGCAGGTTATGGTGGTACAACAGGCCCAAGCTATGATGAGACCACCGCCAGTATTCTATGGGGCTCTCAAAGCGAAAAAAGCAGTGCTACAGTTATCATCGACTATTTCAACAACAGCACGCTTGGCGCTGACGAAATGGGTCGCTTCGGTACAGCTAACCAATCACCTTATGGTGGTATGGACTTCCGTTCTTCACGAGGTTACCCAGGTTACTTCTATGTGGATGGTGTTAAAACTATCGACCCTGATTGTCCAGAAGATAGCGCAACGGCGTCTGGCAGCTGCCTGTTCGATTATGGCCCATTTGGTTTAACCATACCGGCTTCTGAGCGCGTAGGCTTTATTGGTCAGTTCGACTATAAAATTGGCGACGAAACCACAGCATTTATGGAAGTTGCAATGCAGCACAATACGTCTGAAGCAGGCGGTGCAGCAACACCTCTAGATGAAGATGCTGGTTTAACCGTTCCGGGTACTCATCCTGATAACCCGTTTGGGCAAGACATTGAAATTGGTCGCTACCGCCCTGTTGATGCAGGTGCCCGTCGCTGGGATATCGAATCTGACACCCTTCGTTTAGTCGCTGGCCTTCGTGGCACGTTCAATGATTACGATTGGGAAGCATCTGTACAAAAAGGCCGCAGTCGTTCAGAACAAAGTGGTGATCAGTCACATGGTTGGGTTCGCGTTGACTGGCTTCAGGAACAAATTAACCTTGGTAACTACAACCCGTTTGGTGGCGTTACTAACCCACAAAGTGTAATTGATGATATTACTACTAGCCTTGTGCGCCGTGGTGAATCTCGAATGACCAGCGTTGACGCTCACATTACCGGTGAAGCATTCAGCTTCGGCGACGATGTTGTCATGATGGCAGCAGGTGTTGAATATCGCGAAGAGCAAGTATCTGACGTTCCTGATGTTCAGTTCCAGCGCGGATTAATCTTCGGTACAGAATCGGTTTCTGCCTCTGCTGAACGCGACCAGTATGCTGCATACTTAGAGCTATCTATACCTTTAGCTGAACAGCTTGAGCTTCAACTAGCTGGCCGCTACGACCACTACAGTGACTTTGGTAGTACAACTAACCCTAAAATAGCATTACGTTGGGCGCCAAGTGATGAAGTAACCGTGCGCGGTTCATGGGCTCAGGGCTTTAGAGCACCGTCTCTTGCACAAGTTGGCCTTGGCCCATCACAGAAAAGTGTTTTCTTCGTAGACAAATATCGCTGTGATGCAACAGGTCAAGATTGTGAATCGTTGGATTACAATATCGAGTTTGCGGGTAACCCTAACTTGGATGCAGAAGAGTCAGAATCTTGGAACGTAGGTGTTATCTACGCACCTACTCAAGAATTAGGCCTGAGCATTGATGTATGGAGTATTACGCAGGATAACAAAATTGATGAGCAGCAATTCGGTTTAGTTTACGACGCGGAATGTAATAACCAAGACAGCACAATCTGTGTTCGCTTAGATCCGCAGCCAGGCGAGTCATTAGGTGTAATTCAAAAGATTTTCAACACCTACCAAAACGTATCATCTCAAGAAGCGTCTGGTGTTGATTTCAGCGCTAACTACCGCATGGAGTTGCAAGAGTTCGGTAACGTACGCTTTAACCTTGATTGGTCTTACATGAACGAGTTCGAAAAAGACGGTCTTGAGTACACTGGCGAATATGGCTATCCAGAACACCGTTGGTTATTCGGCACAACCTGGTCTAAAGGTGCGTTCGATGCCAACTTGAACATTAGCTTTGTTGGTGAGTTTGAAGACACGCCTGACATTGATTTCGACGGTGTGTTGGACTTTGAAGAAAATACCTCGAGAACAGTTGATTCTCAAATGTTGGTGGACTTGCAGTTTGGTTACAACTACAGCGATAACCTTCGCCTTGTAATTGGTTCAAACAACTTGCTTGACGAAGAGCCTCCGTTTGCTATTGGTGATGGTGATGGCGACTTATACGGCTATGTAGGCGGCGTGCACAACCCGCGTGGCCGCTTCGTATACTCTAAACTAACTTACCGCTTCTAAGCCTATAAGACGAAAAGCGCTCAACGGCATTGCTTAACAATGGCATGCCTTGAGCGCTTTTTTTCATTCATGTATTAACGTGTGTTTAGAAAAAAAGATATTCAAAGAGCACCGTAGTGAGCCATGCGAGAATCACAGGCAACACAATCATCACATAAACCATTACCTCAGACCCCACCTTTTCGGCGCGCCATGCCTCCATCATCTTCACTTTAAACCTACGCTTCAGCAAGTAGGTGTAAAAAACTAGAAATACCAAAATTATAAGAATCTTTAGCATTTAGACTCCAACCGAATCGGTTAAACGGCCAAACAGGACGAAACTCTTAGGTGGCGAAAGTTCCGTCAAGTCGCTTCGTTGCGTTTTTTTCTCTGTTGCAGGGACTATACCTTCGCAATACACACAGCGAACCTGTCCTCAATATCTGAATTAGCTCAACCTGATTGGAAATGAGGTAAAAAAATGCCAGCTAAGCTGGCATTTTTTCTATATGTATTTGCTTCTTTTGCAACGCTTACAATCCGAAATGAATGAGCACCAAATTACCTATTGCTGCACACAGCATAGCAAGGAAAGTCAGGATCATACCCGCGAAGCGCTGCCAGCTAACGCCTGAGTGACGACCTAAGCCATAGGCATGTAATACACGGCCAAATAAAAGTGCGCTCCCCAATGCGTGAACAGCCCACACTTGGCCAGTATTAGCTTCAAAACACGCTATCATAATAAGGGTGATGGGTACGTACTCGCTAAAGTTGCCGTGCGCTCTAGTCAAACGACTTAGATCTTCATGGCCACCATCGCCAATTCCCACTTGATGGCGACGTCTGGCGCCAATGACTAAAAACGACAAATACAGGTAGCAAATACCCAGTAAGCTGGCGTAAAACGCCGTGATTGGCAAAACCATGGTCTACTCCACATGTTCTAATTATATCGCGTTGTATTAATCAGCGCTTAATTCAACATTCATGGTTGTCATTAAACGTTATCCGCTAATAAGTTACAAGCAACAAAAAAGGCCGCCTAAGCGACCTTTTGTTGACGTTGTTGGCAATTAACCTAAACGTTCAGCAAGTTCAGCACTCACTTCTTCAACTGGGCGCGTACCGTCAAGCTTGTGGTACTCACAGTTTCCAGCTTCCGCTTCAGCGCTGTAGTAGTTCACAAGCGGCTTTGTTTGCTCATGGTAAATCGCAAGACGCTTGCGCACTGTTTCTTCTTTATCGTCATCACGAACGATTAGGTCATCGCCTGTTTCGTTGTCTTTACCTTCCACCTCTGGTGGGTTGTAAACAACGTGGTAAACGCGACCTGATGCAGGGTGTACACGACGGCCACCCATACGTTCTACGATTACATCATCAGGAACGTCAAACTCGATGCAATGATCAACAGTGACACCTGCTTCTTTCATTGCGTCAGCCTGAGGAATAGTGCGAGGGAAACCGTCTAACAAGAAACCGTCTTTACAGTCATCTTGTGCAATACGCTCTTTTACTAGGCCAATGATAATCTCATCAGATACTAGTTTGCCTTCATCCATTACACGCTTTGCTTCAAGGCCTAGCTCTGTACCTGCTTTAATTGCAGCACGAAGCATGTCGCCCGTTGAAATTTGTGGAATGCCATATTTGCCCATTAAAAACTGAGCTTGTGTGCCCTTACCCGCGCCAGGAGCGCCGAGAAGAATGATTCGCATGAGTGCGTTCTCCGCTTATGATTTTTAAACTTTTTACTTCGGGCACTTTACACATTCAACACTGGGGTGACAAGTGTAAGCAGTACCGTAAAGTTAATCTTAAGACTAATGGCGAATATATGTTCAGCTTATAGGCACTTTTGTAAATTTGCGCCTACACCCATTCAGTAACTCATCTTATTTAAGATGAATAAGCTAACTCTTAATATGATTAACTTGAAATTTTAGACCGCCAAAATATAGCACAATAAAATGGCTAAACTTACTTTTGTTAGTCGTAGAAATAAAAAAACGGGCATTACGCCCGTTTTTAAATGTAAACATAATGGTTTATTGCTTTATTTAGCTAACTTCATTAGAAGCGTGTTCAAGTTCTGAACAAAACTAGATGGGTCTTTCAAGCTACCCTGTTCTGACAATGCAGCTTGATCAAACAATACGCCTACCCACTGATTAAACAGCTCTTCATCTTGGGTATCTGCCAGCAGCTTCACCAAGCTATGCTCAGGGTTAAGTTCAAAGTGATACTTCACGTCTGGCACGGTCTGCCCTGCTGCCTGCATAAGCTTCATCATTTGCGTAGTCATGCCATTGTCATCTGCTACGATGACTGCAGGTGAGTCTGTTAAGCGATGGGTAAATTTAACGTCTACGACCTTATCGCCAAGTGCTGTTTTAGCTCGCTCAAGAACACCTTCAACTTGCTTTTCTGCTTCTTCTTGCGCCTTCTTAGACTCTTCGTCTTCTAAGTCGCCTAAATCTAAGTTTCCTTTCGCAATTGAGACAAACTGCTTCTCGTTAAACTCAGTAAGGTGAGACATTAACCATTCGTCAATGCGCTCGCCCATCAATAGCACTTCAATTCCTTTCTTGCGGAAAATCTCAAGGTGAGGACTAGACTTGGCAGCTTGCAAGCTATCTGCTGTCACATAATAAATCTTATCCTGGCCTTCTTTCATTCGCTCAATATAGTCAGCTAATGATACGGTTTGTGCATCAGACTCACCATGTGTAGAAGAGAAGCGTAGCAAGCCAGCAATTTTCTCGCGGTTACTGAAATCTTCAGCCGGCCCTTCTTTTAACACGTTGCCGAATTCATTCCAGAACGACTGATATTTTTCATTGTCGTTCTTCGCCATTTTTTCAAGCATCTGTAATACGCGCTTAGTACAACCTTGGCGTAGCGCTTGCGTTATCTTATTGTCCTGTAGAATTTCACGAGACACGTTAAGCGGAAGATCATTGCTGTCTAGCAAACCTTTAACAAAACGTAGATAAGTAGGCATGAACTGTTCGGCGTCGTCCATAATGAAAACGCGTTGAACGTAAAGCTTAAGACCATGACTTTGGTCGCGATTCCACATATCAAACGGCGCTTTAGAAGGGATATACAATAAACTTGTATATTCTGTTTTACCCTCTACTTTGTTATGCGCCCATGCAAGCGGATCAGCAAAGTCATGAGAGATATGCTTGTAGAATTCGTTATACTCGTCATCAGTAATCTCAGACTTTTCACGAGTCCAAAGAGCGGTGGCTTTGTTTACAACTTCCCATTCACCAGGCTGGCCTTCAATTTTTTCGCCATCAGGGCCTTCACTTTCAGGCACTTCATCTTTCCACATCTGCACAGGAATACTGATGTGATCAGAATACTTACTTACGATAGAGCGTAAACGCCATGCATCAGCAAATTCTTTTTCGTCTTCGCGTAGGTGAAGCGTAATCTCGGTGCCGCGTGTAGGCTTGTTGATTTCGGCAATAGTGAATTCACCTTCACCGTCTGAAATCCACTCAACACCTTGCGATGCATCTGCACCAGCAGCACGAGTTCGCACCGTTACTTTGTCAGCTACGATGAACGCAGAGTAAAAGCCAACACCGAACTGGCCAATGAGTTGTGAGTCTTTAGCGCTATCGCCAGAAAGTTTGCTAAAGAAGTCTTTAGTGCCTGACTTAGCAATTGTACCCAAGTTCGCAATGACTTCATCGCGAGTCATACCAATACCGTTATCGGTAATGGTGACGGTATTTGCTTCTTTATCGACGCTAAGCTTTACGTTTAACTCGCCATCGTTTTCGTAAAGACTGTCATTTTCTAGCGCACGAAAGCGTAACTTATCCGCAGCATCTGCCGCGTTTGACACTAACTCACGTAGAAAAATTTCTTTGTTTGAATACAAAGAGTGAATCATCAGATGAAGAAGCTGTTTTACTTCTGTTTGAAAACCGTGGGTTTCTTTTTGGGCTGCTTCAGCCATAATCCAATATCTCCTCGTTGAATGGATCACGTTTGATGTTAAACAGGTAAGGTCGCTCAACGCACTTTTCAACGTTTAGAACGAAAATTTATTTTTTATAAGGAGATTTATCTTCAATAAAGTTTGATGTTGAGTATATTGTGGGCGAGCGATAAGAGAGAACGTGACGTAGGCCCGCCAGATGCAGACCCACGTTGAGTGTTTTAATTACTAAGAATGGGTATACCCCAATTTACAGTACTACAGTTTGCGGCGACCCGAAAATGCGTGGGTGAGAGTATTACCATCAATATACTCGAGCTCTCCCCCAACCGGCACGCCGTGGGCAATTCGAGACGCATCAACGTTATGGCTTGCACAAAGTTGAGCGATATAATGTGCCGTGGCCTCCCCCTCTACAGTCGGGTTTGTGGCGAGGATAACTTCATTTATCCCACCTGCGGCAAGACGAGCCTCAAGCTCAGTAAGACCAATTTCTTCTGGCCCAACGCCGTCAATAGGAGACAAATGACCCATAAGCACAAAATACTGCCCCTTGTAACTTAAGGTTTGTTCGATTGCTAGTACGTCTTGTGGGCTTTCAACAATACATAACAAGCCACTTGCTTCTCTTTCAGGGTGACGACAAATGTCACATAGCTCGTCTTCAGTAAATGTTCTGCAGCGCTTACAATGATGAATATGCTCCATGGCATTGTGTAATACGTTGCTTAAATCAATTGCCCCAGTGCGATTACGCTCTAATAGGTGAAATGCCATACGCTGAGCGCTCTTGTTGCCAACGCCGGGAAGACACGTTAGTGCCTGAATTAATTCTGAGAGTAGCGGACTGAACTTCATAGTATTTACTGCTTTGGTGCTTTTTCTTTTTGATTCGAGCTTTCGCGGTATTTAATCACGTTCCGCTTTGCTTGGTCGAGCTTAACTTCATAAATGTTGCCCCCAAATAACCCCTTGTACTCTTCATCGGTGAAAACCAGCGTGTTGTCGTCATAAAACGTCACTGCCTCTTTTTGTGTGACTACGCCTAAATCAATACGCGACACATCGCCACTGAAGAAGTTATCGCCTTCAAAATTTTCAAATAACCACAGGCTTGTTGAATCTAACAGCACCAGTTTAGTCCTATCAGGGCTTATTGCAGCCGATGTGATCCAGCATAACTTTTCAAGGGTGGTACAGGTTTTAAATTCGCCGATGAGCTGTGCGTCAAAGTTAGCGGCATGATCCACCACCTTATACAACTTGGTGATGCCATCGAAGGGTTTTGTTCTATTTTTTGTAAACAGGTAGAGGTTACGCTTGTACTCTACAAACGCTTCCAAATCGTAGTTCTTGTCTTTCGGTTTTACTTTTCCTTTTCCCATTTCCGGGTAAGTAAACTTAATGATTTCTGCTTCTGTGGTATCGGTTTTTATGTCAATGGGGTTTTCAATTTTATAAATCGTTAACCAGCGTCGCTTGTTGTCATTGTTGCCGAAGTCTCCCAAAAAGAAATGACCGAAACTGTTTTGTGTCATGTCTTCCCAGTCGACGTTTTTGGCATTTGTAACTGTAACTTCCCTCTCAATAGTTCCATCTTTATTGAGCATATAAAGGATGGGTCCATCGCCACTGTCGTTAATGGCCCAAAGCCTTTTGTATTTATCGTATTCTATACCTGAAATTTCCTTAAGCTTCGGGTCGACCGTTACTGTTTTCATTTTAAACAGGTCGTGAATACTCATAAAAAACAACACAGTTGCGATGGGTAGTAAAATAACCGTGGTGATAACTAAGCCTTTCCTTAGCACTACTAAAACCTCTATTTTAACGAGTTAACTTTCGCGATTAGCGGTTAACTGAACACGTTGAGTTTTCTGAAAGATAAAAAACGCAATGATACAACGATCATTCAACTATTTGGGACACTTTTTCTACGGAACAACGGTTAAATGAGATTTTACTGTTAATGTCGATGAGTTGGGCATGCGCTCAACATTTGTAAGCTGTGTATCAGCCCATAATTATCAACGTATCATGCTGAAAACAAGCCTAACCTTTATCAGTAAGTAGACGTTGACGTCCATCTTTATTGAATACGGTTTCATCGTGCTTTATGAATTTTTCAATGATTGACTGCTCATGGTCAGTAAATGCAGTTTCAAAATTTTGGTGACCAACGCTCACTGTAGCTTTTTGCCCATTTGCTAACTTTTCGTTAGCCAGCGCTAACTGACTAATGAAATCATTTAACGATATCCGATTGTATGTAAAGATCCCGGGCTTACTCAATGATGCAGGTGTGAGTAAGTCATCATGTTCAAGCATAAAGGCGTGTTTGAAAATTGCTTGAGACTTTGTGAAGCAGGCAGTAGGGCTGCGCAGATTAGCAGCTTCTGGAAGCGCTTTAATACGGATGCTCTGACCATTGTCTGCGGTTTGCCAAGTTACACCACACACACTAACACTAAATGCATCCACCTGATTAGCAGTTTCCTTTCGCGCTAGCGTTGAGACGGTATCCAATGCTTGAAGCTCAGCAAGAACTTGAGGTAAAGACGTCATTGAGAGCTTTTCAACTGTTATCTTTCCTGCGTTGGACTGATAAGTAAGCTTCAGCGTGTTCTCTAGATAGTAGACTTGGCCTGTGTCCTTCCAAAGGGATACAGCGGTATTATTGATAGACGGGTTTTCGACGGCACAATCACGTTGGGCCTGAAAGCGTTTTAACATTTTTGCTAACACAGCATCCTCCCTCATTTCGAACTGCCACATTCTATTATTTGTGTTCCTTTGCCATGCGCAAGCTAAATGACTGAATGTGACAGTGTTTTAATGTTACGAAAGAAAGGCCTGGTTGAACTATTGCTAAAAATACTTATTTAAAACTCATAGCACGTTAGATTTTACGTGCGTATACCGACACCACAAACGGTAATGATAACTATTACCATATTGAAAAGTATGCGAGAATGGCAGCATGGCTTGATGACTAAGTAAGTAGGAAAACGAATGCGAAATCTTATAAACGCAACCGTAACCCAAGTTCACCATTGGAATGACACTCTGTTTAGTTTCAAAACAACGAGAGAATCATCTTTTCGTTTTGAAAGTGGTCAATTCGTTATGATTGGTCTTGAAGTAGATGGTAGGCCACTGATGAGGGCCTACAGCATCGCAAGCCCAAATTATGATGAGGAATTGGAATTTTTTAGTATTAAAGTACCAGATGGTGCGCTTACTTCTCGCCTTCAAAATATAGAACCTGGTGACCAGGTAATGATTAATGTTAGGCCAACAGGTACGCTCGTGCCTGGTTTCTTGTTACCCGGAAAACATCTTTATTTGCTCAGCACTGGTACAGGTCTAGCACCATTTATGAGTATTATCAGAGATCCTTTCATTTATGAAAGCTTTGAAAAAATTATATTAGTTCACGGAACGCGGTGGCGCTCTGAACTTGCCTATCAAAACGAAATTGAGCACCAACTTCCTAACAACCCTTATTTCGGTGACGAAGTGCGTGAGAAACTCATTTACTATCCTACTGTTACTAGAGAAAGTTATGAAAAAAACGGTATCGCTCACGAAGGACGGATAACGAAGCTAATTGAAAGCGGAAAGTTGCTGGATGATATAGGTATGCCTGAATTAGACACTGAAAATGACAGATTCATGTTATGTGGCAACGACAACATGCTACAAGACCTTATGTCTATGCTAGACGACAAGGGCTTCTCGAAAGCTAACTCGCGTCGTCAGGGGCATTATGTAATTGAACAAGCATTCATAGAAAAGTAATGCGCAACGCATTGGCCTGACCAACGGCAACATTTTAAATTTTCAATAAAAACCGCCGGCGTGTTGCCGGCGATTTTCTATGATTTCACTCGCAAAATACTTGCAAGCTGTGTCGCTTCTAGCTTTACATAATTATTTAAAACGGCATTTTGAAGCCAGGAGGTAATGGCATTCCGCCAGTTACATCGCCCATCTTCTCTTTGCTAGTTTCTTGAACTCGACGAACCGCGTCGTTAAATGCTGCAGCAACCAAATCTTCAACCATATCTTTGTCGTCGTCCATCAATGACTCATCAATGTCTACACGACGCACGTTGTGGTTGCACGTCATGGTTACTTTAACCATGCCTGCACCCGCTTCACCTGTTACTTCAATTTTGGCTAGGTCGTCTTGTGCTTTTTGCATGCGCTCTTGCATTTGCTGCGCCTGCTTCATGATATTGCCCATTCCACCTTTAAACATAATTTTTGTCTCGCTTCGTTTTGGTGTTAATAATTCTGCTATCGCGCTTTAACCGAATCGGTTAGCACTGACGCATCGAAAGTCGATAGCAATGCTTGAATTGT
>Ga0115011_10003417_pt1 | contig 10806 bp, 7 predicted proteins | sample TroAtlMetagenome_2_FD_88705 | JGI IMG/M metagenome (GOLD analysis project Ga0115011, IMG submission 88705) | Marine eukaryotic phytoplankton communities from Atlantic Ocean - Tropical Atlantic ANT8 Metagenome | ecosystem: Environmental > Aquatic > Marine > Oceanic | place: Tropical Atlantic... | reverse complement strand
GCGTACTTTTTCTGCGTCGCGTGGAGAGGCTGGCGACTCGAACGCGCTTCTTCGGGCGAGTAAATATACGACCTTGTTTTCTTTCGTATCTCGTGAACATGTTTCCGCGCGGAGAGTCAGTCGCAGCGGCGAGTTAGAAGAAGAAGAAGAAGAAGAAGAAAAAGAAGAAGAAGAGTGGTAAAGTGTAATGCTACCCCCGAAAGAGAGAAGAAGAGTCGTAAAACCCAACTCGTAGTAGAATCGTTTGCGCTCCTTTCCTCCGGTTAAAAGTTTAGATATATTTTTGTCCGTCTTTTTTTGTTTCCCGAGATAAAAAAACACTTGCGTCGTCAACGACGACGACGCCGACGTCCCCATGAAAGAGAAGAAAGAGAAGACGCGCTTGAAGCGGAAGAAAAGAGAGGAGGATTTTGACGACGAGGAGGACGTCGAGACGGCGAAGAAGAAGAAGAAAGCGGGGAAGACGGCGAAGAAGAAGGAAGCGACGAACGCATTGCTTTTAGGGGATTTCGGGAAAGCATCCACCCCTAAAAAGTTGAACGACATCGAGGCGGAGATCGAACGGTTGTCGAAGTTAGCGGAAAGCGCGCCGAAAGAAAGCGAAGACGAAGATGAGAGCGACGCGTGTTCGAGCAGTTCGGGCAGTAGTTTAGGAAGAATAGCGCCGCTACCTCCGGAAGCGTACCCAGAGCATTACGGGTACGGGAGTAAGAAAGGGAACGAAGGGGCGTTTAAAGGGAAACGAGTTTCCGGTCCGAGAAATAGCAACGTAGTAATCCCAGGATTAGCCGAACGGGAGAAAAATAGGCCGAAATGCGAAACATGCAACCTATCGTTTACGAGTCAAGCGCAGTTTGAGGAACATTTGAAAGGTAAAAGCCACAGGAAGAAAGCCTTTGGCAGTTCCAGCGGCGGCGGCGCGGGCGACGGTCACCGTTTTAGAGAGGTTAAAGCGCCCGATGGTCCGCACTGTAAACTGTGCAGGAAAATGTTCACGTCCCTGCTGCAGAAGAAGGAACACGAAGGCGGGAAATGGCACATGATGAGAGTGGAAGGGAAATTACCGCCGTCGAATAAGCCATATGCTTAATGAACAAATAATACATGAACAATTTTTGTTGTTTTACTACTATGCTGCCGCGCGCTGCGTGTATATTTACAATTCTATATCTCGATACATTTCTTTTAGCGATCAACTTTTTTTCTTGCTCGCGTTAGTATTGGTCTATTTTTTCGGGTACGCCGGGATGTTACTTGTGAGTAAATCCTTGCTTGTTTTTTGCCCAATTTGAAATGAATTAAATCTTTTAATTCGATCGAATTCACCTGAGTATCTCCCGGGTGACCCACCACCGCCCCCTACTATTGGGTTCTTTACCATCTGATCTGGCGATATGTTGTTCGCTTTTCTATATTCATCGTAGTACTCTTCGTCCACGTCTTCGATGCTTCTGCGACCGCCAAATAAAAATTTCTTGTTGTTCTTAACTGAGTTGAATATAGCCATGACGCTGCTTTTGCCTTCTCCTCGTCTGGAATCGCCGTAGATGTTCCGTTGATAATCCACATCATCGCTTTCGTCGGTATCTCTACCAAAATCCGCGCGAACGTCGTCGTACGATCCCCCTTTTTGAAACAAAGATGACTTTTGCGGTTTCGTTCCTAACGCCGGGTCTGGACACGACCGGCGAATGAGATGCCACAACTCTGGGTGTTGCAACTTCCACTCGCGGATGAGCGATTTGGTTTCCTCATACCCTTTGCGTTCAATCTTATCTACGCTAGAAAATTCGAGGATGCCAAAACCTTGGACGTCCGGTCGAACGTAGACGTCGATATCGTCGTTTCGTCGGCGGGCGTTGTTCTCATCCGTTATATATGGCAGGTGAGCTTGCATTTCCGCCATCGTTGGACAACTGGACCGTGAACCTAGCCAATTCGGCATGAACAAACTTCGAAAAAGGTGCGAGAAGCCGGAAACGCTGTCACCCCATGTATTTTCAAATTTTCTCGATTCTAAGCCTTCACCGGCGACTTCGATGGCAACTACCATGTTCGCGCCTAACAAGTCTTTCATTATGTCGGCTGGGAGGTTGTTCGCGTATCCGCCGTCTACAAGGACGTGTAATCGTCCAGCGTCGTGGTTCGCGTTCTTGGAAGACGAGGAAGCGTCCAATTTATCGCACAAAGGTGGCAAGAAACCAACTAAAGCCATCGATGCTCGAACGTACCGCCACAATGTACCGTTTCTATGCGCGATAGATCTACAGGAGATTAAATCTAAAGTCACACAAAAGAATGGCAACCAGCAATCTTCAATTTTCGAATCTCGAAAACCGCTTTTAATCGCCCCGTTTGTGCGGAAACCGCTGAAATAAGCAACAATTGGTAACGTTAAATCAGAGATTTTGTTCCAGAAACCGCTGAGTGACTTCGCGAATCGTTTTGCTTTCACCCTAGTAGATAACACAGATGGTTCTCGAGCGTAGTTCCCGCCGATAAAGGCACCCATACTCGTACCGCCGATGGCGTCGATTGGTATGCCTTCCTCCTCTAAAGCGACCAACGCGCCGAGGTGCGCACACCCTCGTGCACCACCACCGCCAAAAACAACTCCTACGGAGAGTTTCCGTAAAGAACGAGCGAGTCGACCCGCGTGCGCCTGGTATAATCCTTGATTACTGCCCAGCTTGCCGCCAACATGATGGTGACGATGGACGCCAAACGCTTCCAACCACGGCCTGGTGTTGATTGGAACCGACTCGTTTGCGTCTTCGTGTAACAAAACGAGTTCACGGAATCCAAGATTGAATTGATGGTGTCTTATTAAGCCCAAGAGTCTTTGTTGCAACTGTTTGCCCTCTTCAGGCACTGGCGGTTCGTCATCAGCGGAGGCGACTAAAAGCACCACATCCGCGTGCGACGCGCATTGGGCACACCACGCGGATGGGAACGGGTCACCCTTGAGTAAGACCACGTCGTGAGTTTCCTCAAGTTGATGCAACCAAAACGCGGTGGCTTCTTGCGCCAGGGCTCCGACGGCGGCTGAACCAACTTCAGCTAAATGGTTCGCAGAGTCTGCGACGCGGGCGGTGCATATACGTCGTAAGGAGTACATCAAGGAACTCACAACCGCGTCTAAGTGTAAAGCAGCGCCAGGTGAAACTGGAACGACGGCGACAAGTTTCGGTTTGTCCGCTCGCGAGCCTCTTCGTTGATGAAGAGACGTTGAGTGCGATGCAGCCAACGATGGTGACAGATGTTGCTCGACCGCGTTGTCTGATTGATGATCGTATGAATTAATCTTACTCAGCGGAGGCGTTTCCATCGCGCTTTTTGCAGATTTACTCATGGCACCATCGTTCAATAACGACGACGACGACGCGAGTAGCAGTTGCGAATTCGCAAGTCTCGCTCCAACAGCTTTGATGAAATGCAAAAACTTCTTCGGGCGTCGCATAGCGAGATTATCCAAGCTCGCGCCGGGGACAAAAAGGGTCTGCGAATCTCTCGCCGCGCGAGCCAGAAGAAACAATTTCTTATTCTTATTCATATAGAAGTCACCGCTGCTGCTGTTTCTGCGATGCTTGCGATGCTGTTGTCGCACGTTTTCGTTGTCTATGTTCTCTCGAGATCGCTCAACCGTGCACCTTTCATCTAGATCGTCGTCGTCGTCCCCATCATCTTCGAATAAAACTCGTTCTTCCGAACACGGTTCACCCGGGCCGACATATCGCGCTGGAATAGAAAATACTGGTGTCACATGTCCTTGATGAGTACTTCCCCCTGATGCGTTGTGTTCAATCGTGCCGAGTAGGTCACCGCTACCAGCAGAAGAGTAGGACGCGTTGTTTGCATTACTGCTTCTAAAAGAGCTCGAAGTGTTCTTACCATCACTACCCACATCGTTTGCTGCCTTATTGTTTTGCTTTAATGCAGACGCGTTACTGTCACCAAAGCCATCGTAAGACGATGATCGGAGCGATGTCCACCTCGGCGAATACATGCCTGCGAATGCGCCTTTCGTATAGGTCGCCGCTTCGACCCGGCACACCCCCGTGGCAACAATCATCACGCCATTCGACGCAATATCGTCCAATCGTCGTATGCGTTCACCGACGTGAACGTAATTCCACTCACATCCGCAATACCGTAAAGCTTCACCGGCAAGTGAGCGTCGAGCGCGTTTGGCTAAATCGGCCGCAATCTTCGTAAAGACGCTCGAAAATTTCTTCTTCGGCTTGAGTAATGGTGTCTCCTCTTCTCCAACATTTTCTCCGCCTTTTTTTTCGTCTTGACTAATAGTAGTACCAACACTACCGCTATCGGTGGTGGTCACATCGATTTCGTCGCGATATCGGGCCAACTTGTGAAATTCACTCGATACTAGCGTCGCAACCACTGCCCCGGAACTTCCTGCACGAAGTTCAATTGACGACCGAGTATTCGCTAAAAGCGCAAATGGTTGCACGACGTCGCCTGGATGCGCGCGCCATGACACTTCCGAGTAGCTCTTATTCTTGACGTCATAACTTTTCGCAAAGAACGCTTCGAGAACACCATATTCTATGAAATGCGCCGCGCCTGGAGAACCGAGGGCACAAACGAGTTGACCAGGAGCGTAATATCTGCACTCCATGGTTGCTTCATACACCGGTTCCTTTACCTTCTCTTCGTCCTCTGACTTTGTCGAGTTTTCAGGCATCGCTATTGGCTGCTGCAGCGTTGTTCCTTTCGCTCCTCCATTTTTCTTGTTCACGGATGCCGGCGATTTTTTGCCGCTTCCGTCTTTTGAAGATTCACTCTCGGACGTTGTAAACAGTCGCTTGACGAAGCCGACGCGATTTGCAGTCGAACCAGAGCCTTGCTGCCGAATTGCACTCTCAGAAGACATCTTTCTCTCTTTCTTCAGGAGTATAGGGGTGAGAACGGGTTCCACCTCGGATGACCCATTCCTATTCGCAACCTCTTTCAAACACTTTGCAATTTCGCTCCGGTCGACCTTTTGCGCTTTGTTGGGACCCAAAACGCGCTCTAATCCGCGTTTGACCCGATCACCTCCGACTAAAGAAGAAGTTTCACCATAACTTTCATCATCGGCTTCGTCCACCCACAACGGTTTCGTCGCGGTTTCCGCGGAGAGATATTGACACACGCATCGTGCGGCGTTGACTAGTCGCAGCGCTAAAGCGTGCGCACCAACCGTCTGGTTCATGACGTCGTGGAACACTTTTAAAGGTACGATGAGAAACGTAGCATCGTCGGAAGCCGCCACAACTCTCAGTCTGTTTGTATTGTCACCGTGGGTTTCGCCTCTTGTGGCGTATTTTGACGACGATGTTTCTTCACCAATACCTACGAGAGCCGACGGTGTGAAATCCAAAACGTCCACGAGCGAACCAACGCACGCACCACCTTTCGTCACGATCGTTCTTGCGCTCACAGAAGTATTTGTACTACTTTTACCATCGTCACAGTCGTTCTCTGCAACAACTATCGTCGATTCAATCGCAAATGCGCCTCGACACAAAATCGCAATCTCCTCCCCTCGTTTCGTAAACCCGCTCTCGTAACTCACATCTTCCCCATACTCAAACGAGGACTTTGTCCTCGAAGCGTCTAAAATCTCTACTATTTGTGCATCAGTCAATGCATCGCATAAAGAGCAATGTTTGAATGCCATCGCCTCTTCGCTCGACAATTTCTCTTGCATCTTCTTCTCCTCCTCTTCCAACTCCGCCTCTTCGAGTAACAACTCTCTCAACCTCTCTTCCTCCTCTTCTTCCATCCCATCTACTCCTCTGTTCCCGTTCATCTCGTCGTGTAAATTCAGCAAACCGTCGCCGCGAATATTTTTCAACTGATCTCTTCTTTTATTCCGTTCGATCAACGCATTCTTCAAGAAAATTTTCGTCCTCGCTCCGTCCTTCGACGCCGACGACGAAGATTTCAACATCGAAGGTAAACCTTTAATCTTCTTCGAATTCACCAGCACTTTTTCTCTCCACGCTTTCCATTTCAGCGCGGCTTGTCTCAATCGTCTCGGATGGTGCGGTAAATCGAACAGTCGCAGCCCGTTCTTTTGAAACGTTTTCCGTTTCGAATCGTCGTCGAGGTGCGAATGGTCGATGTCTTCTCTCTCTTCCAACGAGATGAGCGGATTTCTTCGCCTCCACATTCGCACGCGTCCGACTATCTTTTTCATCAGTTTTCGCCGGACGAATCGGCACGCGACCACGGTCTTGTTGACCAGGTCCGTTCTGTTGTTTTCGAGGCGTGGTGTGACAAAAACGTTTTTATTTTGTTGAGCGATACGTCGGAGAGAGACAAAGTTCGAGACACAACAATTCGGTTACACCAAACACAAAGGGAATATTAGTACCTGAGAGGGTAATAGGCAAACACCAGAACGACCCCGAGAAACGTCCCGTTTTCCATGCCGAGCGCAGAAATGAGGAAGGCGAAGAGCACGGCGAGGAAGGAGGCGTCCATCGCCCCGCGGTGGTGGTGGTGGTGGTGGAAACGAGGCGTCTCTCGGTCTCTCTCTTTCTCGCTTTGTTGTTGTGCGCGCGCAAGAATGCGGATTTTATGCAAGGCAAAATTGAACACATTTTTGTTTTGTTGACTCTTAAAACCCTAAATAGACAGAGAAGAGGAAGAGGGGCTTTTGGAAAGAAATGTCGACACACGCGCGCGCGCACACACGCACGCGGGAGAGCGAGAGAACGAGAGAACGAGAGAACGAGAGAACGAGAGAAACGAGAGCATCATATGTGTACGTATACGTAACGAGATGGCTGGCTCGGTAAAAAATGGTATCAGAAACCCACACTATCCATCGTCGGACATGAAATCAGTTCTATGTGAAAAACATATGCTCGTCGCAATATTCGCCTTGTCGTCGAACTTCCTGGTGACGATGTTAATCGTCGTGGTCAATAAACTGTTATTCACGGAGACTCGATTTCCAGTGATCACGTTAAGTGCGGCGCACATGATCGTGTGCGTCGTGTTCACGGCGATGTGCAGCCGATTGCACGTATTCGAGAGAAGAAAGATGGATAACAAAAGCGTCATAGCGCTGGTGGCGTTTTTACAATCGTCGGCGATTTGTTTAGGTCAAGCCTCGCTGAAGATGAATTCAGTGGCGTTTTTTCAGCTGACGAAGCAAATGCAAGTGCCTTTAGTCGCAGTAGTGGAGTATTTCTTTTTGTCGAGGACGGTCTCGAGGGACAAAATATTGTTGCTCGCGAGCATGGTTTTAGGGGTCTCAATCGCGTGTTTTAATGACGTCCAATTTACGAGTTTTGGGGCAATCATCGCATTTATTGGAGTGTGTGCGACGTCAATAGAGGTGGTTTTGTATTCTTGGTTGCAGCAAACACACAAATGGGAGACGTTGCAACTCTTGCATCAGACGATGCCGTTTGCGGCGAGCGGCTTGACGTTGGCCGCAATAGAGGTCGATTTTTTACAACCGAGAGGTGTTGGCGCGTATAATTTTGTGAAAAACTTCGCGAACGTGTTTTATGTGAGCAACGAAGGGATTGTAAACCCGGAACAATTCGGCGAGATTGGACGAATGAAGGCGACGGAATTGGCGGTGGACCAATCATTCTTTAACATGTTCGAAATGTCCGCGTACGCGCACTTTCTCTTCGCTTTGAGTTGTGCGTTGGGAATGGCTGTTAACGTTTCTTCCTGTTTCGTCGGTGGTAAAGCGAGTGCTTTAGCTTACGCCATGTTAGGTTTAACCAAAACGATAACCGTCATTGCTATCGGCGTCTTGTATTTTGACGCGCCGCCGTCTTACCGCGTGGTGTTTGGCGGTTTATTTGCTATAGCCGCGATAGTTGTCTACTCTGTGGTCACTTTAAGAGAGAAGCAACAGCAGATGTTAAAAAGCGGCAATAATAATAATAATAATAATAATAATAACAACAACAACAATACAGAAATGGGCGTTCTACCCGACGAAATCGAAGTAGGCATTGAACCCGCGACGATAAGTCCAAAAATGAGCAATAGAGATAGTAAAAAGCGCGAGTTTTGAGTTTGAGACTGAGACGAGAGAGGGTATTTCAACAAAGTAGCACATAATTCTAGAATGAAAAAGAGAACTATTCATAGTTTGAGAATTCGCACACGTCGTAGTACATAGTAGCTATTCAAATGTTTCATTACACGACACATTCTCATATTGCGCCCGAAAATATCTCGTACATACCTCATTATAAATTCACCAAAATCATGTTCGCGGCCACTCGCGCGTTCATCAAGCCATCTTATTTTTGCAAAAGGGTCGTCAACACCAAAACACACGGGAACAAAAACCTAACCAGAATGGCTGGTTCATCTTCTTACCTCGCACCAGACACGTATCACTCTATGTCTACTGCAGATGACGAGCTCATTTTTCTTCACACGATGTTGAGGGCATCAAATTTGGAAAAGACGATGTCTTTCTTCGAAGCATTAGGATTACAAGAAACGCGCAGAAAAGACTCGGAAAAAGGTAAGTACACGTTGGTGTTCATGGCTACGAGCAAAGGCGCCCCGGAAATTGAAATCACTTACAATTGGGGCGATGAAGAGGAAGTTTTTGGTACGTTTTGCATCACCTAATTTGATTAGACAAAAAATCTGACTTGATTCGCACACGCAGCACCGCCATCGCGATCTATGGGCCACTTAGCCTTTGCCACGGCAGACATATATAAGTTGTGCCACGAGTTGCAAGAGAAAGGCATTACAATCTTAAGGCCTCCACGAGACGGACGAATGGCGTTTGTGAAATCGCCGGATGGGATTAGCGTTGAGCTTTTGCAGAAAGGCGAAGCTTTAAAGCCGGAAGAACCTTGGGCGAGTATGGAGAATACCGGAAGTTGGTGATTTAGAATTTTACATGTATGTGCGTGTAATACACGTCTCAATCTGTCCATAAAGAAAAAGATCCGGATCTGGATGTCGCGGAAGTATTCGAACAAAACACACCTCCCGCGGAGATGGAGTTGAACACGCCTCGGTAGCGACAATATAATCCACAACCCATTTCATCTTCTAACTGTTCGGCCAACTCGTCAAACCCAGAACTCGATTCGCTCGCTCTCAACGCGTTCACCTCAATCGCTGCTCGCGTTTCCATTTCTTTGTTTTCTTCGTTGCGGAAAAGAGACATGGGGGGTAAACCGCCGACTTCCGTGTATCGAGCATCTAAAGCAAACGATAACGATATCGGATCGACCCAACCTCGGACGACGGTTGTTCCAACCGCATCGACAAAAAAACCGCTGATTTTCCCGGCTTTTGTAAATTCTAACGTGCCCTTGAACGGCACGCGTCTATCGCTGCTATTGCTATTGCTATTATTATTGTAATTACTCCTTCGTGTGCCGATCCACACGCCGCTCATTAACGACACATCCGCTCGGTTCCCACTTTTCATCGCCAACAGTTCTCGTCGATATCTAGACGCGGGTGGGCGAGAACCGAGCGGGAACCGCCCTCCACTTGGCAATCGAGGAAAATAACGAAACTTTTCCTTTTTCCGTTCGAAATCTTCAATCGCAGAAAGCGGTTCGAGATACAGCGCTTGACACACCGCCAAGGAGATGGTGTTGTTTTTCGTGAGGCAGTCAAAAAGCCATTCGGACGGACACGTTTCCTCGAACGTCTTTTTCAAATATCGCTTAGGAATAGCGGGAATGTACGAAATCGTCGTCGTTTGCTTTCGATGATTTGTCGTCGAGGAGACGTTTGAAACTACGGATGACGATGCGAAGTGTTCGCTAAGATATCGCGCGACTAAGATTCGAAAAGCAGCGGCTTCTTCTTGTTCCTCGTCGAACTCGTTCGAAACTGTCTGTTCTTCTTCTTCTTCTTCTTCTTCTTCTCCTCCTCCATTCTCTGCATCGTCGCCATCGCCGCCGTGACCAATACCAACACAATTATTAAAGCGAAACACCTCCTCGACCATCCTTCTCGCCTTCTTAAACCTGGTCAACACCACCCCAATCAGTCTCGCCGCCATTACTCTCTCCGCGAACACTTCTTCAATCTCCTCCGTTCCATTTTGTACCGCAGTAACAGATGTCAACTCCACGCTCGTCTCGTCCGCCGCTCTGAGAACGTCGAGCGCTAACGTCAACGCTCGTTTTAACAGTTCTTTCGAAATGGATTTAAGCGTCTCCGAATCGTTCGAACACTGGCTAAAAGCGTTCAAAAGTATCTGTAATCGATGCAACACGTGCATCTGGACGCCTTTTTTCTCGCACAGCGCTCGTTCTCTCGTCACGTACAGTTTCCGTAAATAGTTTTTGACCACGCTTTTCTCCACCTCGTGCATCGTCTCGTGAAACGCGCTCTTGCCCCATTTCTTATTCAACGCCGCGCGCCACATCTCTTCGTCCCTCGAGATCTCCGACAAGTACTTATTCGTCCGAGATAATCGAGACACGGATTCGAAATCGTTCGAATCGATCAAGAGTCTCGCGAACACGTGCGAAATCAACACGTCTTTTGGAAGTTTTTCCAAAATCGATTTTTTCTCCCCGTTTCGTCGACGATGATTTTCTCCATCCTTCAACTCGTCGTCCTCGGTCATGGCGACGACTTCGACGACGACTTCGACGACAAAAACGACACCACCACCAACAAACAAAGAAAGAGAGAGAGAGCGCGGTGTCGTCGTCGTTCTCTCGAAAAAGGATGCGCCTCTCTTCTTTCGTCGTCTCCTCCTCCCCTCGTCAGTTTTTTGGATAATACAAAGAAAAGGGGAGTCTCGTCCTCCTCCTTCTTTTTTCTTCT
>Ga0115011_10003416_pt1 | contig 10807 bp, 10 predicted proteins | sample TroAtlMetagenome_2_FD_88705 | JGI IMG/M metagenome (GOLD analysis project Ga0115011, IMG submission 88705) | Marine eukaryotic phytoplankton communities from Atlantic Ocean - Tropical Atlantic ANT8 Metagenome | ecosystem: Environmental > Aquatic > Marine > Oceanic | place: Tropical Atlantic... | reverse complement strand
TTCAACCTAGAACTAATTTTAATAACTCTGAATTAAAAGAACTAGCTGAATCTATTAGTCAATATGGAATTATACAACCACTAACTGTTAGGAAATTAGATGATAAAAAATATCAAATTATATCTGGAGAAAGGAGGTACTTGGCCTCTAAAATGGCAGGATTAAAAACAGTCCCAGTATATATTAAAAAAGCAAAAGACAATGAAATGCTTGAATTAGCATTAATTGAAAATATTCAAAGAGAAGATTTAGACCCAATTGAAATAGGCATTTCATACAAAACATTAATTGACGAATTACAAATCACACAAGAAGAATTAAGTAAAAAAATAGGAAAAAAAAGATCTACAATTAGTAACTATATAAGATTACTACAATTACATCCTATTATACAAGCAGGACTAAGAGATTTTATATTGACGATAGGTCACGCCAAACCTTTATTATCATTAAGTAATCAAGGAAAACAACTAGAATTATATAATTATATGGTATCTAATTCTCTTTCAGTAAGAGAAACAGAAGATTTAGTCAAATTAAATAAAAACAATGTTCATTTTGAAAAACGAACATATAATAATAATTTATCTATTGAACTAAAATCAATGCAAGATAATTTAGCTGATTTTTTTGAAGCAGAAGTTAAAATTAAAGCTTTGAAAAGCGGGAAAAGAAAAATAGAAATTCAGTTTAATTCAGAAAAAAAACTACATGAATTCATCAAGAATATTCAGAATTAATTTACTTTTTGTTTTTTTGCTATCATTCAACTTATTTGCACAAAATAAATCTGCAAATAAATCTGCCATACTATCCACTGCATGTCCAGGATTAGGACAAATTTATAATGAAAAATATTGGAAGACACCTATAATTATTTTAGGCATTGGAAGTTGTGTTTTCTCTTATCAATATTATAATAATAAGTTCGAAAAATATAAAGAAGCATATATATTAAGAACAGATCAGGATGAAAGTACAATTGATGAATTTGATGGAATATATTCTGAAAGTAATTTAATAACACTACAAGACTATTATAGAAATAATAAAGATTTATCTATCATTATTGGATCCATAATATATGTTTTAAATATTGTAGACGCATATGTAGATGCACATTTATTTACATATAATATTAATGATGACTTATCTTTATATATAAAACCAGAATTATCACCTAATAATGGAACTGGATTAATATCAATGAAAATAGCATTTTAAAAAAATGAAGATAATTATCATAGGTTACGGAAAAATGGGAAAAGAGGTAGAAAGAATTTGTCTTCAAAAAAAATATAAAGTTTTACTAAAAATTAATTCTAAAAACAGCAACCTACTAAACAAAGATATTTTAAGAGAATGTGATGTGGCCATTGATTTCTCTAATTCAAAGACAATTTTAAAACATACTCTTTTCCTAATAGAAAATGGAGTGCCCGTAGTATCAGGAACTACTGGGTGGGATGATGAAATTAATATCGCTAAAGAAAAATGTATTAAAAAAAATGGAACATTTTTACATTCACCAAATTTTAGCATTGGAATGAATATTTTTTTTGAATTAAATAATTTTTTAGCAAAAAAAATGAATGCGCAAAATCAGTACAAAGCTAGTGTAAATGAATCGCATCATAAAAATAAAAAAGACAAGCCAAGTGGAACTGCTATTAAATTAGCAAATGACATATCTAAAAATAATGACAAAATAAAAAATTGGTCTATAGACAAAAAAACACTACCTATATATTGTGAAAGAAAAGGGGACATAAAAGGTATTCATGAAATAAAATACAATTCAAGTATTGACACCATTTCTATTAAACACAATGCGCACAACCGAGAAGGCTTTGCTAAAGGGGCCATTATAGCGGCTGAATTTATAAAAAATAAAAAAGGTATATTTACCATGAAAGATATTATTCAATAACAAAGCTTAATAATGAAAAAAATACACATTCGTACTCTTTGTTTTTTTTGGCCCTTATACTTGTTGTTCTTTTTGTTTTCAAGTTATAAAATTATGCTTGCTATTGCAGGTATATTTGGACTTACTACGATAATCATTAGAATTAAAAAAAATAAAAATAATGATTTTGAAAAAATCCAAAATTCTTTATTCGCCATCATTTATTGTTTGATTATCATTTTTGGTATTTTTTTATTTGTCCGACTTACTAAAATAGAGGCTTTTAATTGGCTATATTTTTCTACTCTTTGTGTTATAGATCACCATTTTTTCTATTTCATAAATTGGACCCCCTGGAAAAAGAAGAAGAAAAAGGAAAAAGGAAATAAAAGTAAAACACGTGAATGGATAGAGTCAGTATTATTTGCAATATTTGCTGCTACACTAATCCATATATTTACAATTCAACCATATATTATACCTACATCTTCACTAGAAGGAAGTCTATTAAGAGGCGATTTCCTATTTGTAAGTAAATTTAATTATGGGTCTAATGTCCCTAATACACCTTTATTTTTGCCTTTTATGCATAATACATTACCTTTTACAACAAATACCCCATCTTATCTTGATTGGATTCAACTTGGATACAATCGACTACCTGGCTTTCAAAAAATTAAAAATAATGATATTGTTGTTTTTAATTGGCCAACTGATGACACTAGGCCTAATATGCCTTTTGATAAAAAATTAAATTATGTAAAAAGATGCCTTGCAATTCCAGGAGATAGTTTAAAATTGATTGATGGTAAAGTGGAAATTAATGGCCATATTACCAAATGGGCCTGGCTCCCTCAAGAAGACCCAAATAGAGGTGAAATTCAACATGCATATTGGATACAGTATGATAAAAAAAATGTATACAAAAAATGGAAAGAAATAAGAAAAGAATTACACAACAAGTATGAAGTTGAATTAACATCTATAGGTGGGGAGATAATAGAATCTTTTAATCAGAAACAAGATGACTGGGATGTTAAATATTATACCGACCTTATAGTTCATGGATCAGAAAAGGAAATAGACAGGATGAAAGAAGATGCAGACAGTATTATTAGAATAACACAAAATATAATATGTGCTAGCGAACTTACATATGACCCACAAGAAGGAATCAAGCGACCATGTTCAAATGATTCATTATATAACATAAATAATAGAATTTTTAGTAAAATATTTCCAAGATATACTTTGGACAAATATAATCTAGGACCTGCAACAAACCTACCTGAAGATAATATTGAATCTGATTTTGAGAAAATTAAAACAGTTGACATTCTTGGTTATGAATCAACTTCATTATTCCCACAACCATTTGAATATGAGGTTACTTTTAAAGAAAGTAACGAAAATTGTTCTGACACATCAAGTAATATTTTACAAAATAAAACTGATGTAAAAAAGAAAATATTATTTGAACATCCACATAATTGGGACAGTGATAATTATGGACCTATTTATATGCCCAAAGAAGGAGATGAAATCACTTTAACCAAAGAGAATATAGCATTGTACGTAGATATTATCAAAAATTATGAAAACAATACTCTTGAAATAATATATCAAACAGATTGTGCAACTTTAAAAGATGATGAATATAATCAAGGTGAATGGAAATTTATAATAAATGGAAAAGAAACAAACAAATATACCATTCAAATGGATCAAGGTTATTATTGGATGATGGGAGACAATAGACATAACTCACAAGATTCTAGATGTTGGGGATATGTGCCCTTTAGCCACGTAGTTGGTAAACCACTGCTTGTTTGGTTAAGTATAGACTGGAATGCTGATAGTTTATTAAAAAAAATAAGATGGAAAAGATTATTCACAACTGTACATGGTGATGGAGAATCTAGATGGTATTTCCCTCACTTCCTAGTTCTTTTAATACTGTTTATGTTTAGAAAAAGAATAAAAAAATTAATAAAATATATTTTAAATAAGAAACAAAAAAATCTAGACCAAACTCCGGATTAATCGGAAAATGAAAGAAAACAGTATTCTACTTTCTACAGCATACTTACCGCCAATAAGTTATTTTTACTATATAAATAATTATGAAAATATATTTATAGAAACACAAGAACATTATCAAAAACAATCAATACGAAATCATACAATTATTTTAGGATCTCAAGGATATCAAAAAATAATTATTCCTGTAAAAAGAAAAAGTTATTCGAAAAAAATAATTACTGAATTAGAAATTTCTAGTGAATTGTGGAAAAAAAAACATATTCAAGCTATTCAAACTAATTATGGGAACAGCCCATTTTTTATACATTACTTTAATGATATCTGCGAAATTATTTTAAGAAAAAGAAAGTTTCTTTTTGATTTAAATCAAGATTTATTATCATTTTTTTTAAATGAGTTGGATATAAAAAAAGAAATTCGAAAGACAACTAATTATCAAAGCAGCCTATCTGATAATTTTATAGATTTTAGAAACTTTGAATATAAACAAACTATTAATTTAAAATACAATCAAACATTTATCGAAAAAGGTGAGATAAATAATAATATTTCTATTATTGATTTACTTTTTAATTTAGGAAATGATTCTAAGAATTTTATTTCAAAATTAAATTTTGAAAAAACATAATTATATTTGATGTATGCAAAATAAAAAAAGTTTAGAGTTTAATAAAAATGAAGACAATATGAAGTTGCTTATTGGTGATTTAAAATACCATATGGCTTCTATTAATTTAGGTGGAGGACAAAAAGCAATTGAAAAACATCACCAAAAAGGAAAACTTACAGCTAGAGAACGAATTAAGGAATTAATAGATAATGGAACTGATTTTATAGAGCTTGGGTCTTTAGCGGCATTAAATATGTATCCTGAGTATAATGGCTGCAAATCTGCAGGAGTGGTTACAGGAATTGGGATAATCCATAAAAGACAGTGTATGATTGTCTCAAATGATGCAACCGTAAAAGCAGGAGCTTGGTTTCCAATGACTGGAAAAAAAAATCTTAGAGCACAAGAAATTGCAATTGAAAATAAATTACCTATTATTTACTTAGTTGATAGTGCTGGAATATTCCTTCCTCTACAAAATGAAATTTTTGCAGACAAAGAACATTTTGGCCGACAATTCAGAAATAATTCTATTATATCAGCTATGGGAATCCCTCAAATTGCTGCTATTATGGGAAGTTGCGTGGCAGGAGGTGCTTATTTGCCTATATTATGTGATGAATCTATTATTGTTGAAAAAACAGGTAGCGTTTTTTTAGCTAGCTCCCATTTAGTAAAAGCTGCAATTGGTGAAGATATTGACAATGAAACTTTAGGAGGAGCAAAAACACATTCTGAAGTTTCGGGTATAACTGATTATAAATGTAAAAATGATAATGAAGCATTAAGTTTAATTAGAGAATTAATAGAAAAAATACCCATAACTAAAAAAGGTAACTTATCTAGAGAAAAAAGTATTCTGCCAAAAAAAAATAGTGAAGATATTCTTGGAATAATCCCAAGAAAAAGAGATAAACCATATGACATGAAGGATATCATTGTCAGACTAGTAGACAATAGTGAATTTATTGAATATAAAAAAGAATATGGAAAAACCATTATTTGCGGATACGCAAGGATAGATGGATGGTCTGTTGGAATTATTGCTAATCAAAGAAAAATTGTCAAAAACGGAAAAGGTGAAATGCAAATTGGAGGAGTTATCTATTCTGACTCTGCTGACAAATCAGCTAGATTTATCATGAATTGTAATCAAAAGAAAATTCCTTTGATTTTCCTTCAAGACGTCACTGGATTTATGGTTGGATCTAGAGCTGAGCATGGGGGAATTATTAAAGATGGTGCTAAAATGGTTAATGCTATGGCAAATAGTACAGTCCCAAAATTCACAGTAATCATAGGAAATTCTTTTGGAGCAGGAAATTATGCAATGTGCGGAAAAGCATTTGATCCAAGATTTATTGTTGCTTGGCCAAGTGCTAGAATTGCTGTAATGGGGGGAGATCAAGCTTCTGAAGTGTTGTTAAATCTAGAGAAAAATAAATTAAAAAAAGAAGGAAAAGAATTAGACGAGAAAGGAGAAAAAGAATTAAAAAAACAAATTTCAGAAAATTATAATAATCAAACCTCCCCATATTATGCCGCAGCAAGACTTTGGATTGATGAAATAATACACCCATTAGATACTAGAAAATATATATCTACAGGTATTCAAGCGAGCAATAATATATACCCAAAAGAATTCAAAACTGGTGTTATTCAAACCTGATTTTTATTTTTCAGAAAACTTAAATTTGTATATTTAACCTCTAATTATTGATTTATAATGATAAAAGTAAAACTTCCTGATAATACTATTAAAAAATTTCCTACTGGGACTACCTCTTTAGATGTAGCTTTTAGTATTAGTGAAGGTCTCGCTAGAAATGTTTTAGCTGCAGAGGTAAATGGTGAAATATGGGACGCACAAAGAGAATTAAAAGGAGACCAAAATGAAATAACACTAAAACTATTAACATGGAAAGATGAAAAAAGTAAACATGTATTATGGCACTCTTCAGCTCATTTAATGGCAGAAGCCATTCAATCTTTTTATCCAAACGTTAAGTTTACAATTGGGCCATCTATTGATAATGGATTTTACTATGACATTGAATTAGGTGAAAATGAAACTTTTTCGTCAGAAAATTTTGAGAAAATTGAAAATAAAATGTTAGATCTGGCAAGAGAAAAAAATAAATACATCCGAAAATCTGTAACAAAAAAAGAAGCTTTAGATTTTTATAAAAAAAAAGACAATAATTACAAAATTGAACTAATTAATGATTTAGAAGATGGTTCAATTACTTTTTATACTCAAGGTAATTTTACAGATTTATGTAAAGGGCCTCATATTCCTGACACTAGCTTTATAAAGGCTGTAAAACTATTAAATGTTGCTGGAGCATATTGGAAGGGGGATGAAAGAAACAAACAACTAACCAGAGTTTATGGCGTTTCTTTTCCTAAGAAAAAAGAATTAGATGAACACCTATATATCCTTGATGAGGCAAAAAAAAGAGATCATAGAAAAATTGGTAAAGAAATGGAATTGTTTACATTTTCTAAAAAAGTTGGACAAGGGCTACCTTTATGGCTGCCAAAGGGAACACTTATAAGAGAGCAATTAGTTAAATTTATGAGAGACTTACAGATGAAAAATGGTTATGAATCTGTAGTGTCTCCACATATTGGACATAAAGATTTATATGTTTGTTCAGGTCATTATGAAAAATATGGAGAAGATTCCTTTCAGCCTATCAAAACACCCAACTCTAAAGAGGAATTTTTCTTAAAACCTATGAACTGTCCTCATCACTGTGAAATATTTAAATCCTCACCTAAATCATATAAAGACTTACCAATTAGATACGCCGAATTTGGAACTGTATATAGATATGAGCAAAGTGGCGAATTACACGGATTAACTAGAGTAAGAGGATTTACACAAGATGATGCACATTTATTTGTTACACCCGAACAATTACAAATAGAATTTGAAAAAGTTATTGACATTGTTTTATATGTATTAAAAATATTGAAATTTAAAAACTATACTGCACAAATTTCCTTAAGAGATAAAGAAGACTTTTCTAAATACATAGGTAGTGAGAAAAATTGGGACTTAGCTGAATCTGCCATAATAGATTCTACTAAAAATAAAAATCTAGATACTACCATTGAATATGGAGAAGCTGCATTTTATGGGCCAAAATTGGATTTCATGGTAGAAGATGCGTTAGGAAGAAAATGGCAACTAGGAACAATCCAGGTAGATTACAATCTTCCTGAAAGATTTAATTTAGAATATATTGGAGCAGACAACAAGCCTCATAGGCCTGTAATGATTCATAGAGCGCCATTTGGCTCTCTTGAAAGGTTTTTAGCTATTTTAATTGAACACACTAGTGGAAACTTCCCATTATGGCTTATTCCTAATCAAGTAACGATTCTTCCTGTAAGTGAAAAATTTACAGAATATTCAAATAAAGTTTTAAAATTGCTTAAAAATTACGAAATTCGCGCCCACATTGATGTGCGAACTGAAACTATAGGAAAGCGTATAAGAGAAGCTGAATTAAGTAAAACTCCTTATATGTTAATTTTAGGAGAAAAAGAACAAAAGAATAATACAGTATCTATTCGCAAGCATGGAGGTGAAGATTTAGGATCAATGGATATTACTAGTTTTTGTGAACACATAAAAACTAGTTTAAAAAAAGAAATAGAAGTTTAATTTAAATTATTTGTTATAGCATTTTTTAGAAGGAGGCGATCTTTTGGGAGAATAAAAAAAGAGCATCCACACAAGATTAATCGTAAAATTGAAAGCCTAACAGTTAGGCTGGTAGGTGATAATGTGTCACCAGGTGTTTTTAATACATCAATGGCGATAGATATGGCTCAAGAACAGGGTTTAGATCTTGTAGAAATATCTCCAAACGTAGACCCTCCAGTATGTAAAATTATTGATTATCAAAAATTTTTATATACACAAAAGAAGAAGAAAAAAGAGTTAAAGGCTAAAACGGCTAAGACTGTACTTAAAGAAATACGTTTTGGGCCTAACACAGATGAGCATGACTTTCAATTTAAATTGAACCATGCTAAAAGATTTTTAAAAGATGGATGCAAACTAAAAGCTTATGTCTTTTTTAAAGGAAGACAAATTATATTTAAAGATAAAGGTGAAATGTTACTATTAAGATTAGCTCAAGAATTAGAAAAGATAGCCAAAGTAGAACAATTGCCTAAATTAGAGGGGAAGAAAATGAATATGTTATTAACACCATTAAATTAGTTGTACTATGCCTAAAATGAAAACTACATCAAGTGCTAAGAAAAGATTTTCTATCACAGGAAGTGGAAAAATAAAAAGAAAACACGCCTTTAAAAGTCATATTTTGACAAAAAAAGGAACAAAGAGAAAGAGGAATTTAACTAAAACAGGCCTGGTTCATAAATCAGATACTCCTAATATTAAAATTCAACTTTGTAAATAAATTATAAACCATGTAAATCAGCTCTACAAGTTTCATTTTTTGAACGCTGCTTACAAAAAAATAGAAAATTATGCCAAGGTCAATTAATTCTGTCGCTTCAAAAGCAAGAAGAAAAAAAATATTAAAACAAGCAAAAGGTTATTTCGGAAGAAGAAAGAATGTATATACAGTAGCAAAAAATGCTGTAGAAAAAGCTCTTTCTTATGCATATAGAGACCGAAAAGCTAAAAAAAGAAAGTTTCGAGAACTATGGATTCAGCGAATTAATGCTGGGGCTAGAGAAAATGGAATTTCTTATTCTGAGCTTATGGGATTATTAAAAAAGAATAATATTGATTTAAATAGGAAAGTATTAGCTGATTTAGCCATGAATCAGCCTGAAGTATTTAAATCAATCGTTGAAAAAGTAAAAAAATAATTTACTTAATTTTTTCTAAATCAGAAATACCATTCATAGCGGGTTCATATCCTGGCTCTATCATAAGGCAAAACTTAAAGTCTTCCATAGCAGCTTTTTTGTTACCTAATTCTTGATAACAAAGACCTCTACCATGATATGCCTCTAAATATCCTCCATCAAGGCTTATTGTTTTATCAAAAATATTTAAAGCTTTTTGTAAAAAATCTTTATTTTCCAACTCATCTTTGGAATACGATGCTGAAGCTAAATAACAATAACCCATTGAATAATATGAGTATGGCCAATTTTCATTTAAAGAAATAGAAACCTTATATTTTTCAATAGCATTTAAAAAATCCTCTTGCAGCTGAAAATAATAACCATAATTATAATAAACTTGATAAGTCTCTTCTTCTTTCAATAATTTTTCAAAATATTGTATAGCCAATTCATCATTTTGATAAGTATACAAAAGTGCTAAGTCTTCTAAGGCACCTAAATGATTAGGTTTTATATCTAATATTTTATCATAAATCTGTATAGCCAATTCATTGTCACCTAAATCTTTATTCAATTTAGCTTTAAAATAAAGTGCTATTAAATTTTCAGAATCTAATTCTAATAGGTAATCTATATTATTTTCACAATTAAAATCACCTATGGAACAATATAATTTAACAAGATTCTCAGAACACATGATGTTGTTAGAATCTATCTCTAAACAACGCTCCCAACAATCTCTAGAAATATGAGCTTGATTATCTTCATAGTATGTATCAGCTCTTGCTATTAAAATATCAATATTATTAGGATTATTTTGATAAAGATTATCTATATAATTAATTGCTGAGTCTAATTCTTCTCTTTCAACATAGCTATCAAGAATTGTGTCACTAAATTTATTAGAATTATTGCCTTTAGAATTATAAAATAAAAATACTAAAGCCAAGCATATAAACAAAAGACTAGTAATGATAACAAATTTTTGTTTCACAAGAATTTTATATTAACTCTTTGATTTTTGATTCTAGTTCTTCCATTAACTCTGGATTGTCTTTTAATAGATTTCTTACAGACTCTCTTCCTTGACCTAATTTACTTCCATTATAACTAAACCAAGATCCACTTTTTTCAATCAACCCATTCTCCACTCCTAAATCAATTATTTCACCTGTTTTAGAAATGCCTTCTCCATACATAAGATCAAATTCAGCTCTCCTAAAAGGAGGTGCAACTTTATTTTTGACTATTTTAACTTTTGTTCTATTTCCTAATACTTTCTCACCATCCTTTATTTGCGTACTTCTTCTAATATCAATTCTTACTGAAGAATAAAACTTTAAAGCATTACCACCTGTTGTTGTTTCAGGACTACCAAACATAACACCTATTTTGTGTCTTAA
>Ga0115011_10003413_pt1 | contig 10812 bp, 6 predicted proteins | sample TroAtlMetagenome_2_FD_88705 | JGI IMG/M metagenome (GOLD analysis project Ga0115011, IMG submission 88705) | Marine eukaryotic phytoplankton communities from Atlantic Ocean - Tropical Atlantic ANT8 Metagenome | ecosystem: Environmental > Aquatic > Marine > Oceanic | place: Tropical Atlantic... | reverse complement strand
TGGTCTTCAACCTGGTAGCCTTCGGAGCGCTGAGTTATCTGCGGCGTCGTCATCGGCTCCGCGAGTCTTCCTGAGGAGCAAGGGACTCTATTTCTTCTCCCCGGACTTGTCGTTCTTCTTCGGTTCCTCCTCGGGAGGGGCGAGGGATTGCTTGAGGCGCTCCTGGAGGGCCTTGAAGTCCCCAGAGAGACTCTTGAGCTGTTTCTCCAGGTCCTGAACCTGGCCCCGTAGTTTGCTGACCTCCGTGGGGGCCTGTCCGGGCGCCTCATTCTTGCGGATCTGGTCGATGGCGGACTGGGCGGCCTTGCCTTCAGGGGAATCAGAGTCAGCAGCCACGAAGGTGGTGAGGACGGGGATGGCCCGGGGGTCACGCAGTTCCCCAAGGGCTCCCATCGCGGCGGTGGCCACGGAGTTCTTGAGGTGGTCGACATGGCCGAGGAGGAAGTCGCGGATGGCGTCCTTGTTGTCCTCGTGCCGGGCGAGGTAGGCGAGGGTGCGCAGGGCCTGGGCGAAGCTGCGGCTGGGGAAGGAGTCTTCTTCTTTCTGAAGGTGGCGGAGGAGGGGCTCGACGTAGAAGGCATCGTCCTGCTTACGCATGCCGGCGATAGCCTCGTTGGCGATGGCATTCTGGTAGGAATTCGCGGTGAGCAAGCCGACAAGGTAGGGGCGGAGGCCGGCCTTGGCGTAGGCGGCTACTCCGCCAATGGCCACGGTGCGGATTCCGGGGTTGGCCTCGCGGTCGGCGATGGCCTTGAGAGCGTTGTAGGCCTCGTCACTGTAGAACTTGGTGAGGCCGCGGACGACGGCCTGCCTCACCCGGGCGTCTGGCTGGTCGAGGGAGCTTTCGAGAGCGGCAAAGGATTCCGGGGTGCGCATGGCGGCGAGACCGTCGGCAGCGGCCTTTCGCACGGCGAAGAAAGGGTCTTCCCTGAGGGCTTTGCTGAGGTGCTCGAGAGCGACCTTGTTTTTCTTCTTACCGAGTTGCTGGACGGCGAGGAGACGGCCGATGACGTCGGCCTGGTCGGCGAGCTGGGCGAGGAGCATCTTCTCATTGGGGTCGAAGTTGATCTTGGCGAGAACGGTAACATTCGGGTCGAAGCGGACGACTTGCGGAGCGGCCCCGAGGGGCAGGTAGAAGTCCTCGCGCTCCTTGGAAATCTCGCTGGTGCGCATCTCGGTCTTGTCCTCAACGAGAAATTTAACCGGAAGCTTGAAGCGGAAGAAGGGGCGCTTCTCATTGGTCATCTGGACCTGGTTGATGGAGAGCTTGACCTGTTTGGTGAGTTCGTCCCAGGAGTAGTTGATCTTGAGTTCAGGGTAGCCGGAGAGGTAGACCCATTGGTCGAAGAACTGGGAGAGGGAGCGTCCGCTGAGTTCCTCGAAGATCTCGACGAGGTCCTGGGTGACCACGGTTTTGTACTGGTGGCGCTCGAGGTAGGTCTTCACGCATTTGCGGAAGAGGTCCTCACCCAGTTCAGAGCGCAGCATGTGGAGGACCCATCCGCCCTTGGGGTAGGCCCGGAAGCTGAACTGCTGCATGGGGTTGCTGTAGCCCTGGTGGACGATCGGAGTGGTGTCCTTGTCGTTGCCGAAGATCCCACGGGCGTTGCCGTGGAGGCCGTGCTTGAAGTAGTCATTGCCGAGAAGTTCCCGGTCGTAGAGAAGGGAGTAGTAGGTGGCAAAGCCCTCGTTGAGCCAGAGGTGGCTCCAGTCACGGCAGGTGACGAGGTCGCCGAACCACTGGTGGGCGACTTCGTGGGCATCAAGTCCACGGCTGCTGCGAAGGTTCTCGGTGGCGTCAGTGAAGAGAGTGCGTGAGGTCAGGGTGGTCAGGCTGGTGTTCTCCATCCCTCCCATCATGTAGTCGATGGCGCAGGCGTTGTAATACTTGTCCCAGGGGTAGGAGACTCCGATTTCCCTTTCGAAGTAGTCGAGGATCTTGATGGTGTCGCGGAAGGTGTTGGCGAGCTGGTCCTTCTCGGAGGGAGGGACGTAGAGCGCGACGGGGAGGTCGCCGTGCTTGCCTTCCATCTTGACGAAGTAACCGGCAAGAAGGGTGACGAGGTAGTTGACGTGGGCCTTGTCCTGCATCCAGTGGAAAGCGACGAGGCCGGTCTCCTCATCTTTCTTACGGGCGAGAAGCCGTCCGTTGGAGAGGGCCTCCATGCCCTCGGGGATCCGGCAGATCATCTCGGTAGTGAACTTCTCGTTTGGGTAGTCGTGACTGGGGAACCAGTGCTGGTGGTCCTCGGGTTCACCCTGAGTCCAGAGCTGGGTATCGCTGGCCGGGTATCCCATTTCGGCGGTGCGGAAGTAGAGACCCTTTTTCGGAGTGGCGTTGTAGGTCACGGTGACCCGAGCTTCTTCCCAGGCAGGGATGGGATCCCGGAAAGTGATCTCAAGGTGGGTGTCAGTGGACTGGGTGGCCTGGATGGCGTGCGAGGAGGTGACCTGCCTGATGTCCAGCCCGGTGGCGTTGAGGTGCCACTGCTTGAGGGGCTTGGCAATGGGAGCGAAGTCGAGAACGGCGGTGGCGGCGAGGGAGCGCTCCTTGAAGTTGGGGGTGACGTCGATCTTGAGGTGCGCGACATCCACGAAGCGGTCCGGGGCGTAGCTATTCTGGGGAGCCTTGCCCTGTTCTGCGGCGGCGAGTTGACGGGCATGAAGCCGGGCCATCATGGCACAGTGGCCACACTGGAGGAGGTGGGCTTCGTTGGCGCGCACTGCAAAGGTGCCGAGGAAATGGCTGCCAAGAACGGCCAGGGTGACGAGCAGTTGTCGGTTCATGATGTAAGGGGGCGGGACGATGCCCACTTTTGAAGAAATTTCAATCAGAAGCCAAGGGATCCGGATTCGGGCTGGGAATCTACTCTCCTGAAGAGCCTTTGGGAGAGCTATTGCGGGTCCTCAAGGTGGGCGATGGCATGCTCGATAGACGCTTGGAGTAGAGGGGCCAGTTCCGGGAGAAGGGAGGGAGACTGGTTGCTGGCAAGGTGCTCTTCGCACTGGCGGCAAATGTCCGCGAACTGGGCCATGCCCATGGTGCCTGCAGAGCCCTTGAGCTGGTGGAGGATCCCGCGGCTTTCCTCGATCCGGTTGTCGGCGAGAGCGGCCTCTAGGATCACCAGCTGATCTCGCCCGTGCGAGGCAAAGTCGTTCACGATGGGGAGGAGCAGCGTCGGCTGGCCGGCCGCCATGGCATCGAGTTGGGCGTGATCAAGGAGGGTCACGGCGGGGAGTATACGCTTCCGCGCACGCTGGGAAAAGAGCAAGGGATGAGCCCGCCGGAGGCTTGCGGGACGCGTGGACCCACCGGGTCGGGGTATATCTGCTGATGGGTAAGGGAGTAAGGGGTTCTTTTCCCCGGGAGTTTGTAGTGGGAATTCCCCGGTAAAATAGTTAAGATATCCTAAGTGTCTGGGGAGACCTCCAACCTCGTCCTTGCCGACGATGATCAAACCGTCCGGAACTTGCTGACCATGCATGCCGAGCGGGGGGGCTTCACGGTGAGCTCCGGGGAGAACGGAGCGGAAGCCCTTGAGCTGGTGACCGAGGATACCGACGTGGTGTTGCTCGACCTTCAGATGCCGGTGCTCGATGGCTTCGGGGCGCTCGACCGGCTTGGACGCGAACATCCCGGGGTGCCCGCGGTGGTGCTGACTTCGGTGGACGAGGCCGCGGAAGCAGTGAAGGCGATGAAGTTGGGTGCTCTTGATTACCTGACGAAGCCCTTTGACCCGGACGAGTTGCTTGCGGTGCTGCGCAACGCAAAGCGTCTGCGGCGAGCGGAGTTGGAGAATGAGCAGCTACGGGAGGCACTCGGGGGACGAGGACCAACGGTTCAAATTGTGGCAGAGTCGGAAGCAATGAAGGAGGTGGTGAGGCAGGCGGAGAAGGTCGCTTCTCTCGACTCGACGATCCTGCTGACCGGGGAAAGTGGGGTTGGCAAGGGAATGCTGTCCCGCCATGTCCATGCCAAGAGTGAGCGGGGAGAGGAGCCCTTCGTCACCGTGAGTTGCCCGGCGCTTCCCCGGGAACTTCTGGAGAGTGAGCTATTCGGTCATGAGAAGGGGGCCTTTACCGGTGCGGTACGGCGACGTCGTGGAAAGATCGAGATGGCCAAAGGAGGCACTCTCTTCCTCGATGAAATCGGGGACCTGCCGATTGATTTGCAACCCAAGCTTCTGAACGTCCTACAGGAAAGGCAATTCCAGAGACTGGGTGGCGAGGAGACCCTGGAGGCGGACGTGAGAATCATCGCAGCGACTAACCTCGATCTCGAGCAGCGGATGAAGGATGGACAATTCCGGGAAGACCTCTTTTACCGACTTAGTGTCATTCCTATCGAGGTGCCCCCACTGCGAGAGCGTCTTGAGGAGCTCCGGCACTTGAGCGAATCGATGCTGGGGCGCATCGCCCCGCAGGGAGGACGTCGGAGCACGAAACTTTCGAAAGAGGCTCTTTCCGCCATGCACTCTTATGACTGGCCGGGGAATGTCAGGCAGCTCGAAAACGTGCTCGAACGGGCAGCGGCTTTCTGTGAGGACGGCGTGATCTCGGTAGAGGACTTGCCAGCTTCGGTTCGGGGAAGCGAGCCCTCCGGGCGGGTGCCAGACGGGATTGGGGGCATCGCCTTGTCTGATCTGGAAAGGGAGGCCCTTGTTCAGACTCTCAAGCTCTGTAACGGAAACAAGGCCGAGACCGCGCGGCGGCTCGAAGTGACTGAGAAGTCAATTTACAACAAGCTGAAGCGGCACGGATTGATGTGAGTGAGGCCCAACGTGAGCTCATGGACGAGGCGGCGCAGTGGCGCCACCAGCTGGAGGTGGAGCAGGCCGCTCATCGTGAGGCCCTGCAACGCCTCGAGGATGCCAATGGGGAGCTAACTTATCTCAAGGAGCAGTTCGACCGGCGAGCTCGTGAGCAGGGGTGGAATCTTCGGGACCGTGATGACGAAAAGTTCAAGGTATTCTTTAATGCCTCGATGGATGGGATCATTCTGCTCGATGGCTTTGGGGCGTTTGTGGAGGTCAATGACACGGCGGTCCGGATGTCCGGTTTTTTACGCGAGCAGTTACGTGGGATGTATGTCTCGCACTTAATGAACTTTGAGGTGTCCGGGCAGGCCTTGAACGAGGTTCAGCGGACAGGTCGGAGCCGGAGTGAGGCCCATCTGCGGCGCGCGGATGGCTCCTTTCTCCCCGTGGAGGTGGTATGGGGACGGGTGAAATATGAGGGCCGAACCCTCGTGCACGGCATTATGCGTGATGTGACGGAGCGGGTGAAGGCCCTGCAAGAAATCAACCTCGCCAGGGAGGAATCGGAACGGGCGGAAAAGGCCAAGTCGATGTTTCTCGCGATGATGAGTCATGAGATCCGGACTCCACTCAACGGGATTATCGGCTACACGGAATTACTGCTCGACTCGCAACTGACGGAGGAGCAGAGAGAGAACCTTGGGTTGATTCACAAAAGCGGGGATTTACTCCTTAATATCATTAATGACCTTCTCGACTTTTCCCGGATTGAAAGCGGGCGCCTCGAGCTTGAGCAAGTTGATTTCGAGCTCAGTGACTGTGTTGAGGAGGTTCTCGGTCTTCATGCTGCAAAGGCTTCTGAAAAAGGGGTGGAGCTGACCTATGACCTGCACGATGAGATTCCTGCGGTAGTGTCGGGGGATGTAGCCCGGGTGAAGCAGATTCTTCTGAACCTTGTGTCCAACGCCCTGAAATTTACGGCCCGAGGGATGGTGGCAATCCATGGACGGGTGGTTCCGGGACCCTTTATTGAGCTTTCGGTAAGGGACACGGGAGTGGGTTTCGAGCCCTCCAAGGTAGAAAGTCTTTTTGAGCCGTTCCAGCAGGAGGATGCTTCCACGACGAGAAAGTTTGGAGGCTCGGGGCTGGGGCTGGCTATCTGCAAGCGCCTCGTGAAACGGATGGGAGGTGAGATCTCGGCAAGCTCCCGACTGGGTGAGGGCGCGGAGTTCCGTTTTACCATGCCCCTGCAGACAGGGCAGTCGAGTGCCTTCGCGGTAATTGAGGACAAGGGTCAGTTTCATGGCAGGAAGGCGCTTGTAATTGATGATAACGAAATCAATCAGCGGTTCCTCCAGAGGCGTCTTCTCACCTGGGGAATGGAGAGTGATGTGGTGGACAGTGGACAGCAGGGACTACGGCAGCTTGGTAGTGCCCACTATGATGTGATTTTCTGTGACATGATGATGCCGACCATGGACGGGCTGGAGTTTGCCCGGCTGGCGGCGGAAGCGGCCGGGTCCCTCCTGCCTCCGATGATTCTGGTCACTTCCGCGCGTTTGAGCGGGGAGAAGGAGCATGCACTGGCAGCAGGATTTCGTCAGGTTCTCTTCAAGCCGGTGCGACAGCGGGATATGTTCCGGGCACTCACTTCAGTTCTGGATCCTGGGGTGCCGGTACGCTCTTCTCGGGCCTTGCGAGAGACGGCAAAGGAGGATTCAGAGGGAGCCCGTCTCATCTTGGTGGCGGAGGACAATCCCATCAATGCAAGGCTGGCCATTCTGATCCTGGAGAGATTTGGATTCAAGGTCCATACAGCTGAGAACGGCCGTGAGGCCATCGTGAAATTACAGGAAGGGCACAGGTATGAGGCGATCCTCATGGACATGAACATGCCCGAACTGGATGGGGTCGAGGCGACCCGTTTGGTCCGGGCTGGTGAGGGTGGAGGCGAGACCGCAACTATTCCGATCATCGCAATGACAGCAAATGTGTTCGAGGCTGATAGGGAGACTTGTCTTCGTGCAGGGATGAACGGATACCTCCCCAAACCACTTCGCCCCGCGGACGTGGAATACACATTGCAGGAGATGGGAATGGTCCGCTAGGCGGTCTGGAGGCTCTGGTAAAATTTACAAAAAGGGTTGGGCGATCTGGTAAAATCTACCATTTTCCGGATGAGGAAAAATATATTAACTTTCCCGTAGTAAATTTGCATGGAGTTAATAATGAATGCCTTAAGTTAAGGATTAGCTTAATTGGCACAGGTTGTGCAATGGATCTAGTGAGTCCCACTTTTTTCCATGGTGAATCTAGCGTTCAATCCAACTTCCGAGGCCCCCGGGTGCGCCCCTACCTGTGCGGAGCGTCGAGACCGGCTGGCGGCTGAGAGAGGAAAGAGGCAGCCCAATGGGGGACAAGAATTTTCGATGGCAGGACAGTATGCAGGTTCTGACCGCAAACTGGAACTCGTGCGCAGCTCCTTAATCCGGGTGTGCGCTGGGGCTCCAGAACGTGATCGACCTGGGTCCTGCCCACGGAACCCAGCCGGGAAGAATGACTTTCTTCCCGGTAATCATAGCAGAACGTGCCCGGGTGGTAGCGGGTACTTATTCGACTGACAAGGCAAGGTAAGGGGGGCGCCGGGTTTCTAATTTGAAGCCGTGGCGCCTCTCTTCTTGTTAGCCTCCCGAGGAACCGAGACTCAGAAGCACCGGAGTTTGCAATGAAGTAGAGCTGTGCGTAGAGGTGTCCCGTGTCCTTTCAACTGGTCAGCGAATATGGCGTCAAGGGTGACCAGGAGCAGGCCATTGGTAAATTGGTTCGGTCCTTGGAGGCTGGTAACCGTCACCAGACTCTACTCGGGGTCACAGGATCAGGGAAGACCTTCAGCATGGCCAATATCGTCGAGCGGATGGGGAAGCCCACGCTGGTGATGAGTCATAACAAGACCTTGGCAGCCCAACTCTATTCAGAATTTAAGAATTTCTTCCCGAACAATGCGGTTGAGTATTTCGTCAGCTACTTCGATTACTATCAACCGGAAGCGTATATCCCCAGGAGTGATACCTACATCGAGAAGGACTCCTCCGTAAATGAGGAGATCGAGCGGTTGCGCCTCAGCACCATGGGTTCACTCCTCACCCGGGAAGACGTTCTGGTGGTAGCATCGGTAAGTTGTATCTACGGACTGGGATCCCCTGACGACTACGAGGGAATGATGGTCCCGGTGTGGCAGGGACAGCAACTGGGTCGTGACGAGTTCCTAGGTCTCCTAGTTGGCATCCTCTTTGAGCGTAACGATATCGCCTTTGGGAGGGGTAAATTCCGGGTAAGGGGAGACGTGGTGGAAATCCATCCTGCTTATCTTGAAGATACTGCCATCAGGGTCGAGTTCTTCGGGGATGAAGTAGATCGGATCTCCACCATTGATGTGCTCACCGGCGCAGTCATGGAGAGGGTCGACAAGCACACCTTTTTTCCCGCAAAGCAGTTTGTCAGTTCAGCGGACAAGATGAAGAAGGCCATGATTGCCATTCGGTCCGAGATGAATGACCAGATCGCGCTCTTTGAAAAGAAGGGTAAGCTTATCGAGGCCCAGCGACTGAAGATGAGGACGGAGTATGATCTTGAGATGATGCAGGAGATGGGGTTCTGCCAGGGGATTGAAAACTACTCGCGGCATATCACGGGTCGGGCGCCCGGGGAGCGTCCCTACACCCTGCTCGATTTCTTTCCCGATGACTTCCTTGTTCTCATGGACGAGAGCCACGTCAGTCTCCCCCAGATCCGTGGCATGTATGAAGGTGATTTGAGTCGGAAGAGTTCTCTCGTAGATCATGGGTTCAGGCTGCCCAGTGCGCTCGACAATCGTCCGCTCCGATTCCAAGAGTTTATGGAGATGACCACCCAGCGTATTTACGTTAGTGCCACTCCCGGGCCTTTCGAGGTGGTCAACTCTCGGCCGGATAACAAGGGATGCATTCCCGTTCATGGGAACAAGGAGAAGGGGATCGATCCTATTCGCCTCCGGCAACTTCGGATTGTTCCCAGCCCTACCGACCAGCCGGTGGAGGACTTCGACGTGACACGTAAGGGGAGCTCCCTGATCGCGGAGCAAATCGTGAGGCCTACTGGCCTGCTGGACCCGATTCTTACCCTCAGGCCCCTCAAGGGACAGATCGACGAAACTATCGAATTATGCCAGCAGAGGAGTGAGAGGGGAGAGCGGGTACTGGTGACCACCCTGACCAAGAGAACGGCAGAGGATCTCAGCGAGTATCTGCAGGGGGCCCGGTTGAAGGTGCGCTACATTCATGCGGATATTGATGCGGTTGAGCGGGTGGAGATTCTCAGGCAGCTGAGGGCCGCCGAATTTGATATCCTGGTGGGGATCAACCTCCTGCGGGAGGGACTGGACCTGCCGGAGGTGTCCCTTGTCTGTATTCTTGATGCTGACAAGGAGGGGTTTCTGCGAAATGAGACAAGCCTGATTCAGACCGCTGGTAGGGCCGCCCGGCACGTGAAGGGCGAATGTGTGCTTTTCTGTGACCAAGTTACGGACTCGATCCAGCGATTGATTGATGTGACGGAGAATCGTCGTAGCAGGCAACAGGCATATAACGAGGAGCACAACATTACTCCCCAGAGTGTTGTCCGTGCAGTGCAGGAAAGTCTGCAGCAATACCAGGATGATAAAAGCCGTGCTGAGAAACTGAATCGGTCACTGGTAGCGGAAGAGGCTTCCGTATACGACGCGGTGAACGTTCTGAGCGAGCTGGAGGGAGAGATGCAGGAGGCGGCTGGTAAATTGGAATTTGAGAGGGCGGCACACCTTCGGGACCAGATTAAGCAGCTCAAAAAGCGGGCCGGCCTCGACAAGGAAGAGAAAAAGTAAGGAGAACGGTTCGAAGCTCCTCAGGACTCGCCTGTTTCTGTGGAACGCCCGGGTCCGAACCTGCGCCCCTGCCACCAGAGCGCGGCTACTCCGGCAAGCGCAATGAGTGCCCCGAAGAACTCGCGCGATAGTTCAACCCGGGGATCGGCTGAGGACATGCTGACCTGCATCATGGTAAATTCGTCCTGACCGAAAATGTTGATCCAGAGTCCCCAGCCGGTTTGTCCCATTTTGACGAGGCAGGCTACTGCCCCCAGGAGGAGAAGCCAATTCGAGGCGGAACGCCTTAGAAGGGTCAGGGCGAAAAGGGCGGATATGAGGGCGTAAAAGCCAAGCCAGAGGGCTGCGTCGAGACTGGAGGCTCGGTGATAAACGGCCGGGTCGATATCGTTGTACTGAAAGAAGGCAAAGGCGCCAAAGAGGGCCACCGCCAGGCTGTTCAAGATTCGAAGGGAGACGGTTAAATTCATGGAGGATGGCGAAGAATCCAAGGGCCCCGAGTGGCTTGCGGATGAACCATAAGGCCCTCCCGAGGAGGGTGGCAGCACGATAAATGGAGGTCAATCCGGCAGGATGAGCCCGTGGGGTGCTAGCAAGTGAAATATTGATTGGTTCATGAGGGCATCGATTTTTTACGGTAAAAGCAGGGGTTTTAGGCCAGCGGGCGGATTTCTCCCCCAATCCGGGTAGAAATATCCTCCGATTGAGGACTTGGCGTGCTTGAAAACCCCTTTTTTCTAGTATATTGACTTTGATACTAGAACAACGTTCACTGCGTTGCGCGGTGCCTTCCGAGGAAGGACTAACCTATCAACCGTATGCAAACTTTCATGACTTCTACTTTCCGTTTCCTCGCGGCAGGATTGGCTCTTGGGCTCGCGTTCCCTGCTCTCGCGCAACAATCAGAGAAAAAAGGCCCTGACTTGGCCCTGCTTCAGAAGGCGGCCTTCAACATCGATAAGCATGTTGCTAACCTCTACAAGAGGAAGAAGCTAAAGGTTCCCGAGGTGGTGGATGATGCGACTTTTCTCCGCCGGAGCTTTCTGGTGGCGGCGGGAAGAATTCCGACTCTTGCGGAGGCTCGAATGTTTCTGGAGATCGAGGACGAGGGCAAGCGGAGGATGCTCGCCAATTACCTGATGAGCGATAAGAACGATG
>Ga0115011_10003412_pt1 | contig 10813 bp, 10 predicted proteins | sample TroAtlMetagenome_2_FD_88705 | JGI IMG/M metagenome (GOLD analysis project Ga0115011, IMG submission 88705) | Marine eukaryotic phytoplankton communities from Atlantic Ocean - Tropical Atlantic ANT8 Metagenome | ecosystem: Environmental > Aquatic > Marine > Oceanic | place: Tropical Atlantic... | reverse complement strand
ACTAAAGAAAGAGTTTTTGAACTATCTAAGATGGCTGTTGATTCTAGCTATCAAGGTCTTGGTATAGGACGAATGTTGATAAATGAATGCATAGATTTTGCAAAACGCAAAAGAGCAGATGAAATTTATTTAATTACTAATGACATATTATTACCAGCATTAGAACTTTATAATTCTTCAGGTTTTGAATTAGATGAAGATTATGATGATAATAGATATGAAAGGGGTAATACTAAAATGAAACTATTACTTAAATAAGGAGAGAGTTATGGATTTAAATTTAGAAGGAAAAAGAGCAGTAGTGACCGGTGCAAGTCTTGGTATAGGAGAAGCTTCAGTAAAAATGTTAGCTGACCATGGTGCTAATGTTAGTTTTTGTGCAAGAAGTAAGGAAGCGGTGGATGCTCTATCAGCACAAAAAGTTAAGAGTGGTTCAATAAAGGGTTTCGAAGCAGACATGGGTGATAAGAAATCTACAGAAGGTTTTATAGAAGCTGTACTTTCTGACGGGCCTGTAGACATATTAGTTAATAATGTAGGGGCTTCACCTTCTAGAAACTTCTTATATATGACAGATGAAGATTGGCAGGAACTACATGAACTTAATCTCTTATCAGCAGTAAGGTGTACAAGAGCTTTTTTACCTCACATGAGAGAGAATAAGTGGGGAAGGGTTGTCATGATTTCAAGTTCTGCAGGAAAATACCCTAGTGCAGCTTTAATAGATTATGGAGCAACAAAAGCAGCTATGATCTCAATTTCTAAATCATTAGCAAAGAAGTATGGTTCGGATGGAGTTCTAATTAATTCCGTTTTACCTGGTTTGATTCATACTGCTATGTGGGAAAGAGCTGCCACAGAGATAGCAGAAGCCACTGGTGGAAAAATGGAAGATGTAATCAAGGGAAATGGCAAGTCCGTTCCTGTAGGTAGGTATGGAACCTCTGAAGAGGTGGCTTCTCTAGTTACTTTTCTATGTTCAAATGCTGCTTCTTATATAAGTGGAACTTCAATAGAGGTTGATGGAGGTCAATCTGGTCACATTTAATGGACTCATATAAAGGTTCTTGTCACTGCAAGAAAGTAACTTTTAGTTTTACTTCTTCTAATATTTTAGAAGAAGTTTATAAATGTAATTGCACTCTTTGTGTTAAAAAATCCATTATCATGAAATCAATTCCTAAAAGTGCATTTATATTGGAATCTTCACCAGAACTTTTAAGAGAATATATGTGGAATAAAAAAATTGCTAAACATTACTTTTGTAACGAGTGTGGTGTGTACACACATCATGTTAGAAGAAGGGACCCTGAACAGATTAGTGTAAATTTAATGTGCGTTGATGATATATTTATACCGGAAAATACAGTTATCAATCTTATAGATGGAGCTAGTCACGATTAATTAATTATGTTGATAAAAAAGAAAAAGAACCACCTTCTGCTGAAAGCATGCTTAATGCTATCGCTAGTAGTGTTTAGTTCCTACTTAGTAGTTGATTTAGGTATTCTTTCATTAATTATAGAATCTGATAGAAGCAAGATTTCACTAATAATTCTATCGATATATGTTTTCGCTTGTGCACATTGGTTTTACATATCAATAAATCTAGATAAAGAAATATCTAGTTTAGAGAATACAAATAACCCAACTCTAATAAGGTCCTTTGTTGATAAAGCTTCTGAAGAAGGTTCTTATGACTGCAAGAATAACCTAGATCTTTTGCAAGATGAGTTATCAAATAGACATGCTTTAGGTTATCTGGCTGTAGATATTTTGCTTAAGTTAGGATTAACGGGAACTGTCATTGGTTTTATATTAATGTTACTTCCAATTGGAGAAATAACAGATTTTGATCCCCAAATTTTACAAAAATTATTAGGCACAATGAGCGGTGGTATGGCTGTTGCTTTATATACCACCTTAACCGGTCTAGTCACTAGTATGCTTTTAAAGTTTCAGTACTTTTTATTAGATTCTGATCTTAGTAATACCATAAATTATTTAGCATCTAAATTTATTGATGAAAAATAAGATTTTCCTTAAATACGAAGAGCAGGACGTCTTTACCGATCTTCTTTTTAACGCTCTTCTAGGTTTCGCTTTTATGTTTGCAATAGCTTTCATGTTGATTAATAGCTCAGATGAATCAGGCAATATAGACACCAAAGCTGAAGTACTTATATCCGTTCAATGGCCTGATGAACATCCAGATGATGTTGATGCAGTTGTGGAGGATCCTCAAGGAGGTTTGGTTTGGTATCATAATCGTGATTCAGGACTAATGCACCTCGATAGGGATGATAGGGGCAACCTAGCAGATAATATTAATGTAAGCGGTGAAGTTATTTCTAATCCCATAAATCAGGAAACAGTTACTGTAAGAGGTCTGCAATCAGGTGAATATGTAATAAATCTACTGCATTATAAATCCAATTTTAAAGATCCATTGCCTGTTACGGTTAAAGTTGAGAAACTAAATCCAACTGTCGAATTAATTTATTATGGAGAGCATTTCTTAAATGGTGTTGGTGATGAAAAAACAGCATTAAGGTTTTTAGTTGATGGAGAGAAAAATATAAAGAGTCTCAATCAAATGCCTAAGAAGCTCTTAACTAAAGCCTTGAATAGTTCTAAATAAAGATGTTAGAAGAGCGTCTTTTCCTAATCCTTTCCTACCTCTTAATAGCTAGTTTGTTGCTCCTTTTTTGTTTTTTTACTCCCTTTAGTAGAAAAGCAAAACTAACGGGGATATTTGTAGTAGCAGCTTTTTACTTTGCGAGTTGGAATAGTTATATAAATATTCTTGGATGGCCTTCAACAGAAGATTTACCAGATAAATTCAGAATTAGCTGGGTTGTTATCCAAGAACCAAGTAAGGGAGATAGAAAAGAAGGGGGCTTGTATTTATGGATAAGAAAACTAAATGAAGTAAATACCCCTTATGGTGTACCAAGATCGTATAAGCTTAATTGGAATGAAGAGAATCATAAGGTAGCTCAGGCAGCTCTTCATAAATTAAAAGAAGGTGAACAATTGAACGGAACAAAAACTTACGGGGTCTTGGACAAAGAAAATGAAGGCAATAAGGCTAACCAATACAAATCCGAGGATGGAGAACTAGAGGAGGGAAGGCCTTCATTTGAATTCGTTGAAGTCGCCCCTCCTGAATTACCTGCTAAAAAGAAAATTTAAAATTATTCTTCTTCAACACCAAACCAGGTGTATTGAGGTGCTTCCATATTTCCTAAAGCAACCTCTCTATCTTCATGAGCTCTAGCTTTTACGTAATGATGAATGTTTTCTACTTCTTGTTCTGTTAAAACATCAGAAAAAGAAGCCATTCCATTACTAGCAAGCAATCCTTCTAATACGATTTGATTAAAAGCATCATGCACTCCCGCCGACATTTTTCTTAAGTCAGGAATTCCTCCTGCAGATTTAACTATAAATCCATGACAAACAGCACAGTATTGGTTGTAATTACTTTCACCATTTCTTATTTCTTCAACACTGGCGTTAAGTAGTTTTTGTTCAGGTATGGTGTTATCCCTTACATTTGGAATTGGAAGAGTTTTATCGCCTCCAAGCTTGAATACAAGCAATCTTCCAAAGTTATTGTAAGTAAGAGAAGCTTGAATCTCTATCGGAGGAAGTGGTTCTCCTCCAAAAAGATCGCCTCCTCCAGATCCTGTCAGAATTGATACATATTGTTCTCCATCAACCTCAAAGCTAATAGGTGGGGCTAACATTGAAGTATAGGTATTAAACTCCCACAATCTTTCTCCTGTTTCTTTATCATAAGCAGAGAACATTCCTAGAGCATCGCCCTGGAATACTAGACCACCAGCAGTAGCTAAGACGCCTCCATTCCAGTAATGCGGAATAGGCACTGACCATTTTGTTTCACCAGTTAAAGGGTCAAATGCTTTTAGAAAGCCACCCGGCTTCGGTTGAGATTCTAAATTATTCAAAATATTTTGGGCTAAAGAGCTCATTTCTACACCCATATTCCAGCCTCCAGGGTTTCTTTTATAAACCCCAGTTTTTTTATAGTCTTCTTGTATCGCGTAAAAGAAAGGATTCTCTTGGGTAGGAATATAAGCAAGCCCAGCATCTAAATCAATGGACATGGCTTGCCAATTATGAGCACCTAAAGGCCCAGGTAACACCCAAGCACCACTGTCTGAATAATCAACTTCAGGATTTTCAACAGGTCTTCCCGTTTCTAGATCTACATGAGTAGCCCAAGTGACTGCTGCAAAAGGATGTGCTCTAAGAACTTTCCCATTTGTTCTATCTATTACATAGAAAAAACCATTCTTAGGAGCTTGCAGAAGAACTTTCTTCATTTCTCCATCAATATTCATGTCGGCTAAAGCCATGTCTTGTACAGCTGTGTAATCCCAATTATCTTCTGGAGTTGTCTGGTAATGCCATTTATAAGTTCCAGTATCTGCATCTAAAGCTACGATTGAAGCTAGAAATAGATTGTCTCCACCGCCAGGAGATCTAATCTCTCTTGTCCAAGGAGAACCATTTCCTACGCCAAGATAAATGTTGTTGAAGTCAGGATCATAAACAATTGAATTCCAAACTGTTCCTCCACCACCAAACTCCCACCAATCAGTTCCTTTCCATGTTTCTGCAGCCATTTCCATTGCAGGGTCTTCAAAACCTAAATCAGGGTTACCTGGAACTGTAAAGAAACGCCATACTTGATCTCCTGTTTCAGTGTCATAGGCTGTTACATAACCTCTAACACCGTATTCTGCCCCTCCGTTACCAATGTATACTTTGCCTTTTGCAACTCTAGGAGCACCAGTAATAGTATAGGATCTAGTTCGATCAATAATGGTGTCTACTTCCCAGACAACTTCTCCCGTTTCAGCGTTTAAAGAAAATAATCTTCCATCCAAGCTCGCTGAATAAACTTTACCGTTATATACAGCTACTCCTCTATTTACAATATCGCAACAAGCTTTTCTGGCCCATTCTCCGGGCACTTTAGGATCAAATGTCCATATAGTTTCTCCAGTAAGAGCATCAACAGCATAGACCCTACTCCAAGTGCTTGTAAAAAACATAATTCCATCAACCACAATAGGAGTGGCTTCTAATGCTCTATTCGTTCCCATATCTTTAGACCAAACTAATCCAAGATCTGAAACAGTTTCTTTGTTAATTTGACTTAAAGGAGAAAATCTCTGTTCTTCGTAAGTTCTTCCGTGTGCAAGCCAATTTCCAGGTTCACTTTCAGCTTCTAAGATTCTTGCATCATCTATTAAGCCTATATTAGTAGAGCCGGAAACAGAGTTTATTGATCCATCTGTTGTATCATCATTTCCGCTACAAGCAATAGATAAAAATGCTATTCCCGATAATGCGACTATGATTCTAAATTTCTTTGTTTTTAAGATTTTCATAACTTCCTCAATATTTATTGATTAAATTAAAAAGATATCGTCTATTTAATATCTCTAAAATTTGGTTTTCTTTTTCCTAAAAAGGCAGTAACACCTTCTTTAAACTCTTCTCTATCTAGTAAAACTCTTTGGGTATCTCTTTCGTAATCTAATTGTTCATCGAGAGATCCAGAAAGTGCTTTGAAGTGTGCCTTAGAAACTTCTTTAAGACCTTTAATTGCTCCATCTGCAAGCCTATCTGCTAATTTGTGTGCTTCACTCATTAGCTGATCATCAGGATAGTAATCCCAAATCAAACCCCATTCTTTGGCCTGCTTGGCAGAAACATCATCGCCTAACAAACCCATTCCATTTGCTCTTGCTCTGCCCACGAGATTAGGTACAAACCAAGATGCTCCTACATCAGGAATAATGCCTAAATTTGGTCCAAAGACTAATTTAAATTTAGCAGATTCTGAAGCAACAACTATGTCTCCAGAAAGAGCCAAACCTACTCCTCCACCAGCAGCTATACCATTTATTGCAGTTATCACAGGTTTATCTATTGAAGTTATTAACCGTATTAGAGGATTAAATCCTATCTCCATGCTGTTAGCGCCAGCTTCACCTCCAGTCATACCTTCTTCGCTTGGCCAACCTCCATTAGCTAAATCTGCACCAGAACAAAATCCTCTTCCTTCTCCGGTAATTATTATTACTCTTGAATCCTTTTCTTTTTCTATTTCTTGAAAAGTTTCATAAAGACCCATAATTAAGTCTCTATTCATAGCGTTTAGAACTTCAGGTCTATTTAATGTTAAGACCATAACACCGTTGTCTTTTAAATCTTTTGTAATTGCATTATTCATAATTTAATCAAATTGTTTTTCCGTGCTGGCAAACAGGAAATAAAAGATTCCTCCAAAAAAGGTTATTCCAGCAACTACATAAAATACCATATCCCATGAATTTGTAACATCAAGAATTACCCCTGTCAAAATACCACCCACTAGTCCTGGTAAAGCAGCAATCATGTTTGTTATGCCCATTAGTCTTCCTGTATGTTTGGGTCCTATATCAGCATGATTGACAATGAAGCCTCCTGCACCAAATCCACCAAAAACATTTCCTAAGCACATAATTGCAATTATTCCTGCAACGCTTTCAAGTTCAGGAACTAAGCATAAGCAGATACCGCTACCGCCAAACGCTATAGAATTACAAAGTTTTCTAACTGTTATTAGTTTTATGCCCTTATTTGTTAGATAGTCTGCGAAATAACCACCTATATTAAGAAACAAGAATGAAGTTATGTGTGGAAGCATTGCTAGTATTCCAACGGCAGCCATAGGCACTCCTAATCCATCTTTAATAAAGATAGGGAGCCAAGATAAGAAAACAAAAAGACTATAGTTATTACAGAAGTGAGCTACTGCTATAGCCCAAAGAGGTAAATTAGATCTCCACTTCGAGAAGGCTAATGTTTCTGCCTTTTCTGATGCAGGTGCGTTCTCAGTAATAAACTCCAATTCATCAGAAGAAATATTTGGATCCTCTTTAGGAGATGATTGAACAATTCTATGCCAGAACAAATACCAAATAAAACCTAATCCTCCATAAAGATAAAATGCCCATTCCCAACCCCATCTTAAAATTATGATGGGAGTAACTACTAAACCAAAGATAGTGCCAATAGGAATAGCACTATTTGTTAACGCAACTGATCTTGCTCTTTCACTAAAGGGGATCCACCTAGCATATAGGCTATGCCAAGCGGGGAAAGTGATGCCTTCTCCTAACCCCATACCAACCCTTGCGATTATTAGAGCCATAAATCCTCCATAAAAAGCCCAAGGAGTAATTAAAGTGAATACAGACCAAACGACTAAACCAACTCCTAAAACTATTTTTGCACCTATTCTGTCAGACAATAACCCTCCCCAGATTTGGGTAACCATATAACCAATATAGAAACTTCCTAAGACAATACCTTTTTGTGTCTCAGACCAGCCAGCCTCTTCACTCATAGGAATTATTGCAAGTGATATTACTACTCTATCTATATAACAGATAAATACTGCTGCAACAGTTAAAGCAATGACTTTAAATCTTTGTGGCATTAGGCCTCCTCCCCATTTATTCCCATAAGATAACCTTTTCTGTTTAGAATTAGTATCTAAATATAGTTTATATATGATAAGTTAGTTTAATAAAAGGAGAGCTTAATTTTGAAAGATTCGCAGCATTTATTTGAAGGCTTAAAGGTTGTAGATGCTGCCAGTTTTATTGCAGGACCTTCGGCTGCAACAATAATGGCAGATTTTGGAGCTGAAGTTATCAAGATTGAACCACCTGAAGTCGGCGACAGTTTAAGGTGGTTAATTACCAATGGCAGAATGCCAGAAGGCAAAGAGAATTATTGTTGGGAATTAACTTCTAGGAATAAGAAAAGCTTATCTTTAAATCTAAAAGAACCTGAGGCTTTAAAGATACTTCAAGATTTAGTTATCTCGGCAGATGTTTTTGTTACCAATATGCCTTTTCCAGTTAGAAAGAAATTAAAGATCACGGCTGAAGAAATATGCCCACTAAATGAAAGACTTATTTACGCTTCTTTAACTGGCTACGGAGAAGTAGGGCCTGACGCAGATAGAACTGCCTACGATTCAATGGCTTGGTGGGCAAGAAGCGGTTTAATGGATTGGGTCAGGCCTTCAGATAATTCACCTGTTGCTTGGTCTACTCCTGGAATGGGAGATCATCCTACAGGCATGGCCTTGTACGGCGCTATTGTTACAGCTTTGTACAAAAGACAATTAACTGGGAAAGGATCGGAAGTTTCAACATCTCTAATGGCTAATGGTGCATGGGCTAATGGAGTATTTATCCAAGCAGCCTTGATGGGAGTAGAATTTGCTGACAGATCAGAACCTCTTCCAAGACACCCCTTCTATGATTTTTATAAGACAAAGGATAATAGAGAGTTTGCACTCGGATTAATTAATGCAGAAAGAGAGTGGCCTAAATTAGCTAAAGCAATCAACAGAGTTGATCTTTTAACTGACCCGAGATTTGAAGGAGACGATTTAATAGAAAACGCTAAAGAGCTAAAAGCAGAACTCCAGTCTGAGTTTTCAAAGATGACTTTAGATGAGATAAATAAGCTTCTTAGACCTTCAGGAGCCACTTATGGTGTCTTGGGGAGGACTGTTGATCATGAGCATGATCCGCAATTCCTAGACACTGAAACTTTAGTTCCTCTTGAGCATGAATCATTTTCAAAGCTTCTTACAGTAAATAGCCCTTTTCAGATAGATGGAGAAGATAAGATTTCTTTTAAGAGGGCTCCCCATATAGGAGAAAATACATCTGAGATACTTTCAGAAATGGGTTTGGATGAAGAAACACAGAAAGCTTTAATGGAAAAAGGAGTCATTGCATAAAATGAGAAAAATAATTTATTTTTTATTAATTACTATGCTTATAGGCTGTAGTCAGGAAGAAGCCTGCATAGATGCAGATTTAGTTTTATATAACTCAAAAATTTATACGGCGGATTCAGATAATAGCGTTGTTGAGTCAGTGGCTGTAAAAGATGGTTCAATCATTTTTGTTGGTTCTAATGAAGGTGCGGGACCATATAAATGCAGTGCAGAAATTATGGATCTGTCTGATGTTTTTGTGTACCCAGGTTTTATAGATTCTCACGTGCACCTTAAAGGGACTGGGTATAGAGAGTTGTCATTAAACCTTCAAGGGTCTAAGAGTTTGAAAGAGATGCTGACCAGTGTTCAAATTTATGCCAACGGTTTACCAAAAGGTGAATGGGTTGTAGGAAGAGGGTGGATAGAAAAAAAATGGCCTGAAGGAAGATTCCCTACCAAAGAAGAGTTAGACCTAATATCTAACGATAAACCCATTCTCCTAGAAAGAGCTGATGGGCATGCCGTTATAGTTAATTCGTATGCCCTTTCTTTAGCAAATATTAACTCTAGCACTCAAGATCCTCATGGAGGAAAGATTAATAGAGATGAAGAGGGTAACCCTGATGGAGTTCTAGTCGACAAAGCATCATTATTAATTGAGAGCTTAGTTCCTAAGAAAAGTCGAAAACAAGAAAGGCAGGCTATAGAAGCTGGTTTAGAAGTAAATGCACGGATGGGCTGGACGCAAGTTCATGACGCCGGCTCTCCACTACAGGATTTTGAGATATTAAAAGAAATACAAGCTGAAGATAACATTCCTATCAGAGTTCATCTTTATATAGAAAACACTAAAGACGCTCAAGATTTTTTAAGTGACGGCCCTTATCTTGATAATCAGCATTGGTTGACTGCCAGAGGTATTAAATTAGTTGCAGATGGAGCTATAGGTTCAAGAGGAGCTGTGTTTTTTAAGAAGTATGAAGATTACGATACGGAAGGTCTTCTAATACTAAAGAAAGAAGAAACTATGCCTACATTGATTAAAGCATTAGAGAATGGAATTCAAATAGAAACACATGCAATAGGTGATTTAGGTAATAAGGTTGTGTTGGATTGGTATGAAGAAGCTTTTAATGAGGTAAACAATGAGGAAAGGGCTATAGTTAATCCTAGATGGAGGATAGAGCATTCTCAAAATATAAGGCCTGAGGATCAGATAAGATTTAGGGATATGGAGGTTATAGCTTCCATGCAACCGTCTCATGCTATAGGCGATCTCCATTTTGCTTATAAAAGATTAGGTTATGAAAGATTAAATAACGCCTATCCGTGGAGAAATCTTTTAGATTTGGGAGTGGTAATAGCTGGAGGATCAGATGCTCCGGTTGAAATAGGAGATCCTAGAATAGAGTTTAAGGCTGCTGTTAGTAGAAAAGATTTAGATGGATTTCATGATAAAGGCTGGCACCTAGAACAAGCGGTTACAAGGGAAGAAGCTTTAAAAATGTTTACTATCTGGGGTTCTTACGCAGTTTTTGAAGAAGATATAAAGGGAAGTATAGAGGTTGGTAAATTAGCTGATTTTACAATCTTCTCAAAAGACATAATGAAGATTTCTGAAGAGGAGATAATGTCTTCTGAAATAGTAAGCACAATAGTTGGTGGCAGAGTTGTATATTCAAAATAAAAAAAGGGCGCATAAAGCGCCCTTTCTTATAAGACTCTAATATTAAAAGTCTAAACCTAACTTGAAGTAGTAGAACGCTCCATTAAAACCAAATGGAGATCCTTCTGGGTACTTCATTCCACAACATAATGTTGCAGGAGGACTATCAGGATACTCATCAGTAGCATGTTGTGCTCCTAATGTAAGAGTATAAGCTCCAAGATTTCTTGAAACTTCTAGGTCAAGAGTATACATGTCGCCTACTGTTGTACTGGTACCTGAACCAGACCACCACAGCCATTCATCAACATAGTTGT
>Ga0115011_10003408_pt1 | contig 10815 bp, 20 predicted proteins | sample TroAtlMetagenome_2_FD_88705 | JGI IMG/M metagenome (GOLD analysis project Ga0115011, IMG submission 88705) | Marine eukaryotic phytoplankton communities from Atlantic Ocean - Tropical Atlantic ANT8 Metagenome | ecosystem: Environmental > Aquatic > Marine > Oceanic | place: Tropical Atlantic... | reverse complement strand
TATAAATATAAGTGATAATTATTCATAACTCGTTGTAATTTATCATTATACTAACAATTATTTATAAGGAGACCGAACCTAAAATGAGTCGTGCTATTACCTACATCTATGAACACCGATGCGAAATCTGTAAAAACATTAGAGAACTAACTGAATTCTCGTTCTACATGTTAGCACCGATAGCTGTGCCGTTTTTAATAATCTGGTTGTCAACAACTAATTTCTAAATACCATATTCAGTTTTATACTGACTACGAAGTTCATGTAACTTCTCAACATACTTTTCACTTGGTTCTTCAATGAAAAGTTGACTTGTCCCATTACTCACTGCAATCATTGTGATGATTGAATCTACTCTTTGTCCTGTAAGTTCTTCAAACATTTTTGCATATGCAGTTTCCTGTATAAAATAATTCTGTATCCATTCTTCTCTCTTTGGTTTTGCACTGGTTTTAAAATCGATGACCGATAGTTTACCATCCCACTCTGCAATGCAATCTACTCTACCAGCAAGTTGTAGATTATGTGAATAAAGTGGTGACTCAAGTCCATGGACAACACCTATCTGATTTAGTTCTTTTTCTAGTGAGATGAATGCTTGTTGAGTAGTGGGCATTGCACCCTTGAATTTCTCTTCAAAATTATCATTTCTAATATAGTCTTCAAATAGTTGATGTGCAGATGTACCATGTCTTGCAGCTTGAGTTGATATTTTATTTGCAGCTTTCTCACCAACTCTCTTTCTCCATTTCTTGATACCATCCCTACTCAAAAGTCCAGTAACCGATGTAACCGATGGATACTTCTCACCTGTTGGTGTGATGTAGTATCTTTTACCATCTATATTTTCTGTGGGTAGAGACTCAAACCCATAATCTAGTATTTCGAATGTTTTCATCCTGTTAATTCATCTAATAATTCTAGGTCTACAGTCTTAAGTAAAGTCACTTTAAATTGATTTTCAGATATCATATCTACAACATGAGGTACTTCTTGACCCTTAGAAACTGCAATGTCTACTCTTTGAGTAAATTCTCTGTAGTCTTCTTTGTTTAATATCTTCCATATTACTCCCTGTAACTCCCATAATCTTTATCACCAATAGGTAAATCATATGAAACATCAAATGAAATTGAATGTGATGGTTCACCACCATTCCATATGACTTGATGTGCTACCCATGATGGATGTATCATTATTTGTCCCTTTTCATACTCACTGATTGAAATAAGTTCTTGATTAAAAGGTGATGGTGTTTCTACTTTTGGATAATGTGATTGTACAAGATTTGCATTTGGGTTATATATCACTGTAGTATGATTTGCATTCTCTGGATAATATGTTCCAGTCCACGAACAATTTTGATGAAAATGATATTCTAAAAGAGCTCTGTTTTCATCATAACGATTAAACCACATGTCATTTAGTTTTAGTGGTTGGTCTGCATATCCCATGAACTGTATCATTTCACTGATAATTTCAAATACCTTGTCTTTAAGTTCTGGTACTTCTTGTTGTACCACATTCGTATCTTTGAACTCTGGAAGTTCAATATCTCCTATTTCTATAGTATTTGCATAAATTGGTATTGGAAATATTCCATTTACATTTTCCATAATTTACTCCTGTAATAGTGTATAATACACTGTTAATTCTTCACCCTCAAATATGGGTCTTATAGTATAAAGTTCTCTTTGGTCTCCATTATGATAATGAATGTTTGTACTGATATAACAATTTGGGTCTTCTGAATGGTTTATAAATCCACCTAGTGGTGTTCTAATCCAGTCTCTTCTTCGTTCTTCCCATATATGTGTTTCACCTAAAAAAATTCCTGCTTTGAAATCCTCTGTTGCAAATAGACCAATTCCTTCTATTGAACTCTCCTTAATGGTTAGTCCAGTGCATAATGGTCTATAATCAAACTTCATCTTTCTTATCTTCTGGGACATGATGGTTTGTCCAACAATGTCCTACAATCTTATCAGTACCATAAATTCTTTGAATACATTCTTGTTGTAGTTGACCATTTTGTCTTCCAATATCTGTTGTTATATTTTCGATTACTTCACCTATTTTTATTGGTTTATCATATGTAATTCTATAGTCTATGATTGGACAATACTTTTGTAGATAGAATAATGCATTGATACCTAAATGATAATCACCTAGTGCAGCTCTAAAAGGGCCACCAACAAATTTTCTAGGAATATTTGGTTCTATAGAATGCCACCACGATGTTTCCCATACAGTTGATAGTCTAGGTTTACCTAAATCATTACTACCAAGACCTTCACCTTTTACAGCTTTCCATCCAGAGAAACCTACTTCGTCTTCAACAATCCATCCTGCGTTTGCTATATAAGTGAATGGTGATATTGATGGATGCACAACATCATCAACATCATTAGAAATTTTACTCAATATGTCATAAGCTTTTTCTTCATGTTCATTAAGTTTCTTAAGTGGATTAGTTCTATCAGCTGCAACTGGAAGTCTTTCGAATGCAGTGTATCCTTCGTAATCGTGTAATTGTTTTTTCATAATTTATTTTTTATTTAATTTTATACCTTGTTTCTTTTGTTGTTTTTGAATCTTTACATGTTTATCAATAATTGCATCTGTTTTAACTTCTTTTGCAGTTCTTCTTCTCATGCTTTTACCTAGTTCTGACCTTGGATGTGCATCTGCAACCTTAGATAACATTTCATTAAACCCACCACTATTACCTAATCCACTTCTATTACCGACTCCAGATGTAATTGCAGGCCCACCAGTAATCACTTGTTTCAGATGAGGATTACCTTTCTTGTATTCCTGTAGGTCATTCCACGACATTAATACATCGTGTTGTTCACCTGTCTCTTTGTCTTCTAAAGTATATGTTGGCATTATGCACCCTTAATCCTTTTTTCTAGAGTCTCAATCTGTTTGAGTTGTTCTTTGTTTGGTTCTTTAACCTGTTGTAGTCTCTCTAATGCTCTAGTCCTTCTTCCATTAAGACCACCAGTATGACTAAACTTTACTCTTGCTTTACTTCCCATTACCAATCCATGTCCCTAATTTTACTAAACACAAACCAAATCATCATTGACCAAAAACCTAAACTAAACATGAACATCATAATTTCTAGTGGTAGATAATATAACCACATTAAGAAAGATAATATATCTGAATCAACTATATCACTGTACATTATGCCACCTCAGTCATGAATGATGGAACACTTCTCTTAGTCCATACTGCAAGATGGTTTTTGTATTGCACATAGTATTCTTGATATGCACTAACTACATCTTCTTGTTTGACATCATCTGGCATTGCAAGATATGGGTCAACATATGTTTCAACTGGTATCTGCATAGGTGGTGATTCAAGTAATCCTCTAAGTTTTTTATCTGTTAGGTGTACTTTACCATAACGATGAGTATACTCATCACATAGGTGTGTCCACATTTTATATAACCAATTGTAATGATTTTGTGAATCTCTAGTCCACAATCCACTTGGATGTTTTACATGGGATGCTTTGTACAATGTGTTTTCCATTTCTTCAATAGGATGTTTCCATCTTTGTATCCTACGACCACCTAGGGTCTGAGATACATATGGGTCACCATCTAGAACACGATGTGCAGTTGACATCAACTGAGCGTACTCAATAATCATCTTGACGACATGTTTATCACAATGCATTTCTGCACATGTTTTTGGGTCTTTATCTAAGTAAAATATATTCATAGTATCTATTATAACCTCATAACTATTTTTTGTCAAAGGAAAAAGTTATAATTCTTCCAATGTTAAGTTGAATGCAATTGTTATTCTTTCGTTATCTTCTGTTTGTTCTGCACATGAATGTACTGTATCAGATGGAAACAATATCATAGTACCATCTTTACCATCATACTCTACATCAAAGTCATTAAAGTATGTAGGATGTCCATGATTACTATGATATATTACACCAGACAACCAGCCACCATGGTCATGTCTTGGATTACTATCTCCTTTATTTGAGAAGTTTGTCCACATTTCATATCCATCAAAATGACCTAAAAATCTTTTAAATCTTACACAACGATGATGATGGTCTGGTGCAAAATGAATTTGTGCAGTTCTTATTATCCATGGCATCATCAATGAGTCTTCAATCAATCTTGGACTTATACCACATTGAAATGTATTATATTCTTTACCATGTTCTGGATGTCTATAAGCTGCATTTTCACTTGCTTTTAGTTCACCCAATGGATGGTTTTTCCATTTAATACTTTCTTTGACTATACCATCTATTTCTGTTCTAATGTAAGTTGGTATATTAAATATTTTTATTGGAGTATTAGGTATCTCTCCTAACTTATCTAGTATCATGACTTCTTTTTATTAAAGAAAAATGTTGCAGAGTTTCTAGGGTAATCTGCTTCCCATGACACAGCTGTAACTTTGTGAAAAATATCACCACGAAATACAACTGCACTACCACCTTTTGGTAAAGCACATGCACGAACAAAATTAATATCATCATTGAAGAATAAAGTTTCTCCACCCCACTTTCTTAAATCCCAATGGTTCATAGGATTGAAATATATAATTGCACTGTAATCTAAGTAATCTTGATGAGCCCAAGAACTATCTCCTGGCTCAAATGCATGAACATAACAATTATTATATTCTTCTAACTCTACACCAAGTGCTTCTTCGAAAAATGGTTTATACTGACTCCACATGAATTCAACTGTTTTATGCACCTTTGGATGATGTTCAAAGGTTTCTTCTCTTAAATCAAACCCATCATTTCTATCCCAATATGGGTCTTGTCCATCATCTGCTTTCTGATATGCAACTGAAGCTGCTTGTTTAAAGAGCTCTTTACTTCTAGATACATTCATGTAGTGAGTTAGTCGTTCTTTTGTTCCTGTAATTTCTGTTGAAAACCCACCCTGTTCTCTGATGAGTTTTTGATGTTCTGGGTTTCCAGTTCTATTCATACTAATATGAGGTGGATTACCACCATATGCAAGAAATCCTTTAACCCATTTTCCATAATTGGTAATATCCATCCACCAATTTTCTACCAGTGGTTGTGGGACTATATCATCTATAAGATAAATTTCTTCACCCATTGCATCAATATGTTTACATGCTTTACTTCTGTCAATTTGTTCAGTCATCATCAAACTCCATGAAGTATGTTATTGCCATTCTGTCGAAATCTGCTTCCCATGACACACCTGTAACTTTATGTGGAATATCACTTTTAAATAAACATGCAGTAGTTCCTTTTGGTGAAACTGCACCTCTACAAAAAGTTAAATCATCATTATAAAACATTGTTTCTCCACCCCACTTTCTTAAATCGTATCCTATTGGATTTAAATAGACTACTAGTGAATAGTCTGCTGGGTCTCTATGTGTCCATACTGAATCACCATATGCATTTCTGTTTAAGTATGCATTGGTAAATGTCTTCTTAAATTTTCTACCAACTATCTCTTCACAAATTGGTCGATAGATATCATGAATTAAATCTCCAAGTCTTGATACTTCTGGATGTATATCATATACATTATCTGCAATCATAGTATCTTCAATACCCATTGTTTTAAAAATATCTGGGTCTTCTGCATTGTCAATCATTTCTTGAGTGACTTCATAATTACCAACTTTAAAAGGTTGTGGTATTATTTGTTCTGTAATTTTTAGATTTCCAGCTGTTAGTCCCTCAACTATAACCTCATTATCACTATCTTGAACAAATGCACCACCACCACTTAATCCTTTTGGTCGTATTTTTTTTTGTTGTTCTATAGATTCTTTATATTTTTGACATGCTTCTTTTTTAGATAGATTAATAAACCAAAGAGTTTTTTCTTGCGTACCTGTTACTTTACTAGGGTCTACTTGTTGTTGAGGATGATTAAACTCATCAAAAACTACAATTGTTGCACCTTTTATATCTGTATCCATTGCAAGAATAGGTGGATTTTGATTATAGAATATTTGATTCTTTTTCCATGACCCCCAAAGATTAAATGCAAAATACCATCCAGTAGTGTCTGAATAGTCTACTACATCTTCAATGACATGAATATCATTTCCACTGTTATCAGACTTTTTGACTTTGTAATTCATTTATCCTCTTATATGCTTCATGCAATTGTTTTTCTAGGTCTCTGACATTATTTCTAAGAACTTGATTTTCTGCTTTCAGTTCTTTCTCTTCTCTTTCTGTCATTTTCTCTCTTCCTTAGTTGTGCCATAACAATTATTTTTTCTTTTTCAGACAGACATGAAGTATCTTTAGGGCCCCATACTGTACCAATACGAGTAAGTTTATCACATGCAGATAACATATGATTCCATACATCATCCTCTGCACTACCTTTTCTGTCTGTTTCGAATAGTTTTCTACTGAATCGTAGAGATTTGGTTTTGTTTTTTTCTGCATATGCAGATATCTCACGACCTAACTCTGCATAGAAAACTTCTTTTGGAGTCATGTCGTACATACTAATTTTATTCATTATATATCCTTTTCAATTATAAAAATGTTTGACACATTATAACAAAATGTGTACCTACCAATCAAGAAGTTTCTGGAAATAATTGGATGACATTATCACCACCCTTTTTCTCCTTGGGTTCTTCTTTAGTAAATTCATCTACTTCTTTTTGAAGTTCTGGTGGAGTGGAATATCCTAAGTCTGTTAGATAGTCTTTTAAAACCATTGGGTCTAACATATCTGCATTCCATTCTTGTTCTTGTAAAAGGTCGTGTCCATCCTCTTGCATTAAGTTTTGTCTACTTCTTAGATAAGTATCACATATCATTGATAGGTGTGTTGTTGCTTTATATAAAGATAACCATTCTTGATTCATTTGAATAGGATTATCGTTATCATCTGCAAATGCAATATTGATTTTCTGAAACCAACCTGTGTCATTAGCTATGACAAGTGCAATATCACCTTTTTGTAATTTTAATATGTGTTCTTTGTCCACTTAACTTCTAAGGTCTTCTTTGATTGATAAATATAAGTCTTTATTTTCGTTTGTAAAGTTTCCTTTATCATATTCTGCTTGCCAGAAAGCTGCCCACTTGACATCGGATGTTGCACTATGTTGTATCATAGGATGACCAGCTGGTAGACTAAACACACCACTATCGATATCTTGTAGTGTAGTTTCTACTCTTTCACCACCTACAAAGTTAAGAATATCTTTTGTAGTTCTTGGTTGTCCTAGTGTTGGGCAAGTATGAGTAACCCATGTGCCAGTATTATATGCAGTTCTACCCATTCCATTTGCAATTAAGAAATTATCGATAATTTTTGCAGTTGCATGGTCTCCACCTTTTGTCCATTCTTTTTTATATTTCATAGCTGCACCAGAAACTAAAAAATCATTAATACATGTAGTTTTAAATTTATAATCTTCACCTCTACCAAAATCTTCTAGTTCTACTTCTGCGTTTGAAGGTGATATGTGTACTGCTGATGTTGAATTCATATCATCTTCCTCACCAAATCCAGAATCCATTTCATCTGCTTGGCCAGGCACTACTCTTTTTGAAACTGTTTGAATAGGGTTAACTTCTCCAGTGATTGCTTTTTTGAAATCTGAAATATATCTCCAATATATTGTTACTTCAACACTATCAAAAGTTTGTGTATTTGCAACTACTGTAGAGCCATTCTTACAAACATGAGGTGATGAATAAACATCAAGTCCACAGTTACCTAACCATTGTAGAGGGCCCCAATTAGATGTATCATCCTCATCTTTTCCTTTTACAAAACTTAAAGTTGCTTTGGGACTACCATCAGCTGTTGCACCATATCGAGAAATTAATTCTTCTTTTTGATTTATTTTATCAAGACCAGTATAGGTTCTTTGACCATCTTCAAGAAATTTACCATCCATCCATTCACTGTCTTTGACAAGACCATCTCTTACGATATATTTATCATCAATATCTTTCATCATTTTACAAAACTGTGCAGATGTTAATGGTGATGGATGACCATCATTCATTGCAATAGTTTGTTTTGTTGCACATTCATATGAGTTATCTTCAACCCATGATGGTATAGTTTGTCCCCAATTATCAGTTGCCATTATCTATCCCCTAGTTATTTTTTTGACTCTTTCAATTTGTTGTGAAATAATTGCTTTTCTATTTGGCCAATAGATATACTCTTTGTCTTCATTTTCCATAAGTTTATGGAGAAGTGGAAGTATAAGTTCTTCTGCATCTGCAAGACTTGATTTCAGTTTTGATACTGCAACATCTGTAGAACTACCCATAGATGTTTTTGCATCATCCAGTTCATCTAGTGCATTAGATACTAATTTGTTGAGTACATCAACTTTTGCATCTAAATTTTCTATCTGTTCTGAATTAACTGCACCCTTAGATGACTCTGCAACTTTCTTGAGGTCTTCTGCAATCTTCTCATTAAGAGCTGCAGCTTCTCCAGTCTTAGTTGTAAGTTCATCTTGGTCTACTGCTGTAAAACCGAAATCGAAACTATCTGCCATTATTTTTTACCTTTACTTCTTTTTAATTTTTCTCTTGCATCGACAACTGGTTCTGATGTTTCATTACCTTCTGTCATTCCACCATCTAATGGTGGTTGCTCAACTTGTTGTGCCTGTTGTCTCATCTGTGCTTGTGTTTGACTTTCTGCAATTAGTATTTCTCTTAGTCTTCCAACTGTAGAGAACTCTTCTGCTTTGAAAGTTCCACGACTTGCACATGTATCAATAACTGCAACCATCTGAGCTAATTCTTTTAAACCCATAATCTGAGTTTGTATCAAATCAACTTGTTCTATTTGATTTTCCATAATATCTCCATAATATTTTGTCCAACTAATCTAAAGGATTAGATGGAAATCTTTTGATTGTTACTGGGACATCACCTGCCTGAGTATCAATCTGTTTAACTACTGGTTCTTCTGCATTATAGGTACAGACAATATCTGTGCCTGGCTTAAACCATTTTTTAAAGTCATGATTGTATAACATTTCATGAGTTTCCCCATTCATTGGGTCTACAATCTTTAACAATCCCATAACTGGGTCATAGTGACGAATTTCTGCAATCTTAGATACACCATTATCAGTATATCTTATTGCTCTATCTTCATCAGTTAGACCTAGTTTGTTTATTGCCTTTTCCATAGTAGTATTTATATCAATACTTACTTAGGACTTAGGTCAAAACCTGCTAATTCACAAATTTCTTTTGTGACTGATTTGAAAGGCATATTCTTGTCTTTAATTTCAAGTAAGAATTCTGCTTCAGATTTCTCAAGAGACCTTAAAGTATTCAAGAAGATTTCCTCTCTTTTAGATTGACTTGCTTGAGCTCTTCCACCTTCAACCCAATACTGCATTCTTTTGAATACACGAATGAATCTTTCTGGTGCCATATCCACTGCACCTTCTGGTGTATCTGGGTCTCCAACTACAAAACCATCTGGTAATCCATCTGGTAAAGTAAACTGAACTCTGTCATCAAATGCAGCTTTAAGTGCATACTTGACATCGTTTCTGTTTGCAAACTGTTTTAAGATGTCAACTTTAGATTGTTTACCTTTTGTTTCTTCTACTAATGCAAGTATTTCTACAATACTTGGATTTGTTGGAAGGTCTTTTACAGTTCTAGTTTTGGTTTTAGTTTCTTTAACATCTGGGCCTTTTAAAACTTTCTCTTGAGTTGCACTTAGTGTTGCCTCTTCAAGAGATTTAGGTTCATGTCCAGACATAACATCAGCTGCATCATCTACTGCTGATGGTATTGACTCTTCTTTGACTGCTTGAACTTGTTCATTTGCAACCTTTTCTAGAGTCTTTTTATTAAGTGACCCTTTAGGTCTTCCTCGTTTTGCCATAATTAAAAGTCTCCAATACTTTCTTCTAAATCCATCAATCTGTTTTTGATAAAGTAATTAAGTAATCCACCTCTTGGTGCAACTTCTACTGTATCATATTCATGAAGAATTTGTGTTTTGTACTCATTAGGTATATAGGTCAAATCAATAAGACCTCTATTCCTTGATAAGTTTCTATCTACCTCATCATCGTTTGCAACTAATGGGTCTTTGATAATCTCTCTTTTCTTTTTAGAAAGAGGTCTTTGTCTCAACCCAGAAACAAATACATCATCTTGAGATAGAACATTAGGAACACCATCACCAGTATCACCACTTATAATATGGTCAATAAGATACTCTTCTGCTTGTTCCTTTGTTAGTTTAATATTACTCTTTGTGATAGGTGAGAATTGTCTAACCTTTCCATACCTTTGAAGTTGTTGAAAGTCTTTATCACCACTAATAATCATGATGTTTTCTGTACTTCCATACTTCTCACATAGAGTTCCTATAATATCATCTGCTTCACATTTTGATATACAGATATATTTATAAGGGAAATTTACCTTAAGTTCTTCCCTTATGATAGATATACAATCAAAGATTTGATTCCAATCTTTACTATCCTTGTCTCGTGTTTTCTTTCTATTTGCTTTATAGAAGGGATAGATATCCTTTCTCCATACATTGTAAGAGTCGTCTGCAAGGACTAACTCTCCATATGTTCTATGATATTTCTTTCGATACATTGCAAGACTCTTTAAACAGATGTGTCTTACAAGTTCTTCATTGATTGGTTCTTTTCCACCTCTGGTCTGTGCCATGAGTGACGCAATTAGAACCTGCGTTAGGTCAATTAAAATCATTCAGTTCTCAATAATATAGTGTGTTCGTTAATTCTTCCTGTAGGTTTAGATGATTTTGTATTAAT
>Ga0115011_10003407_pt1 | contig 10817 bp, 9 predicted proteins | sample TroAtlMetagenome_2_FD_88705 | JGI IMG/M metagenome (GOLD analysis project Ga0115011, IMG submission 88705) | Marine eukaryotic phytoplankton communities from Atlantic Ocean - Tropical Atlantic ANT8 Metagenome | ecosystem: Environmental > Aquatic > Marine > Oceanic | place: Tropical Atlantic... | reverse complement strand
GATGCACGCCTATGCCGTCCAGATCACCGTCGCTGACGTCCGCGACGGCGCCTGCTCCTCCTCGACGCTGAAAGAAGCCTGCTCCTGGGGCAAGGTCGACGTGGCGCTGGAACAGATGGTGTTCGCCGAGGCGTCTACCGTGGCGCCGGTCATCGCGTCGGACGTCTATCACCGGCGAGACTGGGAAAAGCGCCCGCGTCACCGCTATGGGGACATGTTCCAAGACTAAGCGCTTGGTTCTGCGTCAAAGAAAAAGCCCTGGCGGGGACGCCGGGGCTTTTTTGTTTGGGATAATGCCGTTGTCATCCCTGATGGACGCCCGGCGCAGGCAGGGCGAAAGTCAGGGACCTGGCCGGTAGCCACCACATAGATCCCCGCCCTGCGTCCCGCATACGCGGGACATCCGGCGGGGATGACAATCGGGGAGGCTACGACTTCCTCGCTTCGCTTGACCCCCTTTCGGCCTGATGCTGCGCACCGGGAGGCGCGGTCCTTCCAATACCCCACTCCATTTTTCCCGGACGTGCGTCAGCACGATCCGGGACCGACCGGAGACTCAGCGCCTGAAAACTCACTCCGTCGGTCCCGGGTCTTCGCCCGGGAAAAATGGGAGGGGGGTGCGTGTGGTGGTCAGAAACCGGACGCCCTGCTTCTCCCCAGTCGGAGAGAGGCAGGTTATCCCCGCTGTGACCCCCTTTCCTTCTCCCCAGGGAGAAGGTGCCCGAAGCGTGGATGAGGGGGATTCCTCCTGCGATCACCGGGATTTACCCCTCACCCTGACCCTCTCCCGAGGGCGAGGGGAAGCGTGTTTTTTCAGAAAACTTATCCCCACCCCTTTGACCCCACCGCATACTCACCCCGTTCCCACGTCACCTGAGGCCCGGACTGGTTATCCGGGGGCGTGGGGAGGACGGAGCTCGTCCGGTTGGGTGGAGTTGACCATCACCTGACCCGGCGTGGCCATCGGTTGGACGGCGGCACAAAGCTCGACCGCTTCTTCCAGCCGGTTTCGAGACGGGACCCGCAAGGGGACCGAGTAAATCTCCGTGTGCGAGGTGCCCCCGGCGCCACCCATACACACTCACATAGCAAGGCTCCGGAACGGCACCTCGCACCCCTCTACTGCCCAAACCGCCAGGCCTTCACGCCGTGGCGCGGTGGGGCTTGTCATCCACCTGTTCCATCCATGAAAGGACCTGCCATGTCACGTCGCCTCCCCTGCCAACACCGTCGGAATTCCGGCTTGGCGCATCCGCGCCTCCGACCGGCCGGGGAGGCGCTTGACCCGGGCCTCCGTGACGGTGCGACGACCGGGCGCCGATGCCTCGGCGCGGCGGCGGTGGCGCTCAATTCCGGAGATGACGTGGCGGCGCAGAAGCTGCTCGGCCTGGCCAGGGAGTTCATCGGCCAGGCCCGCGCCGATGTGGCGCTGGCGCGCGAACAATTGCGGCTGACAGCGGAAAATGAGGTCGCCGCGCGTGATGCTGAGGTCGCCTGGTACAAGGCGGCCGGAATGTCGGTCGAGGAGATCGAGCTTGACCTGCAGATCCGCGAGGATGCCGAACGCATCCGACGGGCACGTGAGGCCGGCGATCCCGATCCCGAGCCGCGCTGGCCGGAGAGTTGGGAGCTGGTGGAGGGTGGCCGCGGCGCCAGGCCGGGCGGTCAGCGATGACCGTCCTTGTCTTCGTTTTTGCATACCTCTCCTGCTTGCCCCTGCGAGAGATTTTCCGTGACCTTCTTCGCCACGCCGGTTATGCGGGCCTCTGAAACAGGAATGTCGCCATGCTTGAGATCTTCACCTCTGCCCTCGTCACGTTTTTCGTCGCCATCGACCCGCCCGGTGTCGCGCCGATCTTTGCGTCGCTGACCAATGGCGCGCCGAATGCGCACCGCCGGGCCATGGCGATCAAGTCGGTAGTGATCGCGACCGGCGTTCTGCTGGGCTTTGCGCTGGGCGGCGGCTGGCTGCTCAATGCGATGCATATCAGCCTCGACGCCTTCCGGATTGCCGGTGGCGTCCTGCTGTTCCTGATGGCCCTGGAAATGATCTTCGAGAAGCGCACCGAGCGACGTGAAGGTCGGGCCGAGTCGATCATGGACGAGCATGATGCCCATCCGGAGACCTGGGAGGACATCTCGGTCTTCCCGATGGCGATCCCGATGCTGGCAGGTCCAGGCGCAATTGCCACGGTGATGCTCTACATGTCGGATGCCGGTGGCTGGGCCGAGCGCGGTGTCGTGCTGGCCGCTGCTGGCGTGATCCTGGTGGTCTGCTTGGTCACCTTCCTCGCGATCGGACCGGTGATGCGGGTCATCGGCGACTCCATGGCCGCCATGATCACCCGCATCCTTGGTGTTATCCTCGCTGCCCTCGCTGCCCAGTTCATCATTGACGGCATCCTTGGCGCCCTGGTGAACGCGCACTGATCCACGCCAGGCGAACGAAGGCCGGAGGCCGAAGATCAGTCGGCGACGCGGGTCAGCGTCATCGACAGGATCGGAAAGCACTGGTCGGTCGGATCACAATACCGGCCCGTCTCGGTCCAACTGTCGGCGGTAAACACGGCCTCGTAGGCAACGCGGCCCTGCGGGCCGAGCGGGATTTCCCATGTGTAGCCGTGTTCGGTGACGTCCATGGCGAAGGCATCGGCGCCATTCAGGGCCGTGGCCGCGAACATCTCGTAGCCGCCATCCTCGCGCAGGCGGACAATCCCGCCGGCATCATGCACCAAGCGCCCCCCCTCGCCCGCGCCGGCCGGCGCATAACCGCGGCCCCGGATCAGGACCAGATGACCGCCAGCGACAGATTCGACCCGTTCGAACACGTCAAACGTCTCGCGCTCCTGACTGGGTGAAATGGACCAGCCGGAACCTTCCCAGGTGCCGACCATGGCGGCCAGCGCTTCGGCCGGGCGCGCTACATCAGTGTTGTCCTGTGCAAAGCCAGGCGCTGACAGACCTGCGGCCACGCTCAGCGCGCAGGCCGCCGGCACTGCCAATTGCCGCAATGAGCGGACATGGCTGTGGGCCTTGCTGGTTTGATTATTCGGCATATCGGTTCTCCTCGTTCGAATGCATAAGAACTTTACAAATTAAAGAACTTCTTGCAACGAGGGATTCAAACCCCATCCATCCCCCGACCCGCATCCGGATCGCGGAAACCAAGTATTAGCCCATTTCTGCCATGGTGAGGCCATAGAGGGGTCGATGATAACGACCACACGGGGGTGTTGGAGGAATGCATGGGCTACAGCCTTGCCATGCTGCTCACGGCAGCAACCGTAACCACCGGCGGGTTGACCGCCTCGGCTTTCAGCCTGACCCAGGGACAGACTGACCAGGCCATCGCATTTGGATGGCCGGCCATCGCCGTTGCCTTTGTGGTGGTGATGCTGGTCCCGACCGGACGCCGGCGCCGCAAGACGCGGGACAGTCAGGAAGGGCGCGGCGTGAAGAACGGCTCGTAGAGATCCGGACGCCGGTCGCGGAAGAAGCCCCAGGCGGCGCGGTGGCGCTGCAGATAGTCCAGATCGAACTCGCCCATCACCAGGCCGGACTCCGACCGTCCCAGCTCATGGACCTTCTCGCCGGTATGACTGGCCGCGAAGGACGAGCCATAGAATACCTGACCACCCTCATCGCCGATCCGGTTGGCGGCAATCACCGGGATCACATTCGACACCGCATGCCCCTGCATCGCCCTTTGCCAGCGCGCCGCGGTGTCCAGACTGTCATCATGGGGCTCGGAGCCGATCGCCGTCGGATAGAGCAGCACCTCGGCGCCCAGCATGGTCATCGCGCGCGCCGCTTCCGGGAACCACTGATCCCAGCAGATCCCGACACCGATCCGGCCGAATTTCGTATCCCAGACCTTGAAACCCGTATTGCCGGGGCGGAAATAGAACTTCTCCATATAGCCCGGCCCGTCGGGAATATGGCTCTTGCGGTAGACACCCAGAGCCGCGCCATCAGCATCCAGCATCACCAGTGAATTATAGTAATGCGGCCCGTCGCGCTCGTAGATCGAGGCCGGGATGACCACGCCCAGCTCGGCGGCCAGCGGCTGCAGGGCAGTGACGCAGGGATGCTCCATCGCCGGATAGGCCGACGCGAAGAAGGCCTCGTCCTGAACCTTGCAGAAATAGGGTCCTTGAAAGAGCTCCGGCGGCAGGATGACCTGTGCGCCCTGCCCGGCAGCCTCGCGGATCAGCGCGCTGACAGTGGCGATATTCGCGTCCATGTCAGACCCGAATGCGGCCTGCAGTCCAGCGACCTTGAGTGTGCGAGCCATCGCGGTCAGTCCTCTTCGAAACGGTCGAGCCAACTGCCCGCACCATTGCCAGTCCTCAGATCCATCACCGTCGGCCACAGCCACCAGGCCGGCCGGTTGTCGGAATTCCAGAGCGCTACAAAGGCGAAACCGGTCTCCGGTTCAAGCACGATCTGCGCGCCATAGCCGGACAGATAGCCCGAATGGAGCACCAGTGTCCGCCCTTCCCAGTCATAGATTCGCCACCCCAGCCCGTACCAGGTCTGGTCGACCCGCTGGCGCAGATCACCCAGGCGGCGGGTCTCGCGCAGGGTCACCGTCAGCGGCGCATGAATGCGGCCGCGAACCGTGTCCGACAGACCGGGCCGGCTACCCAGCTGTAATTGCGCCCAGACGATCATGTCGTCCAGCGACAGGTTGAGACCGGAGGCCGAGGGAATGCCGTCATAAGGCGTCGCCGGATCGCCCGGAATATTGATCAGGCGCCGCCAGCCACTGTGCGGGCGGGCCCAGGACGCCGAGGCCGTCAGCGCTGCTGTCCCGACAGACGCCGCCGGCAGTCCCAGCGGTTCCAGCAGGCGGGCTCTCAAAGTTTGGGAGAAATCCTCGCCGGTCGCATCGGCTACAACGGTCTCAAGCGCCGAAAAAGCGACATTCTGATAGGTGTAGCAATCGCCGACGGGACACAAGAGGTCGACCGAGGCCAGCCGCGTCCGGATCCGCGCCGGTGACTGTCCGGCTTCCAGATCGAGATCATAGGCATTGGGCGGCAGGCCGGTGCGATGACTGGCGATTTCCTCAAGGGTCGGCTGGCGGTTGCCTTGCAGACGCAGGACATCACCGGGTATCGGCGCGGCCAGGTCGATCACCCCGTCCGCTTCCAGCAGCCCCAGCAGGGTTCCGGTGAAAGTCTTGGAGACCGAGGCGGCGCGGAACAGGGTCGCCCGGGTCACCGCATCCCCGCTGCCGGCAGCGGTCTCGCCGTGTGTGTAGACAAAGACCGGCTCGCCCTGCTCGATCACCGCCGCGACCAAGCCGACAATGCGCCGGTCCGACATGGCCGCGTCGAGGCGGGCTTCCAGACTGTCGAGATAGGGGTAGGCCGACCGCGCATCGGCCAGGCCGGTTGGCAACGGTTGAGGAGCAACCGGTTCAGGGGTCTGCGCGCCCGCGAGGGCAGACAGGCTCAGGCTGAACGCAGCGGTCAGAACGGTTCGGATCAATCCTTACTCTCCGGCTTGGTGACAGGTCACACAGTGAAATGCCCCTCCGCCGGTGAGTATGGCACGTGATGGCGAGCCGACCACCTCATGCTGCGGGAAAATATCGCGCAATGCCGAAACGGCCGCCTCGCCGGCCTCCCGATCATAGACCGGGACCACGACATGGCGCGGGCCGATAACCCAATTCATGTGACTGGCCGGAACGATTTCGCCATCGCCAAGATCAATGCGCCCGGGAGACGGAATTCGACGGACATCCAGGCGGCGCCCCTTGGCATCCGTCATGTTCGACAACTGAGCCGCGATCGCCTCCAGTGCCTCGGCCTGCGGGTCGTCATCACCCCACGGGCTCTGGCAGACCACCACACCGGGTGCGGCGAAGCGGGCAATATTGTCGACATGCCCGTCCGTATGGTCGGCCAGCAGACCTTCATCGATCCACAGGACTTTTTCGACACCAAGCGCCTGTTTGATGACGGCTTCGACCTCGGCCTCGCTGCGGCCCGGATTGCGGTTGTCATTGAGCAGGCACTGGCGGGTGGTCAGCAAGGTACCCTCGCCGTCAAACTCGAGGGCACCGCCTTCCGCAACCAGATCGAAACGGCGCTCGGTCGCGCCCGCGAGCCGGGCAATCACGCCGCCGATCGTATCGTCACCGGGCAGCTCATACTTGCCGCCCCAGCCATTGAATCGGAAGCGCACAGCGATCGGCTCGCCTCTGTCGCGCAGGAATACAGGGCCGGTATCGCGGGCCCAGACATCGCCAAATTCGGCCCGCACTACCGAGGCCCGCTCGCCCAGCGCCTGCCTGGCCGAAGCCTCGGCCTGGTCGGTCGCGGCCAGCACGGTCAGAGCCACCGTCCCACCGGTCGCCGAAGGTTCAGTGACCGCCGTCAGGAAGGCCGCGAACTCGGCCTGGGCCGGCTGCAGATTGTCCTCCCACAAGTCGGCATCGGACGGCCAACAGGTGAACAGTCGCGACTGGCGGGCGGTTTCGTGGGGAAGCTCTTTCGTCATGGCCGCGCATCTATCACGCAGCCCCGGCCTTGGCGAGCGGCAAAAAGACCGTGGCGTCCGGGCAAAAAAAGAAGGGCGGCCCGAGGGCCGCCCTTCCAATCACTTCGTGAACTACCTGTCGGTTAGAACTGGTAGCGCACGCCGAACTGGACCTGCCAGACCGAAGACGTGGAGACACGCGTTTCGGAGGCCGCGTCACCGCGGAAGTCGTCATACAGGTAGGCGCCGGAAACCGGGTCGATATTGTCGATTTCGACGACCGGCTGGAAGTACTCGTAGCCGACCTGCTCGAAGCGACCCCAATTGTCGTTCAGCAGGTTACCGAAATTCTCGATGTCCATGTAGAAGACACCGCGAGCCGCGGCCGGGAAGAAGGCCGGGATTTCCTGCTGGAAGCGCATGTCGACACGGGTCGACCACGGGCTGTCAAAACCGTTACGCGGGGCAATTTCGCCCGCGTAATTGATCAGACCGGTACGCTGCAGGTACTCGTTGAACCCGGTGATGTCGAAGCCCGCCGTATAGTTGATCAGCGGGTCGGACGTGAGTGTCACATTGCCCGTGCCATCGGTCATCGGCACGTAGAGCAGCGTTCCCTCGTCGTCAGCGGCACTCTCGTGAATACCGAAGGGCGACTGGTTGCGGTACTGGTTCGCATCGCCGTTCGAGTAGTCATAGGTGTAGCTGAAGTGACGGCCGGAACGGTGGTTCACGAACATCTCGACGCGGGTCTCATAGTCTTCGTAGAAGGCGTGAGACCAACCCAGACGCAGCTTGAAGTCATGCTGAATCTCGTAGTTGGACGTCGAAGCCCGGGCGTTCTGACGATCAAAAGACGCGTAATCCGAGTAGTTCGACGACGCTGTCGAGGACGTACCGGAGTGGGCATCTTCAACATTCTGGTTGGTGTAGCCGAACCAGAAGGAGATCGCGTTATCGAAATCCTTCTCGAGTTCGAACGACCAGATGTCGGACTGACCCATATCAACGCTCGTCAGGACGATATCCTGGCGGTCGGTGTTACAGTTATAGATCGGACGTCCATCAACCGGCGATGTTCCGGCGGCCGGGCAGTTGGCGTCGAACCAGAACGGCGCGTTGGCCTGCTCGTCGTGGAGGTATTCCACGGTGAACATCCAGTCGTTGCTGTCGAACATGTCGAACATGACGTCCGCACCCAGCGAGGCGCGAAGCGTCGACGGGATGTCGAAGCCCGGGGCGATCGCATTGACCGAACCGTCGCCAGCCGTCAGGGCGCCCTGGGCACCGGCCGGGATGTTGTACGGATCCACATTGGTGATCGGACCCGGCACGAAAACGCTGTCGATGCTGACGCCGTTGTTCGAGTAGGTGTTCGAGATCCAAACAAGCGGGTTACCGCCCGAGAAGCGGCCAACACCACCGCGCAAGGTCACGCCGGTCACAGAGAAGTCAGCGAAGCTGGCATCATAGGTGAACGGAGCTTCGTAGTTGAACGAGGCCCGCGGCATGATCACGTCCAGACCGTCGATGGTCGCAGCATTGCTGTAGCCGTAACGACCCAAGAAGCTGGCATTGGCCGTCGGGGCATCATCGGTGGAGTAGCGGTCGTAACGCACGCCGAAAGCAACCGTCAGGCGGTCGCTGAGCGATACTTCGTCCTGAAGGTAGAGCGTGTCGAGCGTGAACTCGAATTGCGCTGCACCATCATTCTCGTCATTGGTGACTGCGTTCTGATAGAACAGGTCATCGGCAACCTGGTTGCGGAAGTCGTTGATCGACGCGAAGTCGTAAGAACCTTCCGAACCCGGCACAAAGAGGTTGAACACCTCTTGGGTACGACGCTCATAGCCACCGGAAATGACGTGGTTGTCGTAAATGTATTCGCCGCGCAGTTTGAACTGGAACGTTTCATTGGCAAGCGCGTTGGCGTGACGGAAGAAGTCCGGACCGACCGAAACGGTACGGCCGCTGGCGAGCGAGATGTCCATCTGGGCGAAGTCGGCACCGTCCAGCGAATCCTGACCCGTGTCCTGGGTGGACTGCGAGATCGTCAGCTCGGTGGAGAAATTGGCCGACCAATCAGAGAAGACCTGCAGGGACAGCGTCTCGGTGGCTTCCGACCGGTTGTACCAGGTCGATGGCGTGCCAAGGTTGGCGCTGTCACGACGTTCTTGAACCGAACCACCATCATTGGTGTTGTAGGTCAGCTTGGCGCGATGGTCTTCGTTGATGTTCCAGTCAATCGAGATGAGGAGTTTCTCATCCAGGCTGCCCAAGCTGGCATCGTCGAAGCTGGTCAGGTTGAGACCATAGACCGTGTTGCCGATATTGATGATTTCATCGATGTCGGCTTGCGTGATGCCGCTGATCTCGTTGAGAGCACCGGAACCGATCGGGCCTTCGTTCAGCGGCTGGGTACGCTCAAACTCTTCGTAGGACACGAAGAAGAACAGGCGATCCTCGATGATCGGGCCGGACAGCCAGCCACCGCGGGTCTCTTCGGCAAATTCGCTGAAGTTGATGGCGCGGCCGCGGCTGCTGTCACCGATCAGGCTGTCATCGGTGCGGAAATAGTAGAGCGAACCGTGGAAGTCGTTGTCGCCCGAGCGGGTGACGGCGTTGATCGTACCGCCGGTGAAGCCACCATACTGGACGTCGAACGGTGCGATCTCGACCGAGAGAGCAGCCAGGGCGTCGATGGAAACCGGGCCGCGGTTCTCGGACGGGAAGCCCGAGGAGTTCAGACCGAACAGGTCGTTCTGCGCAACGCCGTCAACGGTGAAGGAGTTGTAGCGGTTGTTGGAGCCGGCGAGCGAGATCGCGTCGGAGTTTTCCGGATCCAGGTTGGCGAAGGTGCTCAGGCGAGCCACGTCGCGCGGGTCGCGGGAGATCGACGGCAGACCGTTGATGTCATCAGCGGTAAAGCGCGCCGCCGGGCCGGTCTCGATGTCGGTGAACATGCTGGCGGACGCGGTCACGACGATCACGTCGGCAGCGCCGGAATTCAGCACGATCGGCAGGTTGGCCGGTGCGCCGAGCGCGAGGTAGACATCCTCGACCATCTGGCTGCCATATCCAGCAGCATCAACACGCACCGTGTAAGGACCGCCGACGCGCAGATCGCGGGCGTTGAACCCGCCGTTGGCGCTCGTCGTCACGCGAGACACGGAACCAGACGGCACGTGCGTGACAACAACCGATGCACCAGAGACCGGCGCGCCGTCAGCGCTGACGGTACCGCGGACACCACCAGTGGTCTCCTGCGCGTAAACCGCAGCCGGAGCTGCAGCCAGCAGGGCGATTGCCGCCGTGCCGAGAGAGAGTTTCTTAGTAAAAGACATTGATCATGTCCCCCGATAAACCGAAGAGCGAGGAGAGAGTTCCCCGTACGAAGCAAGCGCCGTCTACGCCGGGCGGTCGAACTTTCCAAGACACCTTCGCGAAGCTTTTGTGACGACCGCCATCTCGCACACCTCCAAGATTGGCGCTCGCGGGCGCAGCAAACCGCAAGATGTGTGTGTGCAGCCGCACAAAACCTCAAAATCCGCCACGTTCGGTATTCGCGGCCGCAAAATTTTATCCCCACGACCCTTTACGGTCAGAGTCGAAAAGCGCATAGCCTGCGGCGAAAATGTAACACTTTTAGGCAGCCTTCCGGACCCACCATGCCCCTGTCACCCACTGCTTCTCCGCTGAGTCGGGACACCTGGACCCGCGCCGCAATCGTGCTGATCGTCGGCTTTGCGGTCCTGCGCATCACCGCGCTCGCGATCAGCCCGGTGTCGCTCTATCAGGACGAGTCCCAATACTGGGTGTGGTCTCGCCATTTCGACTGGGGCTATTACTCGAAACCGCCGATGATCGCCTGGCTCATCAGCCTGTCGACCGGTCTGCTCGGCGACAGCGATTTCGCGATCCGCCTGCCAGCGACGCTCCTGCATACCGGAACCGCTATTTTCCTGATGCTCGGCGCGCGGCAATTGTGGGATGAAAGGACCGGATTCTGGACCGCCGCCCTTTATCTCACCATGCCGGGCATCTGGCTGTCGGGCTTCGTGATTTCCACCGATGCCGTGCTTTTCCTGGCCTGGTCAGGGGGGCTGTTTGCGCTCCTCCGCTTGCGGGCGGACGGTAGCTGGGGCGCCGCGATCGGACTTGGATTCGCCCTGGGTTTCGGCTTCCTGTCCAAATACGCGATGATCTATTTTCTGGTCTCGACCGGTCTGGCCATCATCTTCGATGCGCCCTCACGACGGGCCTTGCTGGGTTTGCGCGGCGCTGCCGCCTTGGCCATATTCCTCGCCCTGCTCGCCCCCAACCTC
>Ga0115011_10003406_pt1 | contig 10827 bp, 5 predicted proteins | sample TroAtlMetagenome_2_FD_88705 | JGI IMG/M metagenome (GOLD analysis project Ga0115011, IMG submission 88705) | Marine eukaryotic phytoplankton communities from Atlantic Ocean - Tropical Atlantic ANT8 Metagenome | ecosystem: Environmental > Aquatic > Marine > Oceanic | place: Tropical Atlantic... | reverse complement strand
TCACTCGCGCTCATTGGGTTGGTTCCATTACGGTGATTTTGGTAACTCCCTCAACGATTTCTGTTATCGTGATTTTCCCGTTTGGCCAAGTGACTTGGAGCCGGGTGGGTGTATCTTCACCCAAACTCAACACTTGGATTGCGGCATCCTGTGATCGATATCCTCCACCAGCTCGAACTTCTCTAGCTGGGCCAAGCTTGGTTTCCGTGCCTAGGCGCAGCTTGGCTCCGACGCCGTTTGGATTCCCGCTTTGGCCGGAAAGATAAATTCGTATTCCACTCTGGGGCAGCGCGTTAACGTATAACTTTGTTTCTCCTGCGTTTTGTCCAGCAAGTAAATCGACTCGACCGTCATGGTCGAAATCGGCAACGGCGCTGCCCCTTTGCTCGCCGGTCATACGAATACCACTAATCGCAGAAGTCATCGACTTGAAACTACCATCGCCCCCGCCTTTAAGTAGCAAGCCCTGGCCTGCATCCATTCTTGGAAAGTCGGGGCGAGTGCCAAAAAAGTTTTGAGCTAAAAACAAATCCTCACTGCCGTCTGCGTCGAAATCGGCTACTGAGATACCGAACACCGGAGCCAATTGCACTTCCAACGGGAGAGGGGTAACATCAAGTATGTCGCCTCGATTGATCATCACGACGGACTCAAGCGAGGTGACCCGCATGGCGGTCAGTTTGTTTTTTTGCTCGCCCAAAATATTCGTTGAAGTTGCGTTAGCATAAGCGGCGTAGGAGGGGTAAAGCTCGCGTAGGAACGGAATAGCCCGGAGCGATTCGGGTAAATTCCTGATCGGCAAAAGCTTGCCCGAATTTGCCTCGCTGTAAGATTCAAACACCTCGTGCACACCGCCACCGGACAGGTCGCCGTGATGCCAAGTGATCCCATCCTTGCCGTAGAGCTCATACTCAGAGTTGGCGCCAATATTACCGGCAATCAAATCCATCTTCCCGTCCCCATTAAAGTCGCCGGCAGTGATACTGTTCCAAAAACCAACACGATCCCCCAGTCCGAGTTCGGCAGTCACCTCCCGAAGTGAGCCGGCGATGTTACGGTATACACGGATCAAACCAGGATCGCAGCCTAACACGAGTTCAGGGTGGTGATCGCCCAGCAGATCAGTCCAAACTGCGGCACTCACGGAGCCAGCTTTGCTGAGCAGTGCAGCATGTTTGTCGTCTTTAACGAATTGACCACCGTCATTACGCAGGATCACGGAAGAAACTGAAGACGGATAACTCCCCGGTCGGCATCGCCCGCCCACAAAAAGGTCAAGATCCCCGTCGGTATCGTAATCCGCAGCGCATAAAGCCGAATACGATACCGTTCCGGCGTTTAGCAGCTTTTTAGGAGTGTCGGTGGTTCTGTGCAGTTGCAACGCAGGCCCGAATGCCAAGCCGTCCTCGTAGTTGCTTAGAAGCATAAGCAGACCGTTTTTGTTTGAATTCAGTCCGAGAATGCAGGCTTGGTCGCGAGGACTCACTTGATCAAGAGATGTCGCTGGCGCTTTTTCGAAGCCACCTTTACCGTCGCCCAAAAACAAGCCAAGCCTGCCGCCACTTCCCGTGGCAACGGCGATGTCATCCCACCCGTCGCCATTCCAATCCAGCCAGGCGACCCCCGGCCCCTCTTGACTCAGCTTTCTGGGTAGAAGTTGCTGTCTCGAAAAATCATCGAACGCCTTCTCCGTGTGCTTGTGTGATAGCAGGTGGCTGACATCCTTAAAAAAAGGGGTTATCTTTATCTCTTCATTTTTCTCCGCTTGACCGGCACCGCTCTCGTGAATTTCGTAAAGACGGTTTGGCGAGATAACTGCGACAGTACTGACCTTACCGCTTGGCCAAGCGACGTTAATTTCTTGGATCTGCTTACTGGCTGCGAACACCCGAACTGCCTCGTCATCGGAAAGGTATCGTCCTCCATCGATTATTTCCTGCGACTGCAGCAGTCCCTCAGATTCGACCGTAATTCGTGCCCCAACCCCCTGCGTGTTGGGCGGTATGCCGAGAAGATTCACGGCTATTCGTGGAGCGGGAACGTTGTTACGATACACCGTTGCAGTTTCGTTGAAATTATTCACTGCGATATCCATATCGCCATCATTGTCCAGATCTGCAAGCGCCATGCCATGAGAGATGCCCGCGTGATCAAACCCCCAGTCGGCGCTTTTCTCAACGAAGCGGAGGTTGCCCTGATTTCGGAAAGCCAAGTTGCGCAGCACGAGCGGCTTGAACATAAACCGCATCTCGAGCAGTTCGCGGTGAGAGTACTTTCGTTGCTGCTTCAGTTCCTCACCTTTGTTGGTGACGTCCATGTCCTGCATGTCGAGCGGGTGGCCAGTGGTCACGAGGAAATCGTCGTAGCCGTCAAGGTCGACATCCATGAAAACAGGCGACCAGGACCACTCCGTTGCCGCGAGATTGGTATGGAACCCAATCTCGGCGTAAGTACCGTCGCCATTGTTCAGGTAAACGGTGTTGTAGCTGTACTGCGGGCGGTCGTTGTACACGCCAAAATACAGTTCCGGTGGCTTCCGGTTACTTAACTGGGTGTGTCGCAAAACATGCTGGCGGCTGAGCATGTCGACGACGATAAACTCATCGAGGCCATCCCTATTGAGATCCGCGAAATCGATCCCCATCGAGAAATGACTACTCTTGCGGATGGCCAACCGATCGATGGCCCTGAAGACACCCTTGCCCTGGTTAATCCATATTCGATCGGGCGACTCGAAGTCATTACAAACGTAGAGGTCGGGGCGACCGTCCCTGTTCATGTCACGAAACATGGCGGACAACCCCCAGTCATAAGGCGACTTGGCCAAACGCTGGCCGTCCTCGTCAAGGAAGGCGCCGTCGGTGAAGGAGACAGGAGAGAACTTGCCGCTACCATCGTTGAGATAGAGGCGGTCTGCCTGGCCATGTTCAAGGATTTTACCGTTGGCTGTGAGAGTGAAGCGCCCCACGGAATTGGCCGATTCTAGCGACATGCCGTTTATCGACATCACCTGTGGCTTGCCGTCGATGGTGCTGCCACGAAGCTTGATGCCGGGCTGGTCTCGAACGGTAACCGTACGGTAGTTGGCCACGTACAAATCAAGGTCGCCATCCTGATCAACATCCGCCAAGGCCAGCGACATGCCGCCCCCTTTGGGGTTCAACGGCCGGGTGGCTTGAAAAGATCCCTGCCCGTCGTTGAGCAGCACCCACGTCCCCTGCCCCAGGGAGTTCAACACCAAGTCAAGTCGGCCATTGCCATTTACATCGGTGAAACTCGCGCCGGTTGTTGCGATGTTTTTTCCCCGGACACGGGCTTTTTGGGATACATCCTCAAACCTCCATCCGCCCAGGTTTCGATAAAGTTTATTTTCAGAATCGAGACCACAAAAAAACAGGTCGCACATCCCGTCGCCGTCGTAATCGCCGGCAGCCACCCCGGCACCATTGAGGTAAATTTGGTTGGTCGTGTACCGCTCCTTGCCCAACTGATTGACAAAGTCGATTCCAGTCGAGCCGGGCGACAGCGAAGTAAAGCCAACCGGTTCGTTGGTCAAGACGGTCAATGCCTTAAAGCGATACCCATCGGCGGACTGCCACTCACCCGCGGCAGAGGCTTGATCGCAGGCAAGCAAGCACAACACGAGGGCAACAACCATCCGGTAGGTGTAGGGTTGATGGTTTAGGCGGCGGTGCACACCCGAATATCGCTTGATCTGGGAGCCTGGCCAAGCTCTTTGCAATTCGTGAAATTTCTTCTTTTCAAACATTTAAAAGTAACCGCCGAGGAACCAGGCGGCGAGGGGGAAATCAACGCTGTCGAATCAGGTGCACCGCCTTTAGCTCCAGCGCCTCGGCACCGGGTATCTCCAGCGCGCGGATTTTAAGTTCGGTTTTACCCTTGGCCAAGCGAACCGTGCCGACATGCAGACTTCCCCACGTGCGCTCTGCCACCTCCTTACGGCTAATGCGATCCGGGCTGGGTGTCGTCACCGGGATAAACGGCTTGTCGACTTTCAATTCCAGTGACTCGCCGCCTACTTCCAACCGCAGCAGGGAGCCGACATCAGACTCGGCACAGGCGTATTTCAGGACGACCCTGTAGTCGCCGCTGCGAACGATGTTGAGACGCCAGTACGGATAGGCTTTTATGCTGGCCCAGTTGTCCACCCAGTCGTTGGCCCAACCGGATCGACCGTGGTAACTGATTCCGTGCAGCTTGGGGTCAGCTCGCTTTCCTTCAGTTGGGTTCAAGTGGGCATAGTGCCCCTCCAGCACTACCTCGTCCCGAGCGGGATGACCGGCCTGAATGGGAATAGGGGCGAACCCGGCGGAGGCGGCATCCGAAAACCACTCATCATAAGCGACGCTAAGCCTTGTGATCACTTCCGGCTTGGATTGAGCGAGGTTTTGTTTTTGCAACGGATCATTCAGCATATCGTAAAGTTCCCAGCCACGCTTTTCATTCACTGCTCTCCAACGGTCGGTGCGCACGGCACGTCGCCCGTCCTGCAATCGGGTGCCACCCCAAACCGTAAATAGGGTTCGGTTTGGCCAAACGATTAGCTTGTTCTCGATCAGCGGCACCAGACTTCGCCCATCAAGCTGCTTCGTTTTGTAATTCTGCACGCCACAGTATTCCATGAGCGTAGGTAACAGGTCGATATGAGCCGTGATGGGCTTGATGACTTGCCCGGGGGAAATCCGGCGGGGATACCGAACAAAAAACGGTACTCGTCCGCCCCCCTCGTGGGCGCTCCCTTTACGGCCCTTCATGCCTGCGTTGTAGCGGTCTGTGTTTGGCCCGTTATCCGAGAGATAAATAAAAATGGTGTCGTCGGCTATTTTGAGTTCCTCGAGTTTGGCCAAGACGCGGCCCATGTTGTCGTCGATGTTTTCGCACATTGCATAGGCACAGGCAATTGCGGGATCGCCAATGCCCTTGGCCTTATATTTCCGCCAATACCGCTCCGGGACCTGCCAGGGCGTGTGCGGCGTATTGTAGGGGATGTAGCAGAAAAACGGGCGCTTGTGGTTCGCTTCAATAAACTCGATTGCTGCATCTGTCAGTGTGTCGATAATAAACCCCTCTGACTTCACCATCTTACCGTTGTGATCAAGTGAGGTGTCAAAGTAATTGTTCCAGTGCCCAGCACAAAAGCCAAGAAACTCATCGAAACCCTGCCCGTTCGGGTGGTGAGGGTATTGAGCACCGTTGTGCCATTTGCCAAATGCGCCTGTCGCGTACCCAGCGCCTTTCAGCAATTCGGCGATGGTAACCTCGTCCGCACGCATGATTTCATGTCCGCGTGTCACTCCGTGCACCCCGGTGCGGATGTGGTAGCGGCCCGTGAGCAAACTGGCCCGTGTCGGGGCACAAACCGGACTGACAAAGAACCGATCGAAGCGAACCCCCTCCGCCGCGATTCGATCGTGAACCGGTGTGTCGATCAGGTTATTGCCGTGTGAACGAACATCGCCGAAGCCTTGGTCGTCGGTAAGCACCAGCACGACATTCGGGGCGCGTTCACCGGCCTGGGCTTGGCTCCAGTTCAACCCGAAAAGGCAAAGAGTGAATGCAAAAAATAAACTCGTACTCACAACGCCCGAACCGTGCCCCAAAACGATGAGGCGCGCGAGCGGGAAGAATGACATGAATAAGGGAAGGCGACGTTAATTGTGTGGATGATGGTATAAATTCCTTTCTTAATAAAACAAAAAACAGAATCTTTTCAAAAAATTCACTCAGTGATGAAACTCGTAAAAGTGAAAATTTATGAGACTGATTACAATTTTTTTACCTTTTTAAAGGTAGATTCATCTTGTCGAGAGTCTTGTGGGTTGGCATTTTTTTAAGGACCCCGACAATAAGGGGCTAATCTCATGACTCAATCACTACGCTGGGGGATTCTCGGAACGGGCATGATCGCGGATAAATTCGCCGCTGATCTCAAGCATACATCCCAAGGCGTTCTTGTTGCATCCGGTTCCAGGCGGCAGCAAACCGCAGACTCATTCGCCTTAAAGCACGGCGGTCGCGGCATCGCCGGTTACGAGGCGCTGATCAGCGATCCCGATGTGGATGCTGTTTACATCTCGTTGCCCAACGGGTTGCACGCCGAGTGGTCGATCAAGGCTATGGAGGCAGGTAAGGATGTTCTTTGCGAAAAACCAATCGCCCGCAACGCTACCGAAGCCGAAACCATGTTCGCCGCCGCCGAGCGAACCGGCCAACTACTTATAGAGGCGTTCATGTACCGGACGCTCCCTGCAGTTCAAAAGCTCATCGAGATGATTCGGGAAGGTGCGATTGGACAAGTGAAGCTGATCCGCTCCAATTTTTCATTCTCTCGCGAAGCACTGGAGGGTGATGCGCGCTACCAACCCGATCACGCCGGTGGTGGATTGATGGATGTCGGGTGCTACTGCGTCAACCTGACCCGGGCGCTTATGGGGAGTGAACCGACTGACACCGCCTGTTTTGCACACCTGCACAAACTCGGTGTCGACGACTACGCGGCGGGAGTGCTGAGGTTCGGCGACAAGACTCTGGCGACTTTCACCTGCGGCATGACGGTTGCAAACGACTGGACAACCTATATCGCCGGCGACGACGGCGAGATCGCTATCAACGACCCTTGGCTGGGAGACGGCACTTTCACGCTGACCAAGGGCGGAACAACTCAAACCATCGAGGCCAAAACCGACATGCCGGTGTACGCACTGGAGGCGGAGTCATTTGCTGCAGCCATTAACGGTGCCGCCCCATGGATCACCCGTGAGGACACGCTAGGCAATATGCGCGTGCTCGATCAACTCCGCGAGCAAGCCGGTGTCCCGGTTCCCGCTTGATCCATGCCACGCACACGGCCCAACGTGCTCTGGATTTGCACCGACCAACAGCGGCACGACACCATCCGTTCGCTGGGCAACCCTCACATCAACACTCCGTGCATCGACAGCTTGGTTGGCGAAGGAGTGGCGTTCACCCAAGCGTACGCCCAAAGCCCGGTCTGCACCCCAAGTCGTGCAGCATTCATGACCGGTCGTTACCCAAGGACGACCAAGTGCCGTCAAAACGGCCAAGCGCTGCCTCCCAACGAAAAACTGGTCAGCCGCCTATTCGCGGACGACGGCTACACCTGTGGCTTGGCCGGAAAACTGCACCTCGCCACCTGCGCCAACGGCGTCGCCGAGGCACGCATCGACGACGGCTACAGCGTCTTTCACTGGTCCCATCACCCGCAGCCAGACTGGCCCGAGAACGCCTACACGCAATGGCTGCACACCAAAGGCACATCGTGGGAGGAAGTCTACGGTGGCGCATCGACGGATTACATTAAGCACGGCGTCCCCGAGGAGTATAACCAAACCACTTGGTGCGCCGATAGTGCAATCGAGTTTATACACGAGCAAAACGGTGCCCCCTGGTTTTTTAGCTACAACTGCTTTGCGCCACATCATCCCTTTGACCCTCCAGAGGAATTCCTCGCCCGATACAATCCTGACGACATGCCGCTGCCTAAAGCCAGGCCGGACGAACTCGAAACGAAGACCACCTACCAGCAACTAGACGGCAAGTTCTCCCATAACGATCCCGAAGGGTACGACATCACTAAAATGACCGATCGTGACAAACGGGAGGTCACCGCCGCCTACTACGCGATGGTTGAGTTGATCGACAAACAGGTCGGTCGGATGGTTGCAGCCCTAGAGGAAACAGGCCAACTAGAGAATACAATTGTCATTTTCATGTCGGACCACGGTGAGATGCTTGGTGACCATGGACTGTTCCTCAAGGGGCCACACTTTTACGACGAAGCCGTCAGGGTGCCGCTGATTATCTCATGGAAAGACCGGTTCGCCGCTGATCTGCGTGCCGATTGCCTTATGGAGTTGATCGACATCACGCCCACATTGCTCGAAGCCGCTGAAATCGACGTGCCTAATACCATTCAAGGCCGCTCGCTGTTGCCAATCCTTCTTAGCCAAAGGGATGCCGGCCATCACCGCGATTATGTCTTCAGTGAATATTACAACGCATGGACGCACAAGCACTCGTACGGCTCAATGCTGAGAACACGAGAGGAAAAAATTGTTGTTTATCACGGCACCGACCAGGGCGAATTGTACGATCTCAAAAACGATCCCGACGAATTTGAAAATCTCTGGAACAGCCCTGAACACACCAAGGGCAAACTACGACTTATGAAAGCCTGTTTCGACGCGAGTGTGTTCACCATGGATCCCTGCCCTATCCGCTTGGGACCGTTTTAGCACACTATGAAATTCTGCCTGAACACCAGCACAATCAAGCCGCAGTCGTTGATCCACAAAATCGAACTCGCCGGTCAAGCGAGCTACGATGGCATCGAACTTTGGGTGAACGATGTTTACGATTTCATTGGTCGTGGAGGCGAGGTGCGTGACGTTGAAAAGGCGTTGGGCGACAACGGCCTGATAGTGCCGAGCATGATTGCCATCCGTCAATGGGGTGACATGGACGGATGGGAATACGAACTCGTCAAGGACGAGGCACGCCGCCGGTTCGCACTGTGCGCCCGCCTGGGCACCCCATACATCGTTGCCACACCACCGCTCCAAAAAAGTGAAACGACACATCTTCACGAGCGCTACCGTGACCTTTTGAAAATCGGCCGTGAGGAGGGAATCAAGCCGACATTTGAGTACATCAGTTTTTTTAAATCAGTTTACCGCTTGTCCTCCGCGTGGGAGATCATACAAAAAACAGACGACACGGATGCGACGATAATCCTCGACGCGTTTCACAATTGGAACAGCAACTCCACCCTGGACGATTTAAGGTCAATCCCGCTCGAAAAGATCAGCCATTATCACATCGACGACGCCGCACCGGGCAAGGCGGCCACGACACAAACAGATCCCGACCGGGTCATGATCGGCGAGGGACAGATCGACCTCGCCGCAGAGATCGCCGTGCTCAAGGAGAAAGGCTACGACAACACGGTTAGCCTGGAACTGTTCAACGCCGAACTGTGGGAGCAAGATCCGCTCGAGGTTATCTCCACCGGCTTGGCACGGATGAAAGCCCTGTTCGCATAGCGCTTGGCCAAGCGCTTGGTTTACTTGAAATAAAACAGCATGAAGACGGCACAGGCCGCGAGCAGGCCACCCCAGAATTTGTCATCTTTGAGAGGGTTACCATCATATTCCTTGGCCTTGAGTGCTGTATCGATAAACATCAACCAAGTCCAAGCTGACCCGATGAACGCTGCCATCAAGGGCGAGACTATTTCCCGCCACATGAAAAAGCCAAGTACCGCGTAAACCAAAAGAGACAGCATCAGCTTAGTGATCAAGGCTCGCAGGCTGACCTTGGTAAACACGCCCAACCCGACGAAGGTCAGGCTAGATTTTTGATCATCGGCTTGTGTCATTTTGCTGACAATAACATTTGCCAAGGTGGCCAAGATCGCGGCCACGAATACACCGTGAAAGAAGTTCAGGTTTGCGCCAAATATGCCGGAGAAAAACTCAGTTTTCCCGAGCGTCACCTCGTAGAGAGGAACCACAGCATAAGAAACCACAACGCCAGTAATGATCGAAGCAAAACCACCAGAAGCCGTCGCCCCCTTCCACAGCATGCCAACAGCAAAAGCCACCACAACGCCACCAACCAGCTTTGATTGATGCGACGCGACGTAGGTGAAGAAGAGCTGTTTCGTGTTCGGGTCAAACACGACGATCGTCAAAAGTGCACACCCGATCACCATCACGCCGATCAGCGCCCTGCCCATCCGGATCAATTGCTTGTCGCTGGCCTCCGGGTTCACAAATCGCTTGTAAAAATCAAACGTAATCAGTGTCGCCGCAGAGTTCAGCATCGAGTCGACACTCGACAGAATAGCACCGATCAAGCCGGCCGCAACCAGTCCCACCAATCCGGCAACTCCCGCCGGAGCAACCACTTCACGCAAGAGCAGCGGGAAAGCCGTGTCGCCGTCCACCTGTACTCCCGGCAATCTCTCCGCAAAAACATAGTATGCCGCGATGCCGGTGCCGATTGAGATGAACGGGATCAGCAACTTAACAAACCCGGCGGTTATGATTCCCACCCGCGCCTCCTTGTCAGTCTTCGCTGCCAGCGCCCGCTGCACAATAAATTGGTTCGCGCCCCAGTAGTAAAAATGCAGCACCAGTAGCCCGCTAAGCATGCCGCTCCACGGCCGCTGCGGATGATCCGACGGCAAATAAAGATGCACCAAGTCCTTACCCTTGGCATCTAACGTGCGCATACCGTCCCAACCTCCAATCTCGACGCTGTTAAATGTGAACCAAGCCACGATCAATGCCCCGGCTAACATTAGAACCGACTGCAAAACATCCGTCACAATCACCGCCTTTAGCCCTCCTACGATCGTATATAAGCCGGTCACTAGAGCCATGATCAGTACGCCGAGGATGTAGTATGTCTTGTTAATCTCAATAGTCTGCGCCACTCCGCCCGCGCTGGCCTTGAGTACTTCGTTGATCTGCACCTGGTCAACCAGCAAAAAGTTCACCGACCTAGATCCGATATAAAACGCGGGCAACATCATAACCATCGTAATGATCAAAACCATTATGACGGAATAAGCTACCCGACTCTTGTCATCATAACGTCGACTCAAATAATCGCTAAGTGTGTAGATATTGAGTTTGCGATAAACCGGTAAAAAGCAGTAGCAAAGCAGCAACAACCCGGCTATTGCGGTAATCTCAAAATGGCTTTCGGCAAAGCCCAGCGTGAAGCCGACGCCCATCATCCCTACCATGTGATTGGCTGAAATATTAGATCCGAAAATAG
>Ga0115011_10003404_pt1 | contig 10832 bp, 5 predicted proteins | sample TroAtlMetagenome_2_FD_88705 | JGI IMG/M metagenome (GOLD analysis project Ga0115011, IMG submission 88705) | Marine eukaryotic phytoplankton communities from Atlantic Ocean - Tropical Atlantic ANT8 Metagenome | ecosystem: Environmental > Aquatic > Marine > Oceanic | place: Tropical Atlantic... | reverse complement strand
TGTGCGAAGGTGATTGCGACAAGGATTCCGATTGCGATGCCGGTCTCAAGTGTTTTCAGAGAGATGGAAACGAGGCTGTTCCCGGGTGTTCGGGAAGCGCGAAAACAGGTTGGGATTATTGTGTCAAGACTAGCAATGTTCGTTCGCCGCCACCAAGTCCACCACCACCAAGTCCACCACCACCAAGTCCGCCACCACCAAGTCCGCCACCACCGCCACCAAGTCCACCACCACCAAGTCCACCGCCACCAAGTCCACCGCCACCAAGTCCGCCACCAAGTCCGCCGCCACCAAGTCCACCACCACCGAGCCCTCCTCCCCCCAGCCCGCCGCCACCAAGTCCACCGCCACCACATATTTCAGATGTTGATTCGAACAATGACAATGCCATTGACATGATCGAGTTCATATCGTACTGCGAAGAAAGAATAAAGTTTACCGATGTGAATGTGATGTTCTCACCTAATCTCTGGTCAACACTCGATAAGGACGAAGACGGCGAGTTGAACGCGGTTGAATTTCATAACGCTGTCAAAGCTTTAGATGATGGTTACTTATATGGAGTCCCATGGCTCGTCTTTCCTGCGATCGCTACAAAGGATAAAAGTGAGTTTTACGCTTTGGATAGCCAAAAAAATGGAGATAAGCACGCGTACATGTCTGCGATTCCTTCGCCGAGCCCTGCTTTACCGCACACTCGTGAACAGTGGCAGTACTGGTATGGCAACATGTCTGCAACTACTCTTCGTGGGTTTTCCCTCGATTATCCGACTGATATATCACTGAGATCAAAATTGGCTCTTCTTGGAAACAAAACTCTGCCAGAATCACAAAAATACGCCATTCCGGTCGTAACATTTGCCGAGAAAACCAAATTTACTCTTCAGAAGCATATTCGCGAATCTGAGCGCATAAGTTTCACCGATGCAACCCAAGACTTTGGGAAAATTTTGTTTCCAGGAGGCTCCAGTTCAATAGAGCTTCATGCCATTGAACAGTTTAAGGATGTCGTTCACACATTCAATGCAAAATCGAGTGAGAATGTGGTCGCGGCAAAGCATTTGGGAACTATCGGCATAGATATTGAAGACACCACCGCAGTTAAAGTCACTGGGATGGTTCGCTTTCCCGGGGAGAGAACTCAAAAGTTTATCTGTGGTTTGCAGTTTGCGACAATTTCAGCTTACAAGGGAGTCAAATGCGATTTTGATGAAACTGGATGTAGTCCTGCTGGTTACAAATATGAAACTGCGGCGGAGGCATATTCTGCCGACGAAATCGGTCGCTTTGATATAGCAGTCACGCCTGGCGAAACTTGGGCATTTATCGCTACATATGATGGACATGATATATGTTACGGTGGGGAAAATTTGGACGACTATCCGTGCGAATACTCAAGTACTATGGAACCCATAAAGTTGTACGAAGATATGATTCGTACAAACAACATCATCGAACTCGTCGGCATACAAGGTGGAGAAAATCTGGTCTTTTTTGATATGACAGCAAGGACTGTTGATATTGGCTTGTATGCGGGAGCCTGTGGGACTCCGTACACAGAATATAGTCTCAAAATCACTCCTGCCAACGGATGTGGTGCCACGATGATTATCAGAGACAAAGATATCGTTGGATCGACAGGATCTAGGTACGCAAGCGATCAATGGAAGCTTCTCGACCCGGACGATGAATCATCTAATCTTAGATTATGGCCCTACGCGGCTATGGATTACTACATTCAGTTGGAACAAGCCCCGGATGTTTCATCTTTGAACCAAGCCAAAATTGCAGAAGCAAATCCTGGTACCGATTGCAAGCCTCCAGGAACAAACATAATGCAATTTTTCAGGGATCGGAACACTCTTGTACAGACCATGTTGCTTTTGGAAAGAAGTGTTGGTGAAGTAAAATACGTCTATCACGGTTGGTTTTGTGCCACTCCTTTCTTTGGAAGAGCATCAGATAGTGCTCGCACACCCTTTACAGCAATTCGCGACGGTGAGAAATGTATTGGTAAAGATACGAGTGCAAAGGACTTGACGATCAATCATCTCGTGGGCACTTCCGATCAGAATACTGACGTGAAAACGAGTAGTTTCTATGCTCTCAAAATTTTTGAGGCACACTTAACGAGTCCCAATGAGATTTCATATTGTTCAAAGTTCAACCAAACAATCAATGATGAGCAAACCCGTCTTGCCGTCACAGTTCAACTCCAGCAGGATGTTGGACCTCAAGGTTCAAATCCGTGTCATTCAAGTAATGAGCCGTCAATGCTTTGCTCATTCGGCTCAGTAAATGAAACTGATGGATTACTGCAGTATGGTTCTTCATTATCTTCTGCATATGAAATTTCTACACAAGACGCTGTTCCAAATCTTGTGCCGCCATATCGAAGGAAAGTTTTGGCGAGGATTCAAAGGAACGATGGGTGGGCGGTCACTTCTCTCCCGATTCAGCGAGAATTGGTCACGGTTGCTACAAAAATCCGCGGCGGAGGCGGTAACCCGAAAGATCGATACATCTCAGATACAAAATTTTATGCCACGGCACCTATCAAAGGCTTGGTGTACACAGTTGTACACGATCCCCCCGGTGGTAATTCATTCTCTTCCATATCAAAAGGAACAAAATTAGATTTAGAGTTGGGCTTGGTCACCACTCGAGCGGCTGAGAAATCGAGCGAATGGGAATTTAAGGCTGGAGTTACGGCTGAATTTGACGCTGGAATCGGTTTCTCTGCAGGGTCGGGCTACGTGAACGGTGAAGCACAATTTGAAACGAACGTGGGAAGAATTGAAGCAGGAGGCCACGGAGGATATGGCGTAGAAGGTCCATCTGTGACGATCAGTGCTGAAACAGACAACGGGTGGGACTTTCACATGACTTTGGACAGAAATTTGGAATCCTCACATGATCCAGGACTTCCCGGACGTCCAGGAGATGTCATTTTAGGCGGAGGATTCGAAATTGTATACGTGAGATCTGATAAAGTCGATCTGAGAAAGGAAGGTACCTCGGAATGTTTAAAAGTGATTCCAATCATAGAGTGGTATCCACGAAAACCTACAACATATGTCATGGCAGTATTCTCGATTGAGTATAAAATTTTGCCGGAACTGCACAACTTGATTTCAGTTACGGAGAATCTAACGTCAATTATAAAAGATACCGACAAAAATATGGTTGGTAAAAACGATGCGTACATCAGAGCTGCGTGGAAATTACGTCTAAAGAGTGCGCTAGATGACTGGAACCGTACGCTTGAATGGTCTTCGCCAGATTTCAATCCAGAAGGATTCAATGCGTTGTCTAAAGAAGACAAGAAAACAACAATAAACGAGATTCAGACAAGATTCAATGAAATGAGTACACCGTTCAACTCAGACGAATCTGTGTATGGTAAAATTTCGAAACCTCTTATCAATGATGCCTTTGGAGCTTACACTCAAGACGAAGATAACAGTTATGCTGCGACAAAGGATTGGGATGAGTTGAGCGAAGTGTGGAATTCAATTCCGTCTGATAATGCACCTCTTCACGGCATTCCGAAAGTAAGAAGAACGGATGCATTTAAAGATGATGGAGGTCAACTAGCCAACGCGAAAGCCGCTGCAATTGGAGCAGGTGCTGGTAATTTGATGCCTGGTGCCGGAACTTTGGTTGGAGCAGTCGCTGGGGCCGTGATTGATCGTATGGCAAACCCAAATCCAGAGGCATACTTGGATGACACAGAAAAAGTCATTGTCGAAGGTACTGGCGAAGAGTCACACGACCCCGATGGACGATGGTTTCCAACAAAGAGCGACAAGTGGTTGAGTTCATATCAACCCGGTGGAACTGACGACGGTCGGAATCTTTTTAACTCCAATGAAGATGACACGAACGACGGTTTCTGGAGTCGTGGCATGAGCAGTTACGCTAAGGAAGAAATGACAAAAACTTTTAAAGATATTCCTTCCAGTATGAATGAATTTTTTGAGGACAAGAAAGTTTCCTCAATGGTTGATGCATCCGTTTTTGGTGGTGAAGCTCAGTTTGGCTTTACTGGTAATTACGATTCTATACCTTCGATTTCTAGAGGTAAAAAGCAAGACGTGTATCTTTCATTCTCTGGCGGTGGCCACAATCTCGAGTTTTCTTCTTCTATTGAGAGCAACATCGATAGTTATGGTTATTCGTGGTCTATGGAAGCTGAAGGAAGCGTATCTGCTTCTACAGATTTTAATGTTGGTTTATCAGTGTTCGAGGCAAATGCTGAACTTGAGGACACATATGGTAAAAGTGTAGGGCAAGAGAAAGCAATGGCCTTTGCAAAATACGGTGAAATGGAAGTTACATATACCCTTGGTGACGGTGATCCTTACGACAAATTTGTGATACATGTTTCCAATGATAAACGATTTGGTACCCCTGTCTTCAAAACAATTGGCGGCGCATCAAAATGCCCAGGCGAGCCCAACACGATGTGGAGAGAAGGTGGCCTCATCATCGAAACAGAGTGGAGCGCTGGTGCTGACAATAATTTTATCCCTCCTGATCACAAGGCTTTGTTTGATCTTGTCATCACCAACGAATCGCCGTACAGAGAAGGGCATATATATGGATTGTTGCTAACTTCAGGAAAACAATACAGCGGTGATTTTGGTGGAAATATGATGGATTTATCATTCACACTCAACGGCGTGCCAAGTATTGCTCCGTTCCAAAGTTTGGTGCCGTTACATGACATACCTTCTGTTGACACTAACGGTAACTTAAAATATACTCGTCTGTCGTTGAATATTCAGAAAGGGCAGTTTTCTCAAAAGTATAGTTCTATTGGCGTTCAGTTAGTTTCCGAGTGTGAATGGGAAATGTCCAGAGACTGGTTGTACAGATCGCCCATTTCTTCCACAGCGTTCCTCGGCGATTTTAAATGGGAGCGCAAGTGCCCAAAAGTTGACTGGGATCCAAATGTTCTGAATAGATATTTGAACTATGTGATGTCCAAAGAAACGTCCCCATATGTGAATATGACATTGATGAACCCAGATCCGATGAACTTGTGGTCGAAGGATATTGGTAACAATAACGGTGCAACGAATCACTTGGTTCATCCAAATGTCGAATTCGTTCGAGTGCAGTGGAGAACTCTTGGTGTCGGGGAGTGGATCAATTCGTGGGATATGGTTGGAGAAGACCATAATATATGGGAGCGAGACGTGAAGGATGCAGATGTGCAGTGCAATTCAGCGCGCGGCGAAGGATGCACGTTTAAATGGAATCTCAAACGTCAATACTTCTTGAACGGTTTAAAAGATGGGTCTTACGAAGTCCGAGCGAAAGTATTTTGCTCGGGTTATGATTCATTTGCGACTACAGACGTGAAAGGTTCTGTGACAGAAGAGAACTTAAACATTATCGTTGACGTGAGCAAACCTGAACCTGTCGAAGCGCGCATGCTTCATAATCGCTTCACAATTGATTACTCCGAGCCAATTATTTGTCCTCAGCTCCAAGCAGATCATATGGCGTACACAATAAAGCGTGTCGAAACATGCGACGGAACCCAGATAAATTCCGGCGGACATGTGGACAAAGACGACGTTTTCTTCCATTACAAGTTTGCATGTGTAAACAAAAATTCCCTGATGATCTCGTTCCCTTTCGATGCAGTTCAGGGCACTTACGAAGTTACCGTCAATGCCGATAAACTTGGTAGTAAAGTAGTTGACTTTGGGAATAATCCAGCCGCAAAAGAAACGTTTTCGATGACGTTTGGGTGCAAAGATAAGACTGGCGGAACAGGAGCATCAGACGCGACTACTACTAGTACTCAAGCCGCACTCGGATCGACTTCTTTTACCGGTGCCAATTCTTCATCATCATCGTCGTCACCATCATCATTTTTCTTCTGGAAAAATATGAACTCGCATGGAAACGCTTACTTGAAAGCGTATAGCTTGGTTGCCACGGCTACGGCGCTATACGCTCTATTCGCCCCCACTCGCCGTGAACGCCGCGTTTATAATGGGAGAAATCCTTTCTCTCTTTCCCATGAAAACGGACGCCAACAACAAAGAGAAGGCACTGAAACGTCATATATAATGATGAAAAATGAAGAGACAACATACGACAAGAACCTTTCCTTCCCTAGCGATGTAGACGGAAAGCATATCGACGTGAAGCAGAAAACTTACGGATCTATTATTTAAAACTACGATAATGAGTATATACATACACTGGTACGTACCGGTGGTACCATACCAGTACTGTATTACCAATAGAATTACATAGTGAAAGTTGAAAAACGTCAAATTACTTAAATAAAATTCAAGCAGTTCACTGCAGACTTGTTGAAACCTTTCGAAACATCAACGATCGTGACACCATCACCAGGTATTACCTTGATTCGTTCGCTCACGCCTTTTGAAATGTTCAAACAGCCGGAAAGTATTTGTCGACATGCATGTTCATCTCTCGCAACGATGAGAACATTTCCAGTACTTTCCAATGCGTCGGCTTGAACACTTTCATTTGAGGCGTCCGTTTCAAATTTTACACACTCCACAGGGTTATTCTGTTTGAACATCGCCGAAAGACCTTTCGTGAGAACGCACTCTGACTTGATATTACTGCTAACGGAGCACACGGAGAGGATTCTCGTAAATGGAACGTCTGCTAAGAGCGTGTGAATCGCATTGACTTCACTCATGGCTTCGTTCATTTCGTCGCCATTTTTCGACGCGACTAAAATGACGTACCGTTTACCGTCCACATTGCTCTTAATCGGAGGGTTCCCTCCACCTGTTTGATTCAATTTGACGAGTTTCAACTCGTTGTATTTTGCTGATAAAGTTGTGAGTTCAATTTTAGTAACGCCGCAATTATTCTGTAAAATCCTTCTAAAATATTCTGGTCCAACTCCCAATGCGTTTCCTACCAAACTTTGATTCACCGCATTGTGTGCAACGACGAGTAAACTGTTGATCGACTTTGTTTCGTCCAACACTAACGGGAATATGTATTCTTTCCAACATTTATCTCCTCTCTCCCATAATTCGACGACTGGAAAGTGTCCGCTCACTTCAAACTTCTCTGGCGCCGTCTTCCACTGTGCGTATGCGTTCGTAAACTCCCTCTTCTCGATCGTTTCTTTATCGTTCTTATCTAACCCTTGAAACGCGTATAAATCAATCTCCCGTAAATCGTGGATAGTATCCATTTTATCTTTGCTTCTTTCTTCGCCCCATATAACTTCAGCCGTCCTGTGCGCTCTCTGTAATGGACTTCTCAAACAGTAGTCAAATTTTTCTCTCTTCAACAATTCGAACGACCGTCTGGCTTGCGTTTCGCCCAACTCCGTCAATACGCTCTCGTCAGATGACCCTTGGATTATCCCCCTTTCGTTCCACGTGGACTGGCCGTGCCGAACGAAAATAATAGATTTTTTCTCGTCGTCCTTCTTCGTGGAAGAAGAACATTTGCAAAGAAAGTGATGGCTTTTTCGCTGTTGCTTTTGTCGTCGTCTCTGGAGAATCTTCCTCGTCGTCGACAACGAGGAACAAGAAGAAGAAGAAGAAGAAGAAGAAGAAGAGATCGCCATCGCCATCCGCCTCGACAACGCGTTTTCTATTTCTCTCTCCCTGTCCCTATAAAAATATGTTCGTCTATATCATCGTCGCAGAATTAATGTAGAAATTAATGTGTAAATAGAAGAAAAAGAAGAAATGCATTTCACAAAAAGTTACTTACGCGAAGAAAAAAATCGTCGTCGTTGCAGTGAAGAGAGCGCAGAGGAAGGACGATGAAACGAGCTACCGCGACGACGACGACGATGATGACGACGACGAGCAATAAGAAAGCGCTGATGAGGTTTCTCAAAGTCTTCTCCCTGCCGTTGGTGTTGGTTTTTCTCGTTTTTGAAATGCTCGAGAGCGGTGGATTACATCAACATCATCACTCGCACCATGCGAACAATAACAACAACGCGATTGGAGCAAGACAGAATAAAAACAACGTAGCGTTCGTTCGAATGAGAGAACGAGAAGAAAAATTACGGAAAGCCATGGGAATACCCGAACCGGTCGGAGAACAGAAACACGAGAGGTACGACTATCGACCTGCAGCAATATCCTCCTCCTCCTCCTCCTCCTCTTTCAGTTCTTCTATTCCCTCGTATACTGATAATATCAACAAGAACAACAATAAGAGGTCGTCGAATAATAATAATGTGAAAGGAAACGCGAGACCGGACTTGTTGTTTGACTTGAAGTGTGATATAGAAAGAAGAGGTGAGAAAAGGCATGAAGAGTGCCGCGCGCTTGGCGTCGGGCAACACCGCTCGCGAGAACAAACGGAAGTAGAATACGTGCAAGAATCTCTGGAAGCTTCGGAGAAAGGGTTTGGAGGTCCGAGTGGATGTAAAGAAGCATGGATTACGGCGTTAGGGAACGATGGATTTTTGCCCGCGGTGTTAGTTTTATTGCATACGATTAGAAAGTACGCGGTTGAAGATCGGGATTTCATCGCTTTAGTATCTACGGCGGTGAGCGAGGAGGTAAGAGAGAAGTTGACAAAAGAGTCTATCAGAGTTATAGTCGTAGACCCGTTTGAGAATAATGAAAAGGCAAAAGCGTTAGTATCAAAGTCGGCGCGATATGCGAGCGGGTATTGGGTGGTGAAGATGTTTGTTTGGAAATTTGAAGAGTACGCAAAGATGGTGTACATGGATGCGGACGTGTACGTGAGACAAAACTCGGATTCGATATTTTGCGCGAAGACAGATCCGGTGAAACATTCGATAGCCGTAACGCCACGATCGTCGTTTGATGCTAAAGCGGGATTTAACGCGGGTATGTTTATTTATAATCCCTCAAATGATGTTTTTGATGAGATTATGGAGGCATTTCTATCGCTGACCGAAACAGAAATGTTGTCGACATCCGAGCAAGATTTCCTGAATGTTCAGTTCAAGAATAAGTATAATCTGATACCGATCGACTACATTATGAAACATCGGCGGATGGTAAAAGAGAAAAAGTTGTGGGACGAGAACAGAATCCATGGGTATCACATGAACGGATCCCCAAAACCATGGGAACCGCAGTGGATGACGCAGTGCGCATACCCAAAGGACCATCAAAAGTTTTTGAAGCTGTATGTAGACTTTTTCGTCGAGTGGTGGGAATACTATTACGACATGTTAGACGTGACTCCACCGGAGGATAAAAAGGAGTACAAGTTATTGCCGGAACACGATCCAACGAATTCGTTCGGAAAATTCTCGAGCGAATACAAGTGCCCTCTGAATCCTAAAAGGAAGAAATTAACTTAGAGTTTTTTAAAGTAGGTACCTGGGTACCAGTAGTATAGTATTGCATGAAGCCATGAGTAAATACACGACGCATGTACCATTATTTTATCATAACTCTTCTAAGTCCTCGGGTTTGTGCCCACGATGCTTTCCTAATCCGACCGTGTTTTTACTCCTTCTATTTTTACTCTTTTTCAGTGGGAATGGTGTTCGGTCCCCTTCCACCACGTCCCCTCCTATTTTTGTTGCAAACCTCATACAAAAGTTCACCATGGACTCATAGTTCAATGCTTCCATGTTTGAAAAGACAACTGAGTCTCTTATATTTGTTAGTCTGTCGTATCCTACCAGAACGAAATCGTTCGTCTCAAATGATTCCATGATTTGATCTTCTTCTCCTTCATATACGGCAGCGCGTAAGAAGGATTTGTCCTTCACAGAAAGCTGGATGACCACCATCACGCCGACAAGCGATTGTCCAACTTCAGTCAAGACTTCATGTAAGATGACGCCGTTATCAATAGCAGCTTCTGGTTTCGTCAGTACGAATACTTTAGGCATGTCGTTCTTAGCGTGTAAATTTGCTCTTTGCACTTCATCTTCAGTACCTCGAGACTTGGGAAAAGGCGGCCACCTGGCGTACGGTGGAATCAAGGCGTAAAAAACAAAGTTTATGACAGCCTTCAAGTCGTACGCCGTGTTCGTCGTCATGTTCATAATCATCGCGTCCTTGGTTTCTCTATAATGTGGCTTTAAGACGTACGTTTTTGGCATGGTATCTCTATCCCCTTTGAGCTTGTTTGCTCTTGCAAAAATAACGTCCTCGTGTCCGTACGCGTGAAACGTTTCCTCAACGTCGGAATATACAATTTCGAACTTTTCGTGTTCGTTGTTTGGTCTAAACAAGGAGATGACAGCTAAGGAATCCTCGTCGTTCTCTTCTATGAAATCGAGCATATCTTTTTCTGTTTCAAACTCTTCCACCGCGTCGGTAGTTTTCATCACAGTACCACTAAGGAGAAGAACAAGGAAGAAAAGAGAAAAGAAGCCGTGTCCTCGCATTGCTGAACTGAGGAGAGTACTCATCATCATATTTTACTTCGTTTCCTTTAATTACTTTAAACAACTTCTTCTACCTTTGAGAATACAATGATCCAAAACACGAACACTAATAGTGTTTTTGTTGCGAATTCTCCTTCTTATTTATATATGTATCTTCTCTTCTCTGTTGTTTTTGTTGCGTGAGGTGTTGCAAATTTAATTTTACTCGTCGATTCTTTCTTTCTCTCGTACTTTGTTTGTTTGAAAGATTTTGGTTTGTAAGACAAGCGAAAGAAAAAAGAAAAGGAAGAGTTATTTTGTAAACGATTGATAAATTTTATTTTTAGCATCATAAAAGCGTTCTGCAGAAAAACCTAAGCATAACACAATCTGGGAAATTTATTTATGCAACTATGTATAGATAATATATTGAAAATATGCACAACTAATTTTATATTCTAAGTATTTCAAAAATTAATTAATTATTTTATAT
>Ga0115011_10003403_pt1 | contig 10832 bp, 5 predicted proteins | sample TroAtlMetagenome_2_FD_88705 | JGI IMG/M metagenome (GOLD analysis project Ga0115011, IMG submission 88705) | Marine eukaryotic phytoplankton communities from Atlantic Ocean - Tropical Atlantic ANT8 Metagenome | ecosystem: Environmental > Aquatic > Marine > Oceanic | place: Tropical Atlantic... | reverse complement strand
TGTGGTGGTGAATGAAAACGCGAAAACGAAAGAGAAGAAGAAGGAAAATCGAGACGTGTTTGTGAGAAACTTACCGCACACGACGACGGACGAGGCGCTGGAAAACGCCTTTTCGGAAATTGGGCTCGTTCGACAAGCGTGGGTGGCGAGGGAGAAAGGGACGAACGTGCACAGAGGGTTCGGGTACGTGTCGTTTTCGATGAAAGAAGACGTGGAGGAGGCGTTGAAACATAACATGAAGCTGGAAATCGAAGGACGGAAAATTGGCATCTTACGAAGCAAAGAGAAGGAAAAGGTGGATTTTAAAGAAAGGAAACGGTTGAGACGAGAGATGAAAAAGAAACAAGAAGAAGAAGAAGAAGAAGAACAAAAAGAAAAAGGAGACGACGAGAAAGAGAAAGAAGAAGAAAAGGAGGACGAACAACCCACGAAAGAGGAGCAAAAACAAAAGCGAATACGACAATCGAAAGGCGCCTCGGCTTCGACCGCGACGCAGACGACACCGAGGACTCTTGAAGAGAAGAAAACAGTCGTAATCGCCGGTTTGAAAATAGGAGGTGAAATTAAAGGCGTTGACGCGGCGAAAGTGAAACATTGTTTTAGAACAGATAAACAGTTGAAGAAGAATGTGTCTGAAGATTCCATGAAAGTTTTAGTTGAACGGCTCGAACAAGCGTGTAAAGACAAATCGGCGGATGACCAGACGTGTAAACGATACAAAATCAGAGAAGATGGAGCCACCCGAGGCGTCGTTCTACTCAAACTCGAACGAGAAGAGGACGTGCAAGCAGTCGTTGAGCGCTTACATAAGTTCAAATTTGAGGAAACGAAGAAAGATAAACAGCAAAAGAAAGTCAACTTTGAAAAACGAGCGAAGGGTGAACGCGACGGCGACGCGAACGTAGACGACGATGTTTTGTGGTGTCGCGCGTTAGTCGGTGAAGGCGCCAATCCTAAGAAACACAGAGTAATTTTACGAAACTTGGCGTTTCACGCGACTGAGAAACAAATAAGAGATTCGATTGCAAAACACGTTTCCGAGAATGCGTTTGTCTGGGACGTCTCCATTCCAATCGATCAAAAGACAAAGAAAGTGCGCGGGTTTGCTTTCGTAGCTTTCATAACCGCCAAAGATGCCGTGAACTGCGTAGAAAAATTAAATGGGCAGAAAATTGCCGGGCGCGTTGTGGCCGTGGACTTGGCGCTCTCGAAGCGACAGGAGAAGCAGAACCAAGTGTTAGTGGAGCAAGAGGCGCAGAAGAAGGATGATGCGGTGAATGATGATAATGATGATGGTGGCAACGATGATGATATCGACGACGACAGTGATGATATTGATGAAGACGAGTCGTCATCAAGTAGCAGCAGTTCGTCGTCGTCGTCGTCGACGACGACGACGTCCTCTAATGATGATGATGAAGTAAACGAATCGGCATCAGAATCAGAAGAAAAAATGCCGGACAGATTTAACAAAGAAAATAAACCGTCGAACCAGCAACCACCTAACCGAACTATCTTCATCCGGAACCTTCCTTTAGACGCAACCAAAGAACAACTGGAAGCTAAACTGAAACAGTTCGGGAGAATCAAATCGTGTCGCATTGTTTGCGAGAAAATTACTAACCGTTCGAAAGGCGTCGCTTTTTGTGATTTCTGGGACGAGGCTTCCGCGAAGAAGTGCGTCGATAGATGCGGCGACATGGAAACTACGATTACTGCTCAAGAAATGAAAAAAAATAAGAAGGGAGCAAACCTAGCAGCCTCGAGAAGGACACCTTTACTCGTGGCTGGAAGACCAGTGAGCATAGCGCTCGCGGTGTCCAAAGAAGATGCGGCGAAGATGATGCAAAAAGAAGCGAAGCATTGGAAAAGCAACAATAAAGAAGAAAGAGACAGACGAAACTTGTATTTAGCGAAGGAAGGCCAGGTACACGAAAATTCGCCCGCCGCGGTTGGTGTTTCGAAATCAGACATGGAAAAGCGAAAGCGAGGCGACGCAGAGCGTCAAGCGCGTTTGAAAAATCCAAATTATTTCATCTCGAAAACAAGATTGTCCGTGAGAAATGTTCCAGCTGATTTTGATTCGAAATTGTTAAAGCGCGCGTTTTTGGATGCAACGCAAAAGCGAGCCTCGAAGAATTCGACGCCAAAAATTGTCAACTGTAAGTTGCTCGTCGACGCCTCGAAAGGTAAAGGAATGGATATCGAAACAGGGATTCAGAAGCACAAAGGTATTGGTTTTGTAGAATTCAACACGCATGAGGAAGCCATGACGGCGCTGAGAGCGATGAATAACAATCCAGAAGTGTTTTCAAAACAGAAACGTCCGATTGTTGAGTTTGCGGTAGAAGACGCTCGCGCGGTAAAAAAATTGGAAAAGAGGAAGTCCGATCGCGAGTTACGAAAGAAACGTAATAATTCGAGTTGCGACGACAACGACGAGCGTCCAACCAAACGTAGAAAAGATAGCATCGAAAGTCGAACGTTCCCATCTGAGCGCGTGGCAAAGAAAGTACAAAGAAACTTGGAACGGAAAAAGTTGAGAAACGAGCAGCGCAAAAAGGCGCAAAACGGTGATGACGGAAACGGTGATATGCAAAACACAAACAATGAAATCACAGACAAGTTCAAAAAGCGCAAACAAGAGCATGCAGCAAAGAATACCGAGGGTGAAAACAACAAAAAGGCGAGGAAAGTTGTAATTGCTTCGAAACCTGTTGCTACACCCGTTGTTATTGAAAATACCAACAAAAAGGGCAAACATCGAGGCGACAAGCGGGATAAAACGGATGATCTCATCGACAAACACATCAACGCCATGTCCTCTGGCTTATCAAACTGGCTGTGAATTAGAAGAATGCTCTATGACTAAATACCTACTATCTAAACGCATGCAACATATTACATCACATTCTCTGATTTCCCGGCGCAATTAAGACCGCCCGCTCGATTGCTTCACCACCTTCAAAAACATCGTCATCCTCGTCGTTGTTATTCCCATCTATCGTGCTAAACTGACCAGGAGCTGGAACATTCGCTATTTGTCGAATCGCCACTGGTAACAAGCACGGCGCGAACCGATTCGTTACCACGGCAACTCTTGCCAACCGATTAATCCATGACGGACATCTGCTTTTACTTGCTACACCATTCTCACTACTATTGTTACCGTGCAAAATACTAGACAAGCTCAAATTCAACCCTTGATTCTCCTCTAAACTCTCATCCACGAGTTCCTCGATCAAACGCTCGACGAAGTGGTTGCAATTCCTCAACAGCAACTTATACCTATTACCTAAAAATTCCTCCGCGCCTAACACGCGCACGATTCGTTCCACTTCTCGTTCGCTTTTCGTTGTGAATCCTACGCATTGTGAGATTCTGAATTTCGCCGGAGGTGGCACCGCTTTCGGTTCGCAATAGAAACACCCACTCGTTGGAAACTCGTGACCTCCAAACGACCACTCTTTGTTGTGGACGTGCACTCCAGAGTGGAATATCCCGAGGCCGAAGTTGTACGTGTAATCGTTGATTTCGTTTAAATCGTAGACGTTTATTATGATTGGATAGCGTCGAGGTCGTTCTAAAGCCGACGCGGCAGACAGAGTTGGCGTCCGATTGTTGTTCGACATTCGCTTCTGAGCGCAGAAATGAAGAATCCAAAAACGACGTTTTCGCAAAGTGTAACGGCCACAAATTTGACGCGTTTCAATTGAATATAGGCACACAATTCACGCGATTGCGGCACGCGTGCACGCGCAGAATGGCGATTAAATTCATTCTTCTGGTCAATAAACAAGGCCAAACGCGATTGGCTCAATATTTCACGGAATCCATTCCCTCGGCGGAGAAAAGACAATTGGAAAGTGAAATCGTACGCAAATCTCTCTCGAGAGGATCAGATTACGCCAAAGGAAAACACTCGTATTGCGCGTTCTTACGACACAATAAATACAAAATATGTTACCGAAGATACGCTTCTTTATTCTTTATCGTGGGCGTGGATGACGACGAGAACGAATTGAGCATGATGGACTTCATACATTGCTTCGTCGAGACTTTAGATTGGCACTTTGGAAACGTGTGCGAGTTGGACATCATGTTTCACTTGGATTCGGTGTACATGATTTTAGACGAGATGGTGTGCAACGGGCAAATCGTGGAGACGAATAAGAGGATTGTTTTAGGGGAAGCGAGTAAGTTTGAAACGAAATAGTTTGTTCTAGCTATAGCTTTTGTAGTTTTGTATTTTAGCACATGTATAGATAGATTTTTATCACTCTTCCCTCTTTACGGCCAATCATCAAACACTCGCTTCATGTGCTTCCGTTGAAAGCGTTGAAAGACTACAGGAAGCTTGTCTTTAGAGTGCAAATAGTAAAGGATGAAAGATAAGACGGCGAAAACGAATAAAATTTTCGCGAGAACGCTAAATGTTCCGTTTACTCCTTGTCCTCCTCTTCGCTTTTGGGTCGACAACCTTGACGTCGACAGCGGCGATGCCTTCACTTTAACCAATTTCGCTCGCGTCGAACGCGGTCGGGGTTTTTCGTTGGCTAAGAAATACACCTTTAAAAACTTCATGACGTTATCGTCGTTCCAAGAACCATCTGTGTGTCGACATTTTGCACAAGATTGGACGTCTGGCCATTGCCGCTTGGGGAATTTGGGATCGCCCGCCGGGTCGCCTTCTGTCGCCAATCGCTCGTTGACGTCGTTGTGCCTTCTCCAAATCCAAAACGCAATCTCCTCTGGACTTTCAACTTCGAATCCTTTCGTTTCTTCAGCCATTTTCAAAAAGTGTTCGCGACACTCGAGACAGTTGAAAAAATTGCGAATGAACCCATTTACAAACGCGTCGTACCAGACATGACCTCCTTGGTGTTTGTCGAGCTCTTTCGATCGAAGAGCGGTGGCGTGAAGTAACATCCAAACACCACACGTGTATCCCCGAGAACCAGAATTCGGAGAGGATGGCTTACAATCGATCCATTCAGGTGCTTTTACACGTCCACACGGCGTGAATGTCTTCGACGCAAATTGGGAAAGACCGTTCGCTTTGTCATCCCAGAAGAGATGGTGCTGAATGGTAATTGTTGTTCTTTTCCTTCTTTTACCGTTTCGCAATGATGGTGACGATGCCATCGCTAACAATGGATCATCCGCGCCTTCCAACTCTTTTTCTTCGTCTTCTGTATTACCATTACTACTGTTACTACCACTCTCATCTTCTATTTCCTCCTCTTCGCCTTCGGTGCCGTCGGCTCCGGGAAGCAATCCCCTAAAGGATGCTCGGCATTCTGCAATCGGATGCGTTTTCGAAAAAGCATGAATGAGCGAACCGATTGCATTCTTGATCGTTTCTACTTTCCCTCTCGCCTTATCCACGGGCGTCGAATGCGTCACATCTCCTTGTGCATCTTCTAATGGATTCGCATGATTCGAAGAACGACTATTACTATTACTCAACTCGTTCAATTCTCGACTCGCGATTTCCGCATCGTACACAATCTGGTTCCACATCTCCACCGTCGCCCTTTCTAAATCATCTTTACTCGCCATTGTCCGCACGGTTTTATAATCCAATCCTTTCTTCTGGTCGTTTTGAAACGCCAAGCGCGCTAAATTTTCGTTCTCTTTCGTCTTCGATGTCGTCGTCGTCTCATCATAACTAAAATCATACACCGTACTCGGCCTCACTAATCCCCCAGCAAACTCGACAATTTGTTTCGCCCCTGTTTTCGTCCGCTTTTCTTTCCATTCAATTTGTTTCACGTCTTTCGTTCGCTCTCCCGCAAACTCAATTGCTGACCCGAAAAACACGGTCGGGTACCCATTAATCTTCCATCTCGAACACAACTCTTGCTCTTCCGCACAATCGATAGAAAATACCGTAATTTCCGGTTGAGGCCTTGGGGCAACATTGAAATATTGCGCGACGAGTTCGTATTGTGGCGCAAACGCTCTGCATGCGGGGCACCAATGCGCATAAAACTCCAATAAACAGAAGCTTTGTGGAGGAAGATTGGAAAACTCCTCGAGAAAAGTAGAGTTTTGGAGGTGAATGGAGGTTGGAGCCAACTGTCGCGAATCCGCTTTAGTTATCGGGCGGATTGCAGATGACAAATGAACAGTGATGGTGAGAAGCTGGAGGAGGAGGAGGAGGAGAATGGTGGTGGAGGCGGTGGTGGTTGGCATCACTTGGGGTGAGTCAAAGTTTTGAATAAAATTTCACGTTTCGTGAAATATTTCATAAAATCGAAAGCGAGCGAGCGGTTACATTTTCTACTTCATGTTATTTACTTCCTACAACGCATGTCAATTTTCTTTTCCATCTTGCTTCTTTTTAATCGCGCGAGCGATGGCAATGTTTTGTAACGCGTTCATTAACGCACTGTTTGTTGTTTTTGAGACTCTATTCGCGTTGCGTTGCAAAATATTCTTTAAAGTCGAGAGTTTTGCCGTGCGCTCGAACGCGGTGGATAAAGCTTTGAGTGGTCTGGTCGCGGCGGATTGGACCGCGTAGGCGGCGGTACGTCGTGCGTCATCGAGTTCGGTTTTAACTGTTTCTTCTTCTTCTTCTTCTTCTTCTTCCTCTTCTTCCTCCATGGCGCAAAACTGTTCTCGAATTTCCTCCCGAAAAGATCCTCCGTCTGCTAAATATTTCTCTAAATCCGCTGAGGATATCGCTAATTCATTGTTGTCATCTTCTTTTTTTCCATCAATACTTCCGTTATCTTCAGACAAAGCCTCTTCGTCTTCAATCACCACGCTGGGCGGTGTCCATATCTCCCCTTCTTCGACCAACTCCACCCCAAAGCCACTCCTCGAGCACAAAAACAACACCACATCCACACTCACGCTCTCGACGACTGGCATCAAATTTGTTTGGTCGCTTATTAAAACAGACGCTTTAATCGCATCTTGCATTGAAACAAAAGATAGAAAGTCGTTGCGAGGTATATCTGCATGTCTCGAAGACGTCGTGTACAACGCTTCGTTCGGTTCGCCCAAGTTGAAGACTATGAGAAAGACGGTTTCTAATTGGTTTAATCGTTTCGTCACGCTACTCTCGTCGGCGTCGTCGGCGTTGTTGTTGTTCTTCTTCGAAGTGTCGGAATGGGCTCTAATTGGCGCTACGTTCGCATCAGATCTGCCGTTTCTTTGGTACCGATGGCGATGCCTCACAAAACGCGCTTGAAAAGTTATCCTCCTTCTCGATGTTATTAGGGGATTCGTTATCATCATCATCTCATCATTATCACACGACCACCGTCCCTCTCTTTTCTCCGCTCCACCCCGTTATTGTTCTCGTTCGTCTCGAAATACGCGTCTCGTTCTCTCTGTCCAGAGAGTCCTCGAGCGCGCGTTCGTGGTAAAGGCGTTTGCGACGATCAAAAGTTGTGGCGTCACACGTTCTCTTTTTTTTTGCGTGTGATGAAAAACACCTCACAAAAAGAAGGTTGCCTTTTTCTTTTTAGTGACTAGGGGAAGTGCATGTGATACTCATATGGAACCTTTGATAGAAAACCTGGTCATCTTCGGCATCGTCGGCGCGATACGAACCACGCAATGGCTGTATTCCACGCACGAAGAGCGCATAAATCGCGAGGTGGAACACATTCGATCGGCGTTGACACGAATTGGAAAACACGCGAAAGGATTACAAGGTTTTTCTCTCTCGTTCGAGGAAGTGTTGAGCGACGTTGCGGTGGCGAATAAATGTTTCTCGAGCGATGGACTGAAAGGACTATTATCGAGCGACGTGACGGAGGAATTCAGATATAGAGTGACACCAGTTTTCCGTGGGAACGGCAACGTGTTCGTGAAGCTGCTGAAATATAACAGCTCGTTCGCTCACGTTTTTGGAAGCATTGAATTTGATTTTGAAGTGGTGAAGAGAAGAGAAGAGAAGAGAGAGAACGAAGAGAATGGAGAGAAGAGAAGAGAATGGGAGAAACGAGAGGAAGGCGGATTCGTGAAAGCAGAGAGATGCGAGAACGATGATTCGTTATTAGCAGAAGAAGAGGAAATGAACGACGACGATGACTATGAACACGTATACGTCATCCGCCGGTGCTCAATTGAGACGTTTTATCGCGTCGTCGTTCCGGCATTGAGACAAATCACAGAAAGGTATGAGAACAGAGAACAAAATGAGGAAACTGCGAGACAGATAGAAGAGAACGAAGATACTATTCCTCGAGAAGATCGTGGCGTCGCGGGTGAAGAGTGTTCGATATGTCTCGACGCGAGTTTAGAAGTCATCGCCAGATGCGGACACGGTTTCTGCCACGAATGTTACACGCGATGGTTACGCCGGAGTGCCACGTGCGCGTTATGTCGAGAACGATTACCGACGACAGACCACGGTGGTGCGTTTAGTTTGGTGTCCTTCAGCGAAGTCAACACCGAAGTTCCTCTCTCTGCTTCCTTTTCACGCGTCGAGGGAACCGAAGAAGAACATCGAGAAGACGAGGACGCCGAAGAAGGCACGCTTGAGAATTTCCAAATCTGTTTCGGTAACGAAGCCTCGTTGGAGTGGTTGAAACATCGTTTGAGCACGTTCGATATCGTTTGCGAACAAGACGTTAGCGAGTATAGGAAAATGAAGCGAAGATTCTTTCGCGGATAGACGTTGTAGAGAATAATACTAGTTACGCATAATACCTAAGTACAAGAACGTTTTAAAGATTTGAGCACCTTCTGTCGTCAAAAAAAATCCTCGCTTTTGAGAAGATGCCAAACGCGTTTTAAAACTGTACAAAGCGAAGACGCGATGACGCCAAGCGGTGGTGGAATTCCTCGCGGCGGCTTCTCGTCGGAGCAAGGTCGTCATTTTGGCACTCACGAGAGGTATCGTCACGAACAGCAACTCAAAAAGCTCTTCTCGGACCCAATAGTTCAATTGGAATTCATCTCGAACGAAGATGTGATTTTGACGTGCAAATCGGAACAGCGCATTCCGTCGATAATGAAAGCGTTGCACACGCAACCAATCCCGCACCAATTCGTTCCGAAAACGTCCTCGGATAACGATAGAAACTGTGCGTTTTGGATGTTTCCTCGATCCGTGGCGAGTAAAGTGCAATCGCTGTTGTACGGGAAGAACGTGTTACCTCCTCGGGAGAAGAGTTGTAACCGAGGAGAGATTCCGTCCACGACGTTGAAGGTGTTCCATAACGATAACCATCATCCAGGATGCAACGACGAACTAGCCACGAATTTCGAGCTCGGTTTGAGTCGGATCCCAAAAGAAACGCTATCCAAAATGTATAAATTTCAAATCGAAGGCGTGAAATACGGTTTATCTCGTGGCGGGAGGGTTATGATCGCCGACCAGATGGGCGTCGGCAAGACGTTGCAAGCGATTGCTCTGATGTGTTGTTACGAAGTGAAGGAAGGACCAACATTGATTATAGCTCCGGCGAGCATGAGGACTGTATGGGCAAATGAATTGGAGAGATGGATACCGGATATCGGGCCTGAAGACGTGGTCGTTGTGGAAGGTTCGACCGCGAAGTGGGATTTAGAAGCGTTAGGGGAGATGTACAAGAAGGAAGAGAGGGAGGGTAAGGAGTACAAAGGGAAGAGGAAAATAGCTGTGAGTTCGTACCACATGTTGACTAATTTACGAACATCATTTTTAAACATTCACTGGGGTACGATTATATGCGACGAATCGCACGTGTTGGTCACGTCGGTGGTTGGAAACGATGCCGCGTATACGGCAATCGCGACGCAATTATTGAAAACGAGATCGAAACGGGCGATTTTGTGCACCGGGACGCCGTCGTTAGTGAAACCGTTCGACATTTTCAATCAGTTAGACAGCTTAAGACCGAACATGTTTGGCACGAAACAAGAGTTTGGCGTGAATTATTGTCGATTAGTTTTAGCGCAAGCCTCTAGATCCGGAAATAAATTTTGGAAATCGTTAGGCGGTCGTCGATTGAACGAGTTGCACACGCTGTTAAAACACACGGTGATGATTCGTCGATTGAAATGTGACGTGATGGACCAGTTACCGCCGAAACGGAGGCAAGTAATTTACTTAGATATTTCTAGCGAATTTACGCACTGGATGAAGGAGCGTGCGAAGAAGAACGCGTTGATGAGGACACAACTTGGGGGCGGAGACGAAGAACGAGAGCATCGGTACGTGATTTCCGACGAAGACGAGGACGACGAGGAACCGATTATTGTTTCGCAACAAACGGCAAAAAATGACGCATTCGAGGAAATAGACGAAGAAAAAGATGATTTAAATATTGTCACAGATACAGACGGCGAAGCACAAGCGATTGGGAAATTGAAAGTGAAGAAAGCGGTGAAATTTCTCGAAGAGTCGATTTTAATCGACAAATCGCAACAAGTCGTTGTGTTTGGTCATCATCATTCCGTTTTAGATGAAATTTACGCCGGGTTGCAAAAAGTTTTGCCCGCAGAAGAGATTATATGTGTGGATGGACGAACAGATGCAATCGAGCGTCGCGATCGCGTGGATAAATTTTACGGCGGCAAGTCGCAAGGATTCGAGGAGGACGGGAAGACGCCTTCGCCGGCGAAAGTGCGCGTGGCTGTTTTTGGAATCACTTTGGCCGTTGGGATTGATTTATCGTCGGCATCTACCGTATGCTTTGTTGAGTTACCGCAAAAACCCGCCGATTTGCTCCAAGCCGAAGACCGGGCGTGGCGAAGAGAACGCAACGGTCAAAGTTCAAAGACGTGTGTAAACATTTACTATTGTATTGCAAAAGCGGAAGGATGCGCTTTCGATACCGATCGTTGGCAAAGATTGGGTAGAAAAATTGAACAAAACACGATGATGA